>RRZU010683165.1_pt1 | contig 12425 bp, 9 predicted proteins | sample 2165561 | NCBI WGS metagenome assembly RRZU01 (sample SAMN10456909, study PRJNA506462) | wastewater metagenome | isolation source: wastewater sludge | place: USA: Moscow, Idaho | reverse complement strand
TTCAAGCCCTCCGCCGAGACCTTCCGCAACATCCACTTCAGCTGGGACATCCTCGCCAAGCGCCTGCGCGAACTGTCGTTCCTCAACTCCGGGGTCGGCATCGTGCTCATCGACGAGCGCAGCGGCAAGGAGGAGCTGTTCAAGTACGAGGGCGGCCTCAAGGCCTTCGTCGACTACCTCAACACCCACAAGACCGCGGTCAACCAGGTGTTCCACTTCAGCGTGCAGCGCGAGGAAGACGGCGTCGGCGTGGAAGTGGCGCTGCAGTGGAACGACAGCTTCAACGAGAACATCCTCTGCTTCACCAACAACATCCCGCAGCGCGACGGCGGCACCCACCTGGCCGGCTTCCGCTCGGCGCTGACCCGCCACCTGAACAACTACATCGAGGCCGAGGGCCTGGCCAAGAAGTTCAAGGTCAGCACCACCGGCGACGATGCCCGCGAAGGCCTCACCGCGATCATCTCGGTCAAGGTGCCGGACCCCAAGTTCAGCTCGCAGACCAAGGACAAGCTGGTCTCCAGCGAGGTGAAGACCGCGGTCGAGCAGGAAATGGGCAAGTACTTCGCCGATTACCTGCTGGAGAACCCCAACGAGGCCAAGGCGGTGGTCGGCAAGATGCTCGACGCCGCACGGGCCCGCGAGGCCGCGCGCAAGGCCCGCGAGATGACCCGCCGCAAGGGGGCGCTGGACATCGCCGGCCTGCCCGGCAAGCTGGCCGACTGCCAGGAGAAGGACCCGGCGCTGTCCGAACTGTACATCGTCGAGGGTGATTCGGCCGGCGGCTCGGCCAAACAGGGCCGCAACCGCAAGACCCAGGCGATCCTGCCGCTCAAGGGCAAGATCCTCAACGTCGAGAAGGCGCGCTTCGACAAGATGCTCTCCTCCCAGGAGGTCGGCACCCTGATCACCGCGCTGGGCTGCGGCATCGGTCGCGACGAGTACAACATCGACAAGCTGCGCTACCACAACATCATCATCATGACCGATGCCGATGTCGACGGTTCGCACATCCGTACCCTGCTGCTGACCTTCTTCTTCCGCCAGCTCCCCGAGCTGATCGAGCGCGGCTACGTGTACATCGCTCAGCCGCCGCTGTACAAGGTCAAGAAGGGCAAGCAGGAGCAGTACATCAAGGACGACGAGGCCATGGAGGAATACATGACCCAGTCGGCCCTCGAAGATGCCAGCCTGCACGTCAACGACCACGCCCCCGGACTGTCCGGCACCGCGCTGGAAAGTCTGGTCAACGACTGGCGCACGGTGATGAAAACCCTCACCCGCCTGTCGCGCCTCTACCCCCAGGAGATCACCGAGCACTTCGTCTACCTGCCGCGTGTCGAGCTGGAGCAGCTTGCCGACCAGAGCGCCATGCAGGGCTGGATCGACACCCTCGGCGAGCGCCTCAAGGCGGTGGAAAAGTCCGGGCAGAACTGCCGGTTCAGCCTGCGCGAGGATCGCGAACGCAAGCTGTGGCTGCCTGAGGTGGAGATCTTCGCCCATGGGCTGTCCAGCTACGTCACTTTCAACCGCGACTTCTTCGCCAGCAACGACTACCGCAGCGTCACCGACCTGGGGGCGAAGATCGTCAACCTGCTGGAAGACGGCGCCTATGTGCAGCGCGGCGAGCGCAAGAAGCCGGTGGCCACCTTCAAGGAGGCCCTCGACTGGCTGATGAGCGAAAGCACCAAACGCCACAGCATCCAGCGCTACAAGGGCCTCGGCGAGATGAACCCCGAGCAGCTGTGGGAAACCACCATGGATCCGGCGGTGCGGCGCATGCTCAAGGTGACCATCGAGGACGCCATCGCCGCCGACCAGATCTTCAACACCCTGATGGGCGATGCCGTGGAACCGCGCCGCGAGTTCATCGAGAGCAACGCCCTGGCGGTGTCGAACCTGGACGTGTGAGGATTCGCCCTGTGGACAAGAAACTGTCCACAGGGCGAGCGAAGATAAAACCCCCGGCGCATTCCAGTGTGCCGGGGGTTTTATCCATCTGCAGCATGTTGTGGATAAGCTGCGCCGATTTTTATCCACAGCGCGCTGTCATCGATACTCGCGTCGGGCGCAATGATTGCGCCGGCAACGTTTTGCATATTCCGTACATTCGGTGCAGGATTGACGCGGTACAAACGCAACGGGGTGGTGTCATCGACAAGGGATCGCCATCGACGAGACAAGGTGGAATATGGACAACATGAAGGATGCAAGCAATATCTCAGGGACGAGCGCCGGTACGCCCCTGAACCATCAAGGCGAACAACGTTTGCCCGATCACAGCCGTGTGGATACGTCCCTGCGCGCCAGCGTGGTGTTCGCCCTGCGGGTCTACAACACCCAGATACTCGAAGGGCAACTGCGGCCGCATATCGAGCGGGCGCTGACGGCGGAAACCGTCGGTCAGATGCGCCAGATCGTCGCTTCCGCGGATCGCCTGCTGCACAAGTGAGGTTCTGCGCGGCGCCAGGCCCGTGCCGCTCTCGGCGCCGCCGGTAGGAGCAGCGCAGGACCTGCGCCTGAGCGGGCAACGGCAGAATTCCGTTGCACCGCCGCGTGCTTGGCGCAACACTTCTTTCCCACGGACATGCGCCGCATCGTGGCGCGCGAAGGATGCAACCGGCAGAGCGATCTGCCGGTTTTTTTGTGCCCGCCTGCATAGTGCCAATCGCTATCGAAGATATGTGCAAACGGTCTTGTGGCATCTGCGCGGATGCCGGTGGGCCGATCGGCGGTGCATTAGAGTTTGTCTATGGGCGCTGTCTTTCTTCATCTATCTGGAAGTCTTGTCATGTGGGCTAGAAACATTCTCTGTGGGATCGGGCTGGCGTGCCTGTGCGCCGCCGCGCTGCCGCCGCTTGCGGTACAGGCTGCCGAGCGCTCTGCCGGCGCGGCGCAGGCCCGTCAGGGACTGGAGCTGGCCTCCACCAGCGCGCTGGTGGTCGACCTGCAGAGCGGTCGCGAGGTCTACGCCAGCCATGCCGACGTGGTGCTGCCGATCGCCTCGATCACCAAGCTGATGACCGCCATCGTGGTGCTGGATGCCCGCCTGCCGCTGGACGAGGTGATTCCGGTGACCATCCGCGATACCCGCGAGCTGCAGGGGGTGTTCTCCCGGGTGCGGGTCAACAGCCAGCTGAGTCGCCGCGAGCTGCTGCGCCTGGCGCTGATGTCCTCGGAGAACCGCGCAGCCTCCGCCCTCGCCCACCACTATCCGGGTGGCCACGCGGCCTTCGTGGCGGCGATGAACGCCAAGGCGCGCGCGCTCGGCATGCGCAAGAGCCGCTTCACCGAGCCGACCGGGCTGTCCAGCGGCAACGTCTCCACCGCCCGCGAACTGGTGCAGCTGCTGCAGGCTGCGCAGCAGTACCCGCTGATCCGCGAGATGAGTACCACACCGAACCGCGACGCGCATTTCCGCAAGCCCAACTACGCGTTGAGCTTCTTCAATACCAACCCGCTGGTGCGCAAGGGCGACTGGAGCATCCAGGTCAGCAAGACCGGCTTCACCAACGACGCCGGGCATTGCCTGGTGATGCTGACCCGCCTGGACGGACGCCCCACCGCGGTGGTGCTGCTCGACTCCTTCGGCAAGTACACCCGCATCGCCGATGCCAACCGCCTGCGGCGCTGGATGGAGAGTGGCCAGAGCGCGCCGATCCCCGACGCCGCGCGCCGCTACAAGCAGCAGAAGGTGCAGCAGTTCCGCCAGATGCAGGCGGCACGCTCGGACGGCTGAGTCAGGGCTGCCGCCTCCCGCGTGGGAGCCGGCGGGGCGGTCGTCTGCCTGGCAGCGGCCAGCTGTCGATGCCGTGGCATGGCGCAGCGATACCCACAGTGCCTGCGCATGCCGGCCTTGATTCTGGTCGTGCCTGCAGCGGCTTTCCCGTCCATGGTTCTTCCGTCCCGCTGCCGCTGTGGGCATAGCCGTCCGCTTCAGCCGCGCAGGCGTGCGGCGAACTCGGCCACCCGCGAGCCGAGCAGGCGGGCGGTATCCAGGTCGCCCTTGCGCGGCGCCTCCTGCGGCGAGGCGTCGGACGGCGAGATGGCCAGCGCTCCGGCGAAACCGGCGGTCCAGTTGATGTCGTCGGGGCCGTTGTCCTTGCGATTGGCCGGCAGCAGGCCGGTGCCGATCCACAGCTGGCCGTGTTGCTGCGACAGGGTGAAGAAATAGGCGATGGTGGAAAACTTGTCGCCGTTGACCGAGGCCGAGTTGGTGAAGCCGGCGGCCAGCTTGTCCTTCCAGTGCGACTGGAACCAGGGCTTGGAGCTGGCGTCGGCGAACCTCTTGAACTGCCAGGCCGGTCCGCCCATGTAGGTCGGCGAGCCGTAGACGATGGCATCGGCGGCGGCCAGGCTGTCCCAGCCGCCGGCCGGCAGCTCGCCCTGGTCGTCGATGCGCAGCAGGCTGACGTCGCTGCCGGCGACTGCGGCGGCTCCTGCGTGTACGGCGGCGGCCTGCTGGGCGGTATGGCCGTAGCCGCTGAAATAGACGATGGCGATCTTCGACATGCTGGACTCCCCTGGATTGCGGGCCGCGTTGTGCGGCGGATGCTGGTGGGGAAAACGATAGTCCAGGACCGGTGCAGCAGTTGCCGGCCCCGCCGGACGGCAGCCTGCATGCTAGGCTCGCAGCAGGCCCACACGCCAGTCACGGAGAACGGTCATGCGCATCGGTGTCCCCCGAGAGATCAAGAACCACGAGTATCGCGTCGGCCTCACCCCCTCGTCGGTAGCCGAGCTGTGCGGCCACGGCCATGCGGTGTGGGTGGAGAGTCAGGCCGGTGCGGCCATCGGCTTCGGCGACGCGGACTATGCGGCGGCCGGGGCCAGGGTGGTCGCCGATGCCGCCGAGGTGTTCGCGGCCGCCGAGCTGATCGTCAAAGTCAAGGAGCCATTGGCCGCCGAGCGCGCCCGCCTCGGAGCGCAGCACACCCTGTTCACCTACCTGCATCTGGCCGCCGACCGGACGCAGACCGACGAGCTGCTGGCCAGCGGCGCCACCTGCATCGCCTACGAGACCGTCACCGATGCCCAGGGACGGCTGCCCTTGTTGGCGCCGATGTCCGAGGTGGCCGGGCGCATGGCCATCCAGGTCGGCGCCAGTTGCCTGGAGAAGGCTCGCGGCGGTCGTGGCGTGCTGCTTGGCGGAGTGCCGGGCGTGGCGCCGGGCAAGGTGGTGATTCTCGGCGGCGGGGTGGTCGGCAGCCAGGCGGTGGCGATGGCGGTCGGTCTGGGCGCCGAGGTCTGCGTGCTGGATCGCAGCCTGGATGCCCTGCGCCGGCTGGATGCCCAGTACGGCAACCGCATCGTCACCCTGTACTCCACCGGCAGCGCGCTGCGCGAGCGGGTGCTGGCTGCCGATCTGGTGATCGGCAGCGTGCTGATTCCCGGGGCGGCGGCGCCCAAGCTGATCGACGCCGAGATGATCCGGCAGATGCAGGCCGGCTCGGTGCTGGTCGATGTGGCCATCGACCAGGGCGGTTGCGCCGAGACGTCGCGGCCGACCACCCATGCCGAACCGACCTACGTGCTCGACGGCGTGGTGCACTACTGCGTGACCAACATGCCCGGCGGCGTGGCTCGCACCTCCACGCTGGCGTTGAACAACGCCACCCTGCCCTGCGTGCTGGCGCTGGCCGGCAAGGGCGTGCGGCGGGCGCTGAGCGAAGACCCGTACCTGCGTCAGGGGCTCAACGTGGCGGCCGGCGGCATCGGCAACGCCGGGGTGGCCGCTGCCCACGGGTTGCCGCTGCACAGCGCCGAGGCGCTGCTGGCACGGCTGTGATTGTTCCACGTGAAACATCCGGCGAAGGCGTTGCGTCGTTGTTCCACGTGGAACCTGGCCTGGCTGGTGCCGATGCACTCATTCAGGGGTTATCCAGTGAGTTATCCACAGGTTGGTGGTCCGTTGCGCTGCGCTGGGGATGGTATGCGCCTTGCAATTCCCCCTGCGCACGGCGAGCAATGGCGCTGCCTGTGTGGAAACGTGCGCCACCTTGGTGCGTGATTGTGCCGGCAGGTGCATGGTTGCCGACCGCCAGGCGGAATACTTATCCACAGGATGTTGATGTAGAGCAAAGGCCGGGTGCCTGTGGCTTTTTATCAATATGAGTGATGCAGCGCACAACTTATCATCGCCCCGCAGATTTCTTCCGCCGCAGACCCGGTCGACCGCCGGGCCTGCGACTTGCCAGACACCCCTTCAGGACGGTCCTTTTCCATGATGGCTCTATACAACCTATCGATCCGCAACAAGCTGTTGCTCATCCTGCTCCTGCCCGTGCTGGGGCTGGTCTACTTCGCCGTGGCCGGCATCGTCGAGCGCCAGCGTACCTATGCCGAGATGCAGCGTCTGGAGGATCTGGCCGAGCTGGCCGGGCTGGTCAGCGCGCTGGTGCACGAGACGCAGAAGGAGCGCGGCATGAGCGCCGGTTTCGTCGGCAGTCGCGGCGCGCGTTTCGCCGTGGAGCTGCCGCGCCAGCGTGAGGCTACCGACCAGCAGCTGCAGAGCCTGACCCGCTTCCTCGCGCAGACCCCGAATGCCGAGCTGGGCAACGGCATCGTGCGCCGGCTCGATGCCGCGCGCAGCCGGCTGGGCAGCCTGGCCGAGCAGCGCCAGGGCGTCAGCGCGCTGAACATCGGCGCCGACCAGGCGGTCGGTTACTACACCGCGCTCAACACCGAGCTGCTCGACGTGGTCGGCGAGCTGGCCCGCGGCACCGCCCAGGGCGAGCTGGTCCAGCGCCTGGCCGCCTACTACAACCTGCTGCAGAGCAAGGAGCGCGCCGGCATCGAGCGCGCGGTGCTGACCAACACCTTCGCCGCCGACCGCTTCACCGAGGCGCTGTTCCTGCGCTTCACCGGCCTGGTCGGCGAGCAGAACGCCTACACCCACACCTTCCTCAGCCTGGCGCCGAACGCCCTGCAGGAGCGCTACAAGCAGAGCATGGGCAACCCGGTGGTCGCCGAGACCGAGCGGCTGCGCGCGCGCGCCTTCGAGCGCGCGGTCAGCGGCGGTTTCGAGGTCGACCCCAACCAGTGGTTCACCCGTCAGACCGAGAAGATCGACCTGCTCAAGCAGGTCGAGGACGCCGTGGCCGCCGAGCTGCTGGGCGTCGCCCAGCGCCTGGGCAGCGATGCCCGTCGCGATCTGGTGGTGCAGGTCGCGGTGGCGTCCCTGGCGGTGGGCCTGGCCCTGCTGCTGGCCCTGCTGGTGACGCACAGCCTGACCGGCGTCTTGCGGCGCACCCTGCAGACCATCGCACAGAGTGAGGGCGACCTGAACCGCCGCCTCGAGGTGCTGGGCAACGACGAGCTGGCGCAGCTCAACCGCGCCTTCAACGAGGCGACCGACAAGACCCGTCTGCTGGTGCAGCGCATCAGCGAAAGCGCCCACGCGGTGCACGAGGCGAGCATGGACATCGCCGCCGGCAACCAGAACCTGGCGCAGCGCACCGAGGAGGAGTCCGCCTCGCTGGTGGAGACCGCGGCGAGCATGGAGCAGATCGCGGCGACCGTGCGCCACACCGCGGACAATGCCGTCCAGGCCCGTCAGCTGGCGGACAGCCTGCAGCAGCAGGCCCGCGAGGCCGCCGAGCTGGCCAGCCGCACGCAGACGGCGATGACCGAGATGCGCGAGGCCAGCGAGAAGGTGGCCAGCATCGTCGGCGCCATCGACCAGATCGCCTTCCAGACCAACCTGCTGGCGCTCAACGCCTCGGTCGAGGCGGCGCGGGCCGGCGAACAGGGCCGCGGCTTCGCCGTGGTGGCCAGCGAGGTGCGCCACCTGGCCCAGCGCAGCGCCGAGGAAGCCGGCGCGATTCGCGGGCTGATCGGCGACAGCGTGCAGAAGGTCCACGAGGGGGTGGCGCTGGTCGAGCAGAGCGACCGCAGCCTGATCGACATCCAGGGCGGCGTGACCCGGGTCACCAAGCTGATCGCCGACATCGCCGCGGCGGCCGACGAGCAGTCCAAGGGCGTCGAGCAGATCAACCTGGCCATCGCCCAGCTCGATCAGGTCACCCAGCAGAACGCCCGTCTGGTCGAGGAGGCGGCCAACGCCAGCCAGGAGCTGGACGCCCAGGCCGGCGAGATGGCGGCGCTGGTCGGCCAGTTCCACGTCGATGCCGGGCTGGCCCCGGTGGCGCGCCGCGAACGCCAGCCGGCGCGCGGCGCCGCGCGTACCCCGGCCTGATGGTCGTCTGGCCGTCGCCGCAGCGCGACGGCCAGGACGGGCGAGGCGGAGCGCCCTATTCCTCCGCCGCCACCACCACGCGGTTGCGCCCGCCGTGCTTGGCCCGATACAGGGCCTCGTCGGCGCGGCGCAGCAGGCGCTGATAGTCGGGATGGCCGTTGTGCAGGGCCAGGCCGATGCTGACCGTCACCTGCAGGCTCTGTTCATGGGGCAGGCGGAAGAGATCGGCGGCGATCTTCTTGCGCAGGGTCTCGGCGGCCTTGAGCGCGCTGTCGGCACTGACGTCCACCAGCAGCATCAGGAACTCCTCGCCGCCCAGGCGGAACACGTAGTCGCCGCCGCGGCTGTGGTTGCTGAGCAGGGTGGCCAGTTGCTGCAGCACCTGATCGCCGGCGTCGTGGCCGAAGCGGTCGTTGATCTGCTTGAAGTGGTCGACGTCGACGGCCAGCACCGCAAAACGGTTGCCGCGCTGGCGCGCATAGGCGATCTCCTTGCCCAGCACCACCGGCAGGAACTTGCGATTGAGCAGGCGGGTCAGCACGTCGCGGCCGGCCTCCAGCTCGTTGACCTGCTCGAACAGCCGTTCCAGGTGATAGCCGATGCTCTTGGCCTGCTCGCGCAGGTCGCGCAGGCGCTGCATGCGCTCGCGCGGTTCGACGCCGCCCGGCAGGCCGAACATCGGCAACAGCACCTCGTCGATGTGCTGCATGGCCTGCAGGATCAGCTCGGCCTCGGGGGTACCCTCGAAGGCATGGCTGCCCTTGTGGCGGAACCACAGACCGAACTCGGTGCTGCCGATGCGCGGCAGCTGGCTGGCCTCCAGGCCGACGGCCAGGTCGAACATCAGCTGGTTCTCCCAGTCCAGCAGCGCGGCGCGCTGGCGCTCCTTCTCGCTGCCGATGTTCTGCGCCACGGCGAACAGCCGGTAGGCCTCCTCGGCGCGCGAGTTGCGCTCGTGGGAGCTGGCGTAGGCCTGGCTCATGATCTCCATGGCCAGGTCGATGACGTCGGCGATCAGGCGCACCGCCGGGAACAGTCGCGCATCCTCGGCCGGCAGCAGTTCCTGCAGCAGTTCGGCAAAACGCGCCTTGAGGTGGCGGGCGCCGCGCAGCACCAGATGCACGGGCACGTCGATGCGCGCGTGGACTTCGCCGACCTGGGTCTGCAGGGCGATCACCGCCGGCAGCTCCTCGTCGAGGCCGGCGGCGAACAGGCTGACGATCCAGCGCTGCATGGAAGCATGCAGGCGGCTCTGTACCTGGTCGTGGGAGAGGAAGTGACTGGCCTGCGAGTCCTGCAGCATCTGCTCGTAGAAGTGGCTGGCCAGCAGCTCGCAGCGCGCCCGGGCCTGGTCGCCGACCAGCTGGCGTACCTCTGGCGGGAAGGCGGCCAGCAGCTGTGCCCATTCGCTGGCGAGCCGTTCGGGAGAGTGTCGGGGCATGGGGCAATCCTGGGGCGGGGCAGAAGCAGGGGGCGGCTATGGTCGCAGAGTCCCGCGCCGCCTGCCAATCGCCGTTCCGGCGCTCTGCCGCGGGCCGGCGCGCTCAGCCGGCCTGGGCTGCCCGGCGCCAGGCCAGCCCGGCCGCGGACAGGCGATATTGCTGGCGGCTGCTCTTGGGCTTGTCGGGAATGGTCATCTCCAGCAGCCCGGCTTCCAGGGCCGGCACCAGGTACAGGGTGCGGAAGTTGGCATCGCTCTTCAGGCCCAGTGCATCCTGCAGGGCCTTGCGGCTCATCACCCCGCTGCAGGCGCGCAGCAGGCGCTCGACTTCACCTGCGACATGACTTGTATCTGCACTTTTTGCTTCACCTGCAACATGCACTGCGACATGACTTGTTTCTTCGCCTGTAACTTCACCTGCAACATGCACTGCGACTTTGCTGGCGACATGCCCTGCAGGCATGTCCGGCAGCGCACTGGCGGGCCGGCGGGCGGCCGGGCGCGCACTGCGCAGCAGGCTGAACTCGACCCACAGGCCATCCTGCTCGCGGCGCAGCACCGGCTCGGCCAGACCGCGGCCGCGGCAGGCATCGAGCAGCTTGTCGATGCCCAGCCCCCAGCCGCCGATCAGCCCGGCGCGCTGGAAGGCGTGGGCGATGTCGGGGTTGGCCGGGCGCGACAGCAGGCGGGTCTTCAGGCTGGCGACGCTCCAGTCCTCGGGCAGGCGGGCCGGATTCCACAGCTGGATGCGGTCGGCGTGCAGGCGGATCTGCACCGGCAGGCCGCTGGCGTAATCCTTGTGGACGATGGCGTTGAGCAGTGCCTCGCGCAGCGCCGCCAGCGGCACCGGATAGCGCTCCGGCGGCAGCGCTTCGCCGTCCGCGGGACCGCGCTGCAGGTGTTGTTCGAGCAGCTCCAGGCTGCGCTGCAGCTGGGCGAACAGGTGGCCGCCGAGCAGGTGATGTTCGATCAGCTCATGCTCGCGGTTGAAGTGGCCGATGCGGATGTAGGCGCCGGCGACGAGCTTCTCCGGGCTGGCATGGAACAGCAGCACGGCGGCGCGCTTGAGGTGGAACAGCTGCAGCTGTTCCACCAGCGCGGCATCGCCCTCCTCGGCCATCCCGGCGCGCTGGCGGAACTCGGCCAGCGCCTGGACATCGAGGTCGCCCAAGCGCATCTGCACGACCGGCTGATCGTCCCAGCTGTCGCCGTGCTCGCCGCCGGCTGGGCGGTTGCCGGCGCTGCGCGGCGGCGGGAAGTCTTTCCACTCGATGTCTGCGTGCTCTTTCATCCGGATACCCTGGCTGTGCTGATGGGGGGCCGGGGCATGTTAACCAAATGCAGCGGCGCAGGTACGCACGGCAGCGCAGGCGGGCGGCGAGACGGAATGACGGAGGGGAAGTTAGGGACAGGCGCGGGGCCGCGGCGCGGCGACGGCCACCCGGGCGGGTGGCCGTGGGGGCGGGATCAGCGGCGGGCGCTGCCGTTGATCGTCTGCATGGTGGCGGCGATCCAGGCTTCGGCGCGCTGGCTGAGTTCGGCCACCGCGCGCGGACCTTCGCCCTCGGCGTACAGCGGCGCACCGATCACCACGCGGATGGTGCCGGGATGCTTGGCCCAGCCGTCGCGCGGCCAGCACTCGCCGGCGTTGTGGGCGATCGGCAGCACCGGCAGGTTGGCGGTCACCGCCAGGGAGGCGCCGCTGCGCGAGAACTTGCCCATCTCGCCGGCCGGCACGCGGGTGCCCTCGGGGAATACCAGCAGCCAGAAGCCCTGCTGCAGGCGCTCCTGACCGATGCTGGCGACCTGCTTGAGGGCCTGCTTGGGGTTGCCTCGGTCGATAGCGATCGGCTTGATCAGCGCCATCGCCCAGCCGAAGAACGGAATGCGCAGCAGCTCGCGCTTGAGCACCAGGGCCAGCGGGGCGAACAGCCCGGTGAGGTAGAAGGTTTCCCAGGTGCTCTGGTGCTTGGCCAGCACCACGCAGGGCTGCGCGGGGATGTTGTCCAGGCCTTCCACCTCGTAGCGGATACCGAGCACCACGCGGGTCAGCCCCACGGCGAAGCGACACCAGGTGCGTGCGATCAGCACGTAGCGGGCGCGCAGCGGCAGGAACGGCGCGACGGGCAGGCACAGCAGGCACCAGATCATCGCGCTGAGGGCGAGCAGAACATAGAAGACGAGGGTACGCAGAGCCTGCATGGGCGGTTCAGGCCTCCTCGGCCAGCAGATGGGCGGCGACCGCCGCCAGGTTGTCGAAAACTTTCACGCTTTCCGGCACGCCCTTGGCCAGGGTGCGCTCGCCCTTGCCGCTGCGCACCAGCACCGGCTGGCAGGCCACGGCTTGGGCTGCTGCGATGTCGCCGGGGCTGTCGCCGACGAACCAGATGCCGTCGAGGCGGGCGTCGTAGTGCGCGGCGATCTGCTGCAGCAGGCCGGGCAGCGGCTTGCGGCAGGTGCAGCCGTCGTCGGGGCCGTGCGGGCAGTGGACGATCAGGCCGAGCTGGCCGCCCTGCTCCGCCACCAGCTGGCGCAGGCGCACGTGCATGGCGTCGAGGGTGGCCTCGTCGTAGTAGCCGCGGGCCAGGCCCGACTGGTTGGTGGCCACCGCCACGGTCCAGCCGGCGCGGCTCAGGCGGGCGATCGCGTCGATCGAGCCGGGGATCGGGATCCACTCGGCGAGCGACTTGATGTAGGCGTCGGAGTCTTCGTTGATGACCCCGTCGCGGTCGAGAATCAGCAGTTTCATAACGGCAGCCTCAAGCTGCGGAGGATGGAGCGGATCGT
>RRZU012229481.1_pt1 | contig 12426 bp, 10 predicted proteins | sample 2165561 | NCBI WGS metagenome assembly RRZU01 (sample SAMN10456909, study PRJNA506462) | wastewater metagenome | isolation source: wastewater sludge | place: USA: Moscow, Idaho | reverse complement strand
ATATTTTTCAACTACTTCTATAAAATTTTCAAATTCTAAAAATTCTATATTGTTATTATTACAAAAATTTACAAGTCTAGTCCCTGAACGAGCAAATACATAATCTGCGACTTTTGCTGCTTCATAATCTGATGGTCCATCTCCTAAATAAATTACCCTATACCCATTATTTTGAAATTCTTTTACAATTGCACCTTTATCAACACCATAATAAGAGTTATCATCAAGATACGTATTCACAACTGTTATTTTATCATTATCAAATACTAAATTATTAGATATAATCATATCTTCTTTAATCTCTATTCCATTGCCTAATAACGAAGCTAAAACATTTAGATTTGATCCTGCACTTACAATTCTATAATTAAATTTATTATCTAAGAAGTACTGAAATGTATCATCTATCTTAACATTATTTTTCAATGTATTTATATACTCTTCTTTAGTTAAATCTAACGATTCTAGACCATACTTTATGTACTCTCTGATTGTCAATTTACCATTTCTGTATAGTTCTAAAATTTCTTGCTTTTTTTGTTTATTATGAATCTCCAATAACACATCTGTAGAGTCATTTTTACTAATTGTTATATCAAAATCTATCAAAAAAATATCTGATTTCATTTTTATTTGCCTTTCAATATAATGTATTGTTATATATTATAGATTTTTTAAATACTCAATTTCTTCTGTAGTCAATGGTCTTGATTCTCCAGGCTGTAAATTCCCAAGCCCTAATTCTCCAACCTTTACTCTCTTTAATGAATCTACTGTATATCCTAATGTTTCTAGCATTTTTCTGATTTGTCTATTTCTACCTTCATATATAGCTATTCTTATTTCTTTTTTATCAATTTTTTTTACTTTGGAAGGAGCTGTTCTTTTGCCTTCAATAACTATTCCATGAGTCAATGCTTCTATATCTCTATTTACTTTTGCTATATAACTTTTATACAATTTTTTTCTTGGATGCATTACATGATTGTAGATTTCACCATCATTACTAATTATTATTAGTCCTTCTGTCATAAAATCTAGTCTTCCATATGTAAATAAACGCCTTTTTGTTTTAATAAAGTCAATAGCTAATTTTCTTCCAAATTTATCTTCATTTGAACATAAAACTCTTTTTGGTTTGTTTAGCATGTAGTATTCAAATTTAGTATTTATTTTTATTCTTTCCCCGTCAACTTTAACAACATCTGTATCAGAAATATCCATACCTAAAGTTGCTTCGTGCTTATTTACAGTAACTCTTCCTTCTAATATAAGATCATCAGCTTTTCTCCTTGAACAAAATCCTGATTCTGCTATAAATTTATTTAATCTCATTTTCAACCTCTTTTTCTTATTCTAAAATACTACCTATTAAATGTAGTTCTTCCTCATCATCTGATTTATTATTTGTGGCAAATATAAACTTATTAAACTCATCAAATCCTGGCAAATCTTTTTTATTATCAATATTCAAATAACTATAAAAATCTTCAGTTACTTGATATTCATTCGGTGTTCCTATACTTTTTCTCTTTCCTGAAATATATATAAGATTTTTTTCCATTAAGTTACTGATTGATTTTTCTACACTAACTCCTCTTATATTTTCTATTTCTGTTTTTGTTATTGGTCCTTTATATGCAATAATTGCAAGTGTTTCCATTGTAGATCTTGTAAGTTTTTTTATTTTCAATTCAGGGTTAAAAAAATTCTTAATATCCTCACCATAAAGTGGGTTAGATATTAGTGAAATGATTTCACTTTCAACTCTAATATTAATTCCTGTTTTTTTCCTAATTTCTTTTAGATTTTCTATTTTTTCTATAATTAAATCTTTATCAACTTTAAAATAATTTACTAAATCATCGACAGAAAGTTTTTCTTTGGAAAGGAATATAATTGCTTCTATTTTGTTTTCTAATTCCATAAAACTTACTCCTTTATCAATTTTTTTAATTTTTGATATTTTAAAATTTTAATTAATAGTTGATTTCCAAGATTCATTTTCAGTAATTATTATATTTCTATATAATTCAAAATCATCAAGAACTTTAGCTATACCATTTATTACAGCATATATTGGATTTTCAGAAACTGTGACCTGTAATTTAAAGTTATCTTCTATTTTCTTTTTAATATCAATTATCTCAGCTCCTCCACCTGACAAATAAACCCCTGTTTCAAATATGTCAGCAGCAACTTCTGGCTCAATTTCTTCTAATGCTGATTTTATTGCTTCTATTATTTGATCAGTGTGCTTAGATAATGAACTTTCAACTTCTTCTTTAACTATTTTAATATTTTTAGGTAATCCTGTTCCTACTTCTCTTCCTTTTATTTCAAACTCTTCATTTTCTTTTTTAGAGCTTATAGATTTTATTTTTAAATCCTCAGCTGTTCTTTCACCAATATATAAATTATGTTTATCTCTAACATATTCTACTATGTCCTCGTTGAATTTATCTCCAGCAACCTTTATTGATTTAGATAAAGTTGCTCCACCCGAAGCTATAAATGCAATTTCTGTTGTACCTCCACCTATATCAACTATCAAGTAACCTTTTGGTTGAAATATATCGATTCCACAACCTATAGCTGCAGCAACTGGCTCCTCTATCAAATAAACCTCTTTAGCTCCTGAATCTTTTACAACTTCTACAACTGCTCTTCTCTCAACTTGAGTAATTCCACTTGGTATACAAATTACAACTCTAGCACTTTGAAATTTATCTTTTTTTATTTTAGATAAAAAGCTAGTTAACATTTTCTCAGTAATTTCATAGTCAGATATCACACCATTTTTTAATGGTCTAACTATTTTAGTATGAAGTGCTGTTCTACCAACAACTTCTCTAGCTTTTTCACCAACACTATCAATTTCATCAGTTTTAATATTAATCGCAACATAAGTAGGTTCGTCTATTTGTATTCCTTCTCCTCTTACATAAACAACTGTATTTACTGTTCCTAAGTCTATTCCAACTTCCTTTAATACCTTTTGATTTACACCTAATTTCATGCCACCAAAAATCTTGAAAATATTAAAAAATTTCATATTATACTCCTTCCAAATGTCTATTGATTTTTATTTTATATTTCATTAATTTCTTGTATCTGGTTATTATCATCAATTATTCCATTTTCTTTTAATTGCTCAAATATTCTAGATGCTCTATTAAATCCTACTTTTAGTTTTCTTTGCAGTAGTGATATAGAAGCCTTTCCTTCATCTCTAATAATATTTATTGCTTCTTGAAATAAAGGATCACTTTCATCATTTAATGCATCCTCAGTTTCGATTAATATTTCCTCTCTATAAACAACTTTTCTACTCTTTTTAAGTGCACTTGTCAATTTTATAACTTCATCATCTGATATGTAAGCTCCCTGTATTCTTTCTAATTTTGATGAACCATTTTCAAGCAATAACATATCTCCTTGACCTAATAATTTTTCAGCTCCAGGAGTATCTAATATTGTTCTAGAATCAATCTGAGATCTTAGTGCAAATGATATTCTACTAGGTAAATTTGCTTTTATCATACCAGTTATAACATCTGTAGATGGTCTTTGAGTTGCAACTACAAGATGAATTCCAATAGCTCTAGCTTTTTGTGCTATTCTTGCAATTGATTCTTCAACAGTTCCAGCAGCAACCATCATTAAATCAGCTAATTCATCAATAATGATAACAATATATGGCATCTTTTCAACATTACTTAATAGATTATAGCTTTCTATATTTCTGACCCCTTTTTCCATTAATGTTCTATATCTATTTTCCATTTCATTAACTGCCCATTTTAATGCTGTTGCAGCCAATTTAGGATCAATTATTACAGGAACTAATAAGTGTGGAATACCATTATACGGCATTAGTTCAACCATTTTAGGGTCAACCATTATAAATTTTACTTCTCTTTCAGATTTTTTTGTTATTAACGTAGATATCAAAGTATTCACTGCTACACTTTTACCTGAACCAGTTTGACCTGCTATTAATAAATGAGGCATTTTTGCGATATCTATAATTCTATCTTTTCCTACTATATCTTTTCCTAATATTATATTTAGTGCTCCTTTTTCTAAATCTTTATTTCTTATAATATTAGAAAAATGAACTGGCTCTTTAATTTTATTAGGTGTTTCAATTCCTATTGCACTTTTACCTGGTATAGGAGCTTCAATTCTAATACTTTCAGCTGCTAAGCTCATAGCAATATCATCAGATAAGGATGTTACTTTACTAACTTTAATTCCTCTAGGTATCGTTAGTTCATATCTAGTTATAGTAGGCCCTCTTCTATAATCAATAACTTTGGCTTCTATCCCAAATTCTTTTAATACCGATTCTAAATGTACTACATTTTTTTTTATGTACTGCTCTATCTCGGCTCGTTTGGATTGATCCATTGTTTTTTGAACAAAGATTTGATCTATAGATTTTTTTAGTGCTTCATCATATTCATAATCTTGAAGTTCATTTATCTCTAAATTATCTGTTTCATTCATTTCTTTATTTATGTCATTATAGTATTGTTCATCTTCAACTTTTTCTATCTCTTGAGCAGAAGGTTTTACAATATGTTCTTCCTCAACTGATTTTTTATGAAGTTTTTCTTTAACTTCATCAAATATAAAATTTGTTTTTGCTTCATATTCATTTATACTTTTTATTTCAACCTGTTTTCCTATTCTATTTTCATTTTCATCTTTTGCTTGTGACAAATGCTTTTTGATATCAATTTTTTCTTTATCACTTTTAACTTTTTTGTTATAAATTTCCAACCATTCCTTCTCTTTACTTTTCAATTCATCTTCTGTATATAAATTTGTTTTCTGAAAAACTGTATCCTTTGGTTTTTTAGCTATTTCAAACCCTAATTTATTTTTTCTAGATTCAATTACTTTTTTCTTAACTTCTTCTTTTCTTTTATTTTTTTGATATAAGTACTCTTCTCTTTCTGCTATTTTTTTTGCTTTAAGTACCGTTATTTTTTTCTTATATTCATCACTTCTATAATAGTTAAATAAACTTAACAATAACTCATAACCTAACACAATAAATTCTTTTAATATCACTATTAAAGAAATAATTATTATTGCAATTATTATGATTTGTAATTGCTTTAAATGAATATATTTATACAAAGGTAATGAAAATAATGCTCCTATAAATCCACCACTATTACTATTAAATCCTAATTCAAGAAGCTTTCTTGTTGCTTCTACAAACGAATTAGGCATTTTTACAATTACACTTTTTGATATAAACAATATAGATAAACTTAAAAATATCAATATATATGCTATAATTTTAGATTTATGGAACTTCAATTTTATATCACCAGATATAAAATCTAAAAATCCAAAAATCATCATTGATACTGCTACAAAATATGTCATTTTCCCAAAAATCATCATAAAAATATTAAGTACTGTTTTAATCATTTTATTTATACTAGATATATTATCGCCTTGAAAAATTTGTTTATTCATAAGAAGAATTATCAAGAATATCCCTAAAAGAAATAGGATTATACCTCTAATTTTCTTTTCCACTTTTTTACTTCCTTCCCATTCTTAAAAAAATTTACACTTTTACATAATATTCTATCATAAACACTATTTTTTTACAATAATTTAAATACCGTATCAAGTCAATTTTTCTAGAAATGTCAAACATATGTTACAAGATTAAAAGAAAAGAAAATAAAAAGAACTCTTTAATTAAAAAAAGCTCTTTATAATTTACTTCTCTAAAATATAATGTCCCATTTTATCACGCTTTGTTTCTAAATATTTCTTATTTTCTTCAGTTGGTATAGTTTCAGCTTCTATTCTATCTTTTATTTTTATACCATATTTTTTTAAACTTTCTATTTTTTTAGGATTATTTGTAAGTATATTTATAGATTCTATCTCAAAATTTTTTATTATTTGTGCAGCTACTGCAAAATCCCTTAAATCATCTTCAAATCCTAATATGTGATTTGCTTCTACAGTATCGTATCCTTGATCTTGCAAATTATATGCTTTTAATTTATTATATATACCTATACCTCTTCCTTCTTGTCTTAAATAAATTAATAGCCCTTCTCCCTTTTCATTTATACTCTCCAAAGACTTGTGTAATTGCTCTCCACAATCACATCTTTTAGATCCAAAAACATCCCCTGTTAAACATTCAGAATGAAGTCTAACAAGTACATTTTCTTTACCTTTAAATTCTCCTTTAAATAATGCTATATATTCTTTCTTTTCTATTTGATCTGAAAATGCTACAATTTTAAAATCACCAAACATTGTTGGTAAATTTGCTTCAACTTCCCTTGATATAAGTACTTCATTTTTTTTCCTATATTCTATTATGTCCTCAATTGTTATAATTTTAAGGTTATGTTTTTTAGCAAACTCAACAAGATCATCTCTTCTTGCCATTTCTCCATTATCTTTTATTATCTCAATAATAACTGAAACCGGACTATATCCACAAATTTTAGCTATATCTACCGATGCCTCTGTATGACCTTTTCTATCAAGAACTCCACCTTCAGAAGCAATTAATGGAAATAAATGACCAGGCTTCTTAAAATCTTTAGATTTTTTTTCTGGATTAAGTATGTCCTTTATAGTTCTATATCTATCTCCTACAGAAATTCCAGTTGTTGTACCTTCTAAAGAATCTATTGAAACTGTAAATGCTGTACCATGACTATCTGTGTTATTTGATGTCATTAAATTAAGCCCCAATTCTTCTGACCTTTCTTTTGTTATTGGAACACACATAAGGCCTCTTGCCTCTTTTATCATAAAATTTATAATATCTTCTGTTATAACTTGAGCTGGAATAACTAAATCTCCTTCATTTTCTCTATCTTCATCATCCACAACTATTATGGGCTTACCATTTCTTATATCATCAATTGCTTCCTGTATTGTATTAAACATTATTTACTCCATTCTATTCCAATATTATTTTCATAAACATTGAATCTAACATTTTGTAATTCAATAGCCTCTTGCATTTTTATTTTTTTAAATCCTGATATGAAAGATATTCCTGTTTCATCGCCTAAAATTTTATTGGAAACAAATATTTCTCCAGCATCTATTATATTCTCTCCAAATGCTTTACTAATAACTTTACTTCCGCCTTCAATAAGAATAGAATCTATACCAAGTTCACCTATTTTAACAATAATATCTTTCATACTAAAATCATTATATTCATTTACATCATTATCACTTAAATTATTCATAAAGATAAACTTAATTTTATATTTTTCTTCTAACTCTTTAGATTTTTGACTTTGATTTTTCTCCTGTGTAACTATTATTGTTTTCATATCATAATTATTTTTAATTACGTTAAGTGACTCATTTACAATTAAATTTGGATCTATAATTATTCTATATGGATTTCGTCCATTTTCTATTCTTGTAGTAAGCATTGGATTATCTTTTTCTAGGGTATTTGAGCCAATCATTATACCCATAAATTTATTTCTATAGAACTGTACCTTCATTCTAGACTCTTCGTTAGATATCCATTTAGAATCACCTTTTGACGTTGCTATCTTACCATCTAATGTTATTGCAACCTTTAAAAAAATATATGGTATTTTCGTTGTTATGTATTTATAAAATATTTTATTGATTTCAACACAATCTTGTTCTAAAATACCAGTGACTACCTCTATCCCAAAATTTTTAATCATTTTCAATCCCTTTCCAGAAACTAATGGATTAGGATCATAACTTCCGACAACTACTTTCTTAAAATTTTTTTCAATTATTTTCAATGAACATGGTGGTGTTTTTCCATAATGAGAACACGGTTCTAAAGTGACATATATGGTAGAATCACTAACATCAAAACCATTCATTTCAGCATCATTAATAGCATTTATTTCAGCATGTGATTCACCATACATTTGATGATACCCTCTACCTATTATTTCATTATTTTTAACAATAACTGCACCAACTAAAGGATTAGGATTGACTTTACCTATACCTTTATTAGCAAGTTTTATCGCTTCTCGCATATAATATTCATCAGGAAATTCATTATTAATACTCATATTAAAAACCATTCTTTCTTAAAAATTCAACAGATAATTGTGAATTTTCTTTATTAGCATCTTTATTAGAATTTTTACTAAGTAATTTACTATCAACATTTAATAATATTTTTTCTGCATATTTAGCCAACATATCAGTTTCCAAATTAACATAATTACCTACAATTTTTTTACCAATAGTTATAAACTCAAGAGTATGAGGTATTAGAGATACTTCAAAATAATCTTCACCTACATTCATAACTGTTAAACTTGCACCATCTATTGAAATACGACCCTTCTCTACAATATATTTTGCATATTTTTTGTCAAACTTTATTTTATATATTTTAGATATCCCTACTTTTCTTATCTGCTCTATAATTCCTTCGCAATCAACATCACCATATACAATGTGCCCACCTAAAAAATCATTCAATGTAAGTGATTTTTCTAGATTGACTAAGCTTCCGGAAGATAATCTTTTAAGTGTAGACCTTTCAATTGTTTCATTCATTACATCAGCCTCAAAATAATCTTTTGCAAATTTTGTTATCGTTAAGCAAACTCCATCAGTTGATATACTATCACCTACACTAGCATTTTCTAATACTTTTTTAGCTTTTATTTTTATTTTCTTCCCATTATTATTTCCCTTTATATTTATTATTGTTCCCATTTCTTGAATTAAACCCGTAAAAATAAAAACCACATCCTTTATGATTTACTCACATATATTCTTATTAATATTCTACTTATTTAAATATTATCCAATAGAATTTAATAAATTTATCATTTCAATTGCACCCATTCCTGCTTCAAATCCTTTATTACCTGCCTTTGTACCAGCTCTTTCGATAGCTTCTTCTATAGAATTAACAGTTAATACACCAAATATAACGGGCATTTCATGTTGTAAACTAACATTTGCAACACCTTTTGATACTTCTGAACAAACATAATCAAAATGAGGAGTTGCTCCTCTTATAACTGCACCTAATGTTATTATTGCATCATATTTTTTTGTTTTTGCCATTCTTTGAGCAACTAAAGGAATCTCAAATGCACCTGGTACCCAAGCAAGATCTATATTTTCTTCTTTTACTCCGTGTCTTATCAATGCATCTTGCGCACCACTTATTAACTTTGATGTAATAAATTCATTAAATCTTCCACCAACTATACCTACTTTAATTTTTTCACCATTAAAATTACCTTCGAATATTTTCACAATAATCATCTCCTATATGTTTTATTTTTTAAAATCTTAAAATAAAAAAGCCTAAGATCAACTTAGGGCATTATAAACATATTTAAGTTATTTACTAAAAATAAAGTCAGTCAAAACCAACAATATAAATTCCTTATAAATTCCTTCAATATGTATTAACTTCTTTCATCCAGACTATACTGTCGGTACTGGAATTTAACCAGTTCATATGATAATTTATCACTTGCGGACTATACCGCCGATCGTGAATTACACCCTGCCCTGAAGTTACTATTTTATTTGTAATTCATTATATACTTATTTATTTTATTTGTCAATATTTGTATACACAATTATTTATTTATTATTGATTTTTTTTTATTAGTATATTATTATCTTATTATCAATAATAATATTGATTATTAAAATAGATATGAAAGGAATATAATATGAAAACATTTGACGAAAAAATTCTTGATTATGCAAATTTAATTGTAAAAGTAGGTCTAAATCTTCAACCTGGTCAAAATTTGATAATAAATGCTCCTATATCAACACATGACTTTGTTAAAAATATTGCTCAAAAAGCATATGACAATGGTGTTAAAGAAATTTATTATAGATGGAACTCAGAAGAATTAGATTTCTTGAGATATAAAAATGCTAATGAAGAGGTATTTAATAATTATCCTCAATGGCTAGCTGATGGTTATACAGAAATAGCAAAAGATAATACGGCTGTATTAAGTATATATGCTTCTAATCCAGAGTTATTTTCAAGTATTGATACAAATAGAATAAAAAATGATACAAAAGCTAAAGCTCTTGCCATGAAACAGTATAAAGATTTCGTGATAAATGGTGGATGTAACTGGTGTGTTATCTCTATACCTACAAAAGGATGGGCAAATAGTATTTTTAAAAATGATGATACCAATGATAATATAAAAAAATTATGGGAGTTAATATTTAAAATAAATAGAGTTAATGACACTGATCCTATAAAATCATGGGAATCACATTTTAATAATTTAGAAAAATATAAGAATTACTTAAATGAAAAGAAATTTAAAAAACTATACTATAAATCCACAAAAACAAATGTTTCTATAGAACTTCCTAAAGAGCATATTTGGTTTGCTGCTCAAGAAAAAACAAAATCAGGTATAGTATTCTCTGCTAATATACCTACTGAAGAAGTGTTTACTTTACCACATAAATATGGTGTTAATGGTACTATTTCTAGTACATTTCCACTTCAATATGCTGGAAATACTATAGATGATTTTATACTAGAATTTAAAGATGGTAAAATAGTAGATTTTTCTGCAAAAAAAGGATATGAAATTCTTAAAGATTTAATCAATATGGATGAAGGGTCTAAATATCTTGGAGAAATTGCAATTGTTCCTGTCAATTCCCCAATTTATCAATCCAAAACTATTTTTTGTAACACACTTTATGATGAAAATGCAAGTTGCCATTTTGCCATAGGCAGTGCATACCCAAATACAATTAAGAATGGCGAGACATTCTCAAATGATGAAAAAGAGAAGTATGGTGTTAATGATAGTATCACTCATGTTGATTTTATGATTGGAGATGAAAGCTTGTCAATAACTGGTGAATCAGAAAATGGTGAAGAAATAACCTTCTTTAAGAATGGAATGTGGAATATCGTTTAAATTATAAATAATAATAAAAAAAGAACGGGTATCCGTTCTTTTTTATTTTATTAATTAATTTGAGAATTTAACTTTTCCAAAGTCAACATTATTAAAGAATAATTCAACTCTTCTGTTATTGTATCTACCTTGTACTGTATTATTAGTATCAGCAGGTTGAGTTTCACCTTTTCCTGAAATAGAACCAACTTTAACATCATTGCTTAATCCATATTCTTGTAATAATCTAGCAACATTTTGTGCTCTTGCTACAGATAATTTTTGATTATATGCATCAGAACCTGTAGAATCAGTATGTCCTACGAAATCAATTGACCCACCTTTTGCAAAACTGTTTATTGCAGAAGAGATTGTTTTTAAATCTTTTGCTTCTGCTTCATTTGGTACTCTTCCGTCTACTTTAAATCCTCTTATTGTACATTTTTTCTCTGAAACTGTACAATTAAATGGTAATACGACAGTTTTATCATTTATTACAGTAGTTGTACCTGGTGCATCTTTATATACTATTCTATCTTTATATACTATTTTTTCAACCGGAGTAGAAACAGTTTGAATTTTAGGAGATCTATCATTTACTAAATTTCCTAATCTTAATCCTAATCTTAATCCAAATGATTCTTGATAGTCATTTATTTTTACATTAGCTCCTGTAGTAGCGCTAGTCACAAATCCATTAAATGGTGTTGCTGATCTTTCATATATAGCTTCTAATGAAAATGGTCCAACTTCTGTACCTATTCCTCCAGCCAAATATAGCCCATTATCATAATTTATTCCCTCATCTTTAAGCTCTGAAGATGCTTCATTTAGAGCCACTCCAGCTCTACCAACTACATATAAAACATCATTACCTTTTGCAGTTGTTATTAAGTTAAATTTACCTAATGCATATACTGGGATTTGTCTCATAACTTTATAAGACTCTCCATCTTCATCTTTTACTTTTTTATCAAACTTATACTCTGCTCCAACTCCCCATTCAAACTCACCTTGATTATCAAATATATACTCTAATCCAGCAGTTGGTCCATTTCCAAAATCAAGTCCTGCTTCAAATCCAGGTGTTCCGTAACCTTCAATTTGATTTCTATTGAAATCATAACCACCTTTAATTTGTATTTCAGATGCTACTAAACTTAAAGATAGTAAAGCTGTTCCTAAAATAACTAGTTTTTTCATTTCAATTCCTCCTCTAAAATTAACTTCCTAAAGTTTTTTTGTTTTTTGTAAATTACTATTATTTATTGTAATCTATTACTACACGAATAGTATACCTCAAAAACAATAAAATTGCAATAGTTTTTAAATATTTGTTATACACTGGTAAATTGCAACAAATATTTACCATTTTTTTCTAAAAAATCTGCTTGTCTTTTAAAAATTGATTTGCTGACTTCCATCCAAGTATTTTCCTAGGATAATTGTTTATCCAATCCTCTAACTCTTTAACTTTTCTCTTACT
>RRZU012293127.1_pt1 | contig 12427 bp, 10 predicted proteins | sample 2165561 | NCBI WGS metagenome assembly RRZU01 (sample SAMN10456909, study PRJNA506462) | wastewater metagenome | isolation source: wastewater sludge | place: USA: Moscow, Idaho | reverse complement strand
CGACGTGATTCCCAAGGCCCATGGTACGGCGGCCCGGCTGTTGCAGGAGGCCGAAGGTTACAAGCAGCGCCTGATTGCCACCGCCGAGGGCGATGCCTCGCGCTTCCGCCAACTGCACTCCGAATACGCCAAGGCGCCGGAAGTGACGCGCCAGCGTCTCTATCTGGAGACCATGCAGCAGGTCTATGCCAACACCAGCAAGGTGATGGTCGATGCGAAGGGGGGCGGCAACCTGCTTTATCTGCCGCTCGACAAGCTGATGAGCATGACCGCCGCCACGGCACCGGCACTGGCCGCCAGCGGTGGCGAATCGCCCGTGCCACAGCGCGGCAATATGGCGGCTCATACCGTTGCCGGCGATGCGCCGCCGCAGCTTGACCGGGGACCGCAGGTTGAATACAGCGGCTCCAAGTATTCTTCTTCGCGCGACCGCGACGCGGCGCTGCGCTCACGTGAACGCGAGGTGCGCCAATGAGACACGGTATTTCCTTTGCCGGGACGGCGCTCTCCGTCGTGCTGGTGGTACTCGGGCTGTCGATCTTTACCGTCGATCAGCGTCAGCATGCGATCATTTTCCAGTTGGGCGAAGTGAAGGAAGTCATCACCGAGCCGGGCCTGTACTTCAAGTGGCCGCTGATCCAGAACGTGCGCTACTTCGACAAGCGCATTCTCACGCTGGACAGCAACGAGCCGGAGCGTTTCATCACCTCCGAAAAGAAGAACGTGCTGGTCGATTCCTTCGTCAAATGGCGGATCACCGACCCGCAGCTTTATTATGTTTCGGTGGCCGGTGACGAGGCGCGGGCGAGAACCCGGCTGTCACAGACGGTCAACGCCGGTCTGCGTGAAGAATTCGGCAAGCGCACCGTGCATGACGTGGTTTCCGGTGAACGCGACAAGATCATGGAACAGATGCGCGAGAAGGCCGACCTCGACGCGCGCAAGATCGGCGTGCAGATTGTCGACGTGCGCGTCAAACGCGTCGACCTGCCGACCGAGGTCAGCGAATCGGTGTATCGCCGCATGGAGGCCGAGCGCAAGCGCGTGGCCAACGAACTGCGCTCCGAAGGTTCGGCAGAAGCGGAAAAGATTCGTGCCGATGCCGACCGGCAACGTGAAGTGATCGTCGCCGAAGCTTACCGTGACGCCCAGAAGACCAAGGGTGAGGGTGATGCCAAGGCGGCCTCGACCTACGCCGCCGCCTTCAACCAGAACCCCGAGTTCTACGCCTTCTACCGCAGTCTGGAAGCCTATCGGAACAGCTTCAAGGGGCGCAGCGACGTGATCGTCGTCGAGCCGAATTCCGATTTCTTCAAGTACATGAAGAGCGTTGGGCGTGGCGAAAAAGTGGAGCGATGAGTTCTCCCTTGCTCACCGCCCTGGCGCTGATGCTGGTGCTGGAAGGCTTGCTACCCTTCCTCGCACCAGCGACCTGGCGTGATACTTTCCGTCGCCTGATTGAGTTGAACAACGGCCAGATCCGCTTCATCGGACTGGGCTCGATGCTGGCGGGAATCGTTCTTCTGATCCTGATTCAATAAGTTTCATGGCGCAAGCTACCCCGAATGATGAAAACCACCCCTGTAGGAGCGGCTTTAGCCGCGATGCAGCGTGTCGGTTAAGCAATCACCCAATCGCGGCCAAGGCCGCTCCTACAGGGGGATTTTCGTCTTTCACGCTAAACACTGGACACCAAGCACTGCCTTTATGAACTGGTTACTTCCCGAACACATTGCCGATGCGTTACCACACGAAGCGGCAACCATCGAGCGCCTGCGCCGCGCGATCCTCGACCTGCTGAAGCGGCATGGTTACGAACAGGTGATGCCGCCGCTGCTCGAACACCTCGATTCGCTGCTGACCGGCTCCGGTTCGCTGCTCGAACTCTCCACCTTCAAGCTGGTTGATCAGCTCTCCGGACGCAGCCTCGGTGTGCGTGCCGACATGACGCCGCAGGTGGCACGCATCGATGCGCATCTTCTGAACCGTCAGGGCGTGACCCGCCTGTGCTATTGCGGCAGCGTGCTGCATACCCTGCCAGCCTCGCTGGCGGCGAGCCGTGAGCCGATCCAACTCGGCGCCGAAATTTTCGGCTATGCCGGTCTGGAAGCGGATCTGGAAGTCATCCGTCGCATGTCTGCCGCGCTGGAGATCGCCGGGACACCGGCCTCGCGGATCGACGTTGCCCACGTCGGCGTGTTCCGTGCGCTGGCCAAGGCGGCCGGGCTTTCTGCCCGCCTCGAACAGCAAATTATTCCGCTCCTGCAACACAAGGACGTTCCCGGCCTGCGTGAAGCCTGTGCCACACTGGCCGAACCCTACCGTTCCGCGCTGCTGTGCCTGCCGGAACTGTACGATGGTGATACCTTGCTCGCCGAAGCGGAGCAGCGTCTGCCTGCCCTGCCCGAAATTGCCGCCGCGCTGGAAACCTTGAAGCAGTTACGGGCGGCGCTGCCCGACCTGCCGCTTTCCTTCGATCTCGCGGATCTGCGTGGATATCACTACTACAATGGCGTGGTTTTTGCCGCCTATCACCCTGATTATCCGGCGGCCATTGCCCGTGGCGGGCGCTATGACGGGGTCGGTGCCGACTTCGGGCGCGCCCGGCCGGCGACCGGGTTTTCCATGGATTTGCGCGAAATTGCCCGTCTGGCGGGGAGCGCCACGCCGACAGGGGCGATTCTTTCACCCGCGACGGGGGGCAAGCCGGAACTCGCGGCACTGGTGACCCGTCTGCGTGAACAGGGTGAAATCGTGATCGAACGCCTGCCTGGCGAAACGTGTATTGAGGGCCCCTGGTGCGACCGCGAACTGGTCGAAAATCAGGGGAAGTGGATTATTCAAGCCTTGAATGGGGAATGAAATGGCAAAAAATATCGTGGTGGTTGGCACTCAGTGGGGCGATGAGGGCAAAGGAAAGATCGTTGACTGGCTGCCCGATCAGGCCGCCGGTGTGGTGCGCTTCCAGGGCGGCCACAACGCCGGTCATACGCTGGTCGTCGGCGACAAGGTTTACAAGCTCAACCTGGTGCCTTCGGGGATCGTCCGGCCCGGTGTCATGTGCTACATCGGCAACGGGGTGGTGCTCGACACGCATCATCTGATCAGCGAAATTGCGCAACTGGAAGCGGGTGGCATCGATATCCGCTCGCGGCTCAGGATCAGCCCCGGATGTCCGCTGGTGCTGCCCTACCACATAGCGCTCGACCGCGCCCGCGAAGCGAAAAAGAGCGCCGACAAGAAGATTGGCACGACCGGCAAGGGCATCGGCCCGACCTTCGAAGACAAGGTCGCCCGCCGTGCGCTGCGCGTTTATGACCTCTTCTATCCTGAGCGTTTCGCCGAAAAGCTCAAGGAAAACCTCGACTACCATAACTTTGTGCTGACCCAATATCTCGACGCCGAAGCGGTCGATTATCAGACCGTGCTCGATCAGGCCATGCAGGATGCCGAACAGATCAAGCCGCTGGTGACGGATGTTTCCGCAGCGCTGTACGCGACCCACAAGGCCGGACAAAACCTGCTCTTTGAAGGCGCGCAAGGTGCGTTGCTGGATATTGACCACGGCACCTATCCCTTTGTCACCTCGTCGAACTGCGTGGCCGGACAGGCCGCAGCGGGTTCCGGTGTCGGGCCGGGCATGCTGCACTATGTGCTGGGCATCACCAAGGCCTACTGCACCCGCGTTGGTGGCGGCCCCTTCCCGAGCGAACTCGACATCGAAACAGCAGGGACGCCCGGTCATCAGATGTCGCAAAAGGGCATGGAGTTCGGCACCGTGACCGGCAGAAAACGCCGCTGCGGCTGGCTCGACATCCCGGCGCTCAAGCGCTCGATTCAGATCAACGGGGTGACCGGCCTGTGCATCACCAAACTGGATGTGCTTGATGGTCTCTCCGAACTGAAAATCTGCACCGCCTACAAGCTGAAAGGCAAGACGGTCGACCTTCTGCCGATGGGTTCCGATGACGTGGCGAACTGCGAACCGGTGTTTGAGGTCATGCCCGGATGGAGCGGATCGACCTTCGGTGCGACGACGCAGGAAGCCCTGCCGCCCGAGGCGCGCGCTTATCTTGCGCGGGTCGAGGCGCTGTGCGAAATCCCGATCGACATCGTTTCGACCGGCCCGGAGCGTGACGAAACCATCCTCCGCAGCCATCCGTTTGCCTGAGAGAAGATCGTAAGGAGCAAGGCGTGAGGCGTGGGGCGTGAAAAACCCGTGGCTTGCGGGTGCGCTCCTCACTTCTCTCTCCTGACACTATTCAAATGGGCATTCTCGACTGGTTCAGGAACCGGCCGCCGATTCTTGAGAAAGAAACGGCGCCGTCCGACGAAACGACGCGACGCGCCATTGACAAGGCCGTCACCTTGGTCAATCCCCGGCTGCGCCTGCTTCCTGACTACCAGGAACGTTTGAGTCCGGCGATCAATACCACGATCGACTACCTGCGCGCATCGCTGACGGATCTGCCGCCGACGCTTCGGCTCTCCCCGGCTGAATGGGCGAGCGAACCGCTTTGGCGGGCTTTTTTCGCTTCGACGGACGATATTTCCCGTACCCTGGCCTATTCCAAAGGGCTGAAAACCCTGTTCGATAAGTATCCGGAAATCAATGAGGCGTGTTTCATCCTCGGCATGAACATTCGTGATCAGCGCATCGATGGCATGGCGCTGCACGGAGACATGGTGCAGCGGAACGTGCCTCAGCGGGTGCTTGGCTTTTCCCGGCATGTGGCGCGAATCTGTGGCAAGAGTGAAGCGGAGGTCAGGCGTCTGCTCGGAATCCAGTCCTTCGAATACCTGGTTTCCCAGGCCATTGCCCGCCTCGGTGATGAGCGTTCCGGACGACAGGGGCTGGAAGACAGCCGGGCACTGATCCGTGCCCGTTTACGACTGTTGCAGCAGCAGGGGCCGGGACTTGGTTCGATGCTGGAGAATGCTCCGGAGAAACAGGATGAGCAGCAGCGCCTGGAAGCGGAGTTGCTGGACAACGAGCGTCAACTGGAGGCTTTGGGCAGTTCGCAGGAATTGATGGACGAGGAAATCGACGTTCTCGTTGACGTGCTGTCGCACCCCGAAGCCTGGCTGGGCTTCTCGCAGGAACAGTTGCGACTGGATACGATGAACGTCGTCCTGGAAGAGGATAATGGTGCCGTGGCTTTCGACGTGAAGTTTTCCCGGGCGCATCTGCTTGGTGAGCCGAATCGCGAGAGAGCCTTTGTGCTGGCCAGTATCCGGCGCGATGAAATGCCGGTGCCACAGCTACGGCTCGACGAAGTGGCGCGCTATCTTTGACAGAGAGGTGGCTCCGCAGAAGATGACTTGCCGATCCATAGTTTCCGCACCCTCCTTAAAGACCTGGCGACGCACACGCTCAACGTCACCCATTCCCCCTTCAACCACAAGGCCAAAATCAGAATCACCACCTGACCAACATCCGTACAGGAGAAAGCTTTCATGACTCCTCGGAGTTAACAATACCTGTGCCCAGTAAACAAACCTCTCAATTCATGATTACAAATGCACGGCAATCCGGCTGCCGGAATTTGTTTTTTGAAAATAAAAAGCCCTTAAAGATTAGGGCTTTTGAGAATTTTTTAACATTGGTCTACTAATAAAAATCACTTGGCGGAAGCGGAGAGAATCATATGGCTAATAAAATCAATTGGCCGTGATTTTTATATCATGGAATTCTGCTTCCAGCAAAGTCATCTTTTTTCAAAGACACCGGTGACGACAGCATCGCCATCCAACATACAGCGTCCTTTAGCAAATACGTATTTTATCTTCAGTTCCTGGTCCAGGATGAGGATGTCAGCATCAAATCCAAGTGCCAGTCGGCCTTTGTTGGGCAGTTTAAGCGAAGTGGCAGGATTGATTGTCACCGGTCGGATGGCATCTTCCAGCGGCAGAATGCCGGCCTTGACGATATTGCACACCGCATTAAAGAGTGAAACCGGCGAAGCGGCAGTCAGGCCGACCAGTTCGCGCTTCTCGTTGAAGACCGGCATGCTGCCATTGCCGTCCGAACTCATGGTAATGCGATCCAGGGAAACGCCCTCGGCCAGGCACAGTTTTATTGCTTCTGGTGGTTGCAGGCGCGTCGGCGCGATGGGCGGACTGCCCGAGGTGATGTCGATTTTTCCGCCCATCTGGGCAAATTTCACACCTTCCATCAGCAATTCTTTGTTCTTGTTCAAATGCGTCGGGGTGAAATGATCAATCGGAATGCTTGTTTCGGCCACCAGCGAAAACAGGATGTCAAGCTTCTGTTTGGTGTCGCCAACGTGGAAATGCAAGACCCCGGCTTTGCCACCAAGCAGGCCGCCGACGCGGGATTCCGCTGCCATCCGGGCTAGTTCGTGCAGGCTGGGCTGGGAAGAGCGGTGATCGGCAATCGCTACCTTGCAACCCACTACCTTGTCGATCAGCGCCACGTCGGAACGGACGCTACCAGTGATCGTCGGCGACGGCAGGTCGTAGGAGCCGGTATAGATCCATGACGAAATGCCTTCTTCCTCCAACCCTCTTGCCTTGGCCAGCAGGGCTTCGACACTGCGAGTCACTCCGTCGGTACCTAGTACGCCAATCACCGTGGTAATTCCGACGCTGGTCAGGTGGCTGAGAAACACCTCCGGTGTGCGTGTCGATGGGCCGCCTTCGCCACCACCGCCGAGCAAGTGATTGTGCTGATCTATCAGCCCCGGAATGACATAGCGCCCGGCTGCGTCAATGATCTTCACACTACCCATGCCGATGCCCGGTTCGATGGTGTCGGCAATGTTGACAATTGTTTTGCCGACAATCAGAAGGTCTTTTTTACCAAGATTTTCAGGTGACAGCACCTGGCCATTTTTGATAATCGTAATCATCATTTATCCTCAATCAAATTAGAAACATGCCAATTCTTACGTTAAATCAGAATCGCGGCAGCGATGATGTTCGCCAGCATGGCCCCGGCCATGGGAATGGCCGTGCGTTTGACCACCTCGAAGGGCGAAACATTGGCGACACCGGAAACAGCAACGATCACCGCTGTGATCGGTGAAACGCTGCGCGCTATGCTGGAGGCGAACTGCATGGGTAACAGCATGGCTACCGGAGCGATCGACATTTTTGTGGCGATGGCCGGTGCCAGCGCGGCAAAGGCAAACAGCGGTGCGTTGCCGGAACCCATGATGACCGCCGCGACGGAAATAATGGCAACCATGACGATGGTCATGATGGCTCCGCCAAAGCCCAGCGATTGTCCCAGATCAATGATCGATTTGATTGCGCCAATTGAGGTCAGTCCGTTGGCAAATACCTCACCGGCGACAATCAGGGTGATTACCATGGCAAACTGAACGCCCATGCCATCGAAAAATACTTGCAGGCTGGCAAAGGTCTTGCGGATATCCTTGCTGCGCAGGTACTCGAAAACCATGCTGATGGCCGTACTGATGAACATTGCCGTAACTACATCCATCTTGATGGCTTTGGTGATCAGCGGGCTGAATCCAAGGATCAGACCGAGCGGCAATATCGGCAGCAGGGCGTAAATCTTCGGCGGGAGATCCTGCGCTTGCGTTGCTGTGTCGATTCCCGGATCGGCCTCGGCCTGCCCTCCCAGACCGTCCCTGCGATCAAGGTATTTCTGTACGACGAAATGCAGGATGGCTACCGTCGCCATGATGCACAGACCAACAGGGATCTGGTAGTTGACGAAATAGGTGGCTACATCCATCCCGGAATTGACAGCCGCCAGATTCGAGTTGCCGGAGCCTGGGCCAAGATCCATTGATTGTGTCGTACCGATCACGGCCACCGCGCTCAGTCGGCTGACACCCAGGCGAATCAGTACGGGATAAAGTGTGACCATCAGCAGCAGTCCCAGTCCGGAAGCGCTGGTGATGAACAGGGCGAGAATCTGGCCGAAAACGTAGCCGCCGCTCAGCACCAGATAGGGGGAGCGCAACATGAGCAGCGGCTTGATCATCAGATTGACCAGAACCCTGCTGGCACCGATGTGATCCATGTATTTGGCGAAACCGGCGACGGACATGATCATCAGGCCCAAACCCGCCACCCGACTGCTCAGCGTGTTCTTGATGAACTCGAAGATGTCGAACCAGACCAGGCCGGTCGTGGCTTTCGCCGACAATAGCGGCTTGCCGGTCAACAGTACGCTGGCAGCCATCAGGAAACATCCGGCTACGATGAGTACTGTCTGCGCCTTGTAGTTCTTGAATACCATGTAGCCAACGCAGAGCGTGACTACCAAAGCCAGAATTGAACCCAACATATCATCCTCCCGGTGAAATTGTTTGTCTCTCTCTTCTAGCAACAACCGTTCCATGCGTTGGGTTAAATTTATTTATTCAATAAAATCATATTGATAATAAACATTTTGCGGAACTGAAAGAAGTTTGACAGCCCATAAAAATTGGATAAAATGGGGTTTATGCCCGATAAATCCCAATAAACCCCATTTGAAATATGAAAACAGTCGCGATCGTTGCCAAAGGCAAAAACACCTGCGATACGCTCAAAGAGCAACTTGACCGGATTTTGGGGAACCGAATTCGAGTCGTTGGTCATTATGTCGACGATCCCCTGTGGGCCACGATCAAGGCGGACTTGATTGTGGCCTCGGGAAAGACCGCCTATGCAGCCTCTGCCGGAAAAAAACCCGATTGCCCGATCATTCTGGCAAGGCGCACCATCAATTACGCCGGACTGGATGAGCTTTTCGACCTGCCACCCGGCACGAACATCCTTTTGGTCAACGACATTTTTTCTGCCGCAGAAGAAACAATCTCCATGTTGCAGGCCCTGGGAGTTGACCATCTCAACTACCACCCCTATGCCCCCAACGTGGCGAATTATCCGGAATGGCACATGGCTGTCACGCCGGGAGAAGTCGGGCTTGTTCCGCCATGCGTCAGGACAGTCATCAACATCAAGACGAGAATCATCGACATTACAACCCTGACTGAAATTCTCCAGTACTTCTCCATGCTGGATGAGAAGGCGAGCCTCATCTCGGCTAGCTATATCAGCAACATCATTCGGCTGATCAAGGCTGGAAAACAGGGCAACCGGGTCATCAACCGGACAAAAACACAACTGGAAGCAGTCATCAACAATGTGCACGACGGAATAATCGCCGTGGACGAACAAAACGCCGTTACCGTGTTCAATCATGTTGCCGAACAGTTCTTTGACCTTGAGGCCAGAGACGTCATCGGAAAAAACATAAGTGAAATCAGCGATAAAAGGCTAAAAACCGTGATTTTTGCGTATAAACCGGGAAAAGACGCCTTTATCCGGATTGGTGCTCACCACGTTGTGCTCAATGCGGCAGCCATTTCACCAAACACCCCGGAGGAAGGAACGATCTACACGCTGAAGGATGTCTCGGAAATCCAGAAGGTTGAAGCAGACCTGCGACGGAAACTGGTCAGCAATCTGCATGTGGCGCATTACACGCTGGACAGCCTGTACGGAAAAAGCGCACTGATCAAAAAAGCCGTCGCTACTGCCCGCAAACTGGCCATGTCCGATGCGCCGGTACTGCTTCAAGGTGAAAGTGGAACGGGCAAGGAACTGCTGGCACAAGGAATGCACAATGCTTCGCCGCGCAAACATCAGCCTTTTATTGCCATCAATTTTGCTGCCATGACAGAGAGTCTGCTGGAAAGCGAATTGTTCGGGTATGAAGAAGGCGCTTTTACTGGTGCACGGCGCGGCGGTGCTTCCGGATTGTTCGAGCAGGCTCACAGGGGAACACTGTTCATCGATGAAATCGGTGATGCTCCCTTGTCGTTCCAGATTAAACTGTTACGCGTTATTCAGGAAAAACAGGTGCGCCATATCGGTGGAACGCAACTCATACCGATTGATGTTCGCATCATTTCGGCAACCCATCAGGATTTGCCGGATCTGATTTCGCGCGGTGCTTTCCGGCAGGATTTGTACTACCGGATCAACGTCTTGCCGTTGAGTTTGCCACCTTTACGTGCAAGGCAGGAAGATATCCTCATGATTGCCAAAGCTTTCTATGACAAATTTTCAGACAGCAAGCAATTGAACATTCCGGCAGACGATTATTTCAGTCTCATTGCCCCGATACTGAATGCCTATCACTGGCCGGGAAACGTTCGTGAACTGCAGAACGTCGTTGAATATCTGGTGAATATTTCCCCGGACGAAATACCCGTTCCCGCACTGTTGCCCATTCAGTTCCAGGAAAAAACAGCACTCCTCAGCCTGCCTGACCATTCAGCGCTGAAAGATCGTATCGTCGATGCCATTGCGATGTATGATCGGCAAAAGCGCAGTATCGGACGAAGATCACTGGCAAAAATACTGAACGTACCGGAAAGTCTGGTCAGGAAAACGCTCAGCGAACTACAGCGTGATGGTGCAATCTTCATTGGCCGTGGTCGCAGCGGTTTACACTTGACAAACCTCGTATAGAAAATCGGCTGTCCTTGTCCATGACGGCTACAATGCCCATGATGGGCGGCATCGCCAACACGCAAATAGGCACGAAGTGCCGGAGGAAGACGCTGTACGCGAAGCTGAGGAAGTATCTGGGCAAGGTGTTTCGGAAGTAGTTGGCCCAGCAGAAGGAAAGCCAGGTTTTAGAGGGGCACTTGATGCCGGATCATGTGCACATGTTGATTGCGATCCCTCCGAAATAATGCGGTGTCACAAGTGATCGGTTACATCAAGGGAAAGAGCGAAATCCATCTTGCGCGGGTCTATGGGAGAGGAAGCGCAATTTCGTGGGCCAGAGAAAAGAAATGGTAGTGGTTTTCTTCGCCTCGTAGCAAGTTGCCTCCTGAATTCTAGCAAAGGCGAAAGTGTCACCCGGAGGCCGAAAAAGCAAAAAGGCCAATCCGAAGATTGGCCTAAGTGCTTGATTCTGTTGGTCGGGGCGGCGGGATTCGAACTCGCGACCCCTTGCACCCCATGCAAGTGCGCTACCAGGCTGCGCTACGCCCCGACGAAGGCGTGATTATACTCGGTCATTCGGGGTTTTGCTCAGATTTTGAGTATTTCGGCGATTTTTTGTAATTCGCTACGCAACATTTCCGGAGTCAGGCCCTGTTCTTCCGGTTTTTCGACGACGTCCGCAATATCTTCAAGTTGGTTACGAGCGCCGCTGATGGTGAAACCCTGGCTGTAAAGCAGTTCACGGATGCGACGAACCAGCAGAACTTCGTGGTGTTGGTAGTAGCGCCGGTTGCCACGGCGCTTGACCGGTTTGAGCTGGCTGAATTCCTGTTCCCAGTAGCGCAGTACGTGCGGCTTGACACCGCACAACTCGCTGACTTCGCCAATGGTGAAGTAGCGTTTGGCGGGGATGGGCGGGAGAGGCTCCTTGTCGCCGGGTTTGTTGGGACTACTGCTGGCTTCCATTGTAGGATAGCTCCACCTCGCCCTTCAGTTTCTGGCTGGCATGGAAGGTGACAACACGGCGCGCGGTGATCGGGATTTCTTCGCCGGTCTTGGGGTTGCGCCCCGGTCGCTGGGGTTTGTCACGTAGCTGGAAATTACCAAAGCCCGAAAGCTTGACACCATCGCCACGCTCCAGGGCATCGCGGATTTCTTCGAAAAAGGCTTCGACCATGTCCTTGGCCTCGCGCTTGTTGAGGCCAACTTTTTCGAAAAGCAAATCGGCAAGTTCTGCTTTGGTGAGTGTCATGTGTTTTTCCTGTCAGGTACGAAGCAGGGCGGCAAAATCCTGCTTCAGGCAGGTGATCAGTTCTTGCATGACAGCGTCGACTTCCGTGTCTTGCAAAGTCCTTTGAGTATCTTGCATAACTATGCGAAAAGCAAGACTTTTCTTTCCGGAATCAACGCCTTTCCCGGTGTAAACATCGAACAGCCGGATGTCCTGAACGAGGGCCGGGCGCTTGCGCATGAGGGCGTCGAGAATTTCCTGCAAGGACAACGCTTGATCAACCACAATCGCCAAGTCGCGGACGGCGGGCGGTTGCTTCGAGACTTCGGCATATTGCGGCAGTCTGGCCTGTAGCAGAACGTCGAGGTCGATTTCAAAGAGGACGGGTGCGAGTGGCAGGTCGTACTTTTGTTGCCATAGCGGATGCAGTTCGCCGAGATGGCCGATGACTTTACCGTTGACCACGATCTGTGCACAGCGACCGGGATGCAGTGCCGGATGACTGCCTTTTTCAAACCGGGCGACGGCCGGGGCCAGCAGAAGCTCGACTTCGCCCTTGATGTCGTAGACATCGGCGTTGCGGGTGGTGCTGCCCCATTGCTCGGGCAGAGCGCTTCCGTAAGCCAGCGCGGCGATTTTCCACGGTTGGCGGAAACCGGCGACCGGGCCACCCTGGGCATCGCGGAAGAAGCAGCGGCCGGTTTCAAAGACGCGAACGCGGTTCTGCTTGCGCTTGAGATTGGTGGCGACGTT
>RRZU010731354.1_pt1 | contig 12429 bp, 8 predicted proteins | sample 2165561 | NCBI WGS metagenome assembly RRZU01 (sample SAMN10456909, study PRJNA506462) | wastewater metagenome | isolation source: wastewater sludge | place: USA: Moscow, Idaho | reverse complement strand
GAAATTCGGACATATCCATATCTTCCAAAGAGAACTCAACCCGAATCTTTTTCGAGTCGACCTCACCCTTGGAAAGCAAGACAACCGTTTCTATATGTACGGTACTCGGGAAAAGATCCACACACCCAATCCGTTCTACCTGATATCCTCTTCCCTGCAGAAGCTCCAGATCTCTTGCCAGGCTGGTCGGCTTGCAGGCAATATAAACCATTCTTTCCACACCAAAATCAATGATCTTTTCCAGTGCTTTCGGATGCACACCGTCTCTTGGTGGATCCAATACGATCAGATCCGGTACTTCACCCAGATCATCGATTACTTTCAACACATCTCCAGCCCAGAAGGTACAGTTATCGAGTCCATTTAAAGCAGCATTTTCTTTTGCAGCCTCTACAGCCTCTTCAACGATCTCCACACCTACTACTTTTTTTGCCACTGGTGCAAGGATCTGTGCAATCGTTCCGGTTCCACTGTAGAGATCAAAGATTACCTTATCTTTCGTCTCACCGATATAAGATCTTGCTGCCTCATAAAGCACTTCCGCGCCAAGGGAATTAGTCTGGAAGAAAGAAAATGGTGTGATCTTGAACTTCAGTCCCAGAAGTTCCTCATAGAAATAATCCTGTCCATATAAAATTTTGGTTCCTTCATCTTTTACCACATCCGCAAGGCTGTTGTTGGTTGTATGAAGAATTCCGGCAAGCTTCCCATCATAAGAAAGACCGGTAAGCTTTTCCACCAGTCTGGCTTCATCTAGCTGTGCCTCCGATGTTGTTACCAGATCAATCAGAATTTCTCCGGTGCGAACTGCCTTTCTCACAAGAAGATGACGGAAAAATCCAGTATGGCGCATTCTGTGATAATACGGAAGACCTGTATCTGTCGCAAACTCCAGAACAGCCTTTATAATTCGTCTGAAATCCTCATCCACAATCTTGCATTCTGTAACATTTACAATATCGTGAAAGCTGCCTCTTTTATGCATGCCAAGTGCAAGAGGTCCGTCCTTATATTCGTCTCCAAAAGAAAATTCCATTTTATTGCGATATGCCTCTCTAACCGGGCTTTCTTTAACACCCTCCCAGATATAATCACCATCAACCGCCGCATCCATCATTGCATGGATCTGCGCTTCCTTCATCTCCACCTGCTTTTCATACGGCAGATTCTGATAAGTGCATCCGCCACAGACTCCAAAATGCGGACATGCCGGCTGACATTCTTCCGGTGAATGCTCCAGAATTTCCAGAAGCCGTCCCTCTGCCTGACCTTTTCGTATCTTATTCACCGCGAAACGCACCTTTTGTTCCGGAACGGTATTCTTCACGATCACTTTTTTTTCTTCGTCCTCTACCACGGCAAATCCTTTATTCGGGAAATCTACCCTTTCTATATATCCTTCTAATATCTGTCCTTTTTTCATCTATCTATATACCCTCACATAGAAAAGGCAGGAATCTTTGACAATTCCTGCCTTCGCTGCTTTCTTAATATTACTGTACTTCATCTTCATCACTGAAGAAATCATTGTCGAAATCATCGTCAAAATCTTCTTCAAAGTCTTCCAGATAATCCGGAGTAAAGAAACAATATACTGCATATGCAATTGCTGCAACTGCTGCAACCGCACCGATAATTGCAAGAATCCAGAGAACAGTTGTCTTCTGATCATCATCTTTCTTATGCATCATATCGTTGAGTTTCGTTGTTGCAAGTAATTCTTCGATTCTGTTCATCTCCATACACGCCCTTTCTGCCGTCACTCTCTGCTTCGGCTCACTCATTGTTTATAGCTAGTATACCACAAATCCATGCATAATTTCCACCATATTGCACAGATTTTCCGAAAAAGAATGTGTTTCTTAGGCACATAGTGCAATTTTAGTCAATTTTCTGCAGTTTTGCAAACATGGCAAACATCTTCTTCGTGCCCGCCGTATCAAAGTCCACAGTCACTTCATAGTCTCGTCCGCCTTCTGTGATCTGTGTCACCAGACCTTCTCCAAACTTAATATGACGCACTCTGTCCCCCACATCATATCCCGGACCTTTTCCCTTGGTCACAGTAAACTGCTGTGCAGGCTTTGTCGCTGCGAACGCTTTTGTCGCAAATGCCTGCTTTGCCTGACGGTAAGCAGATACCTTTGGTTCCTCCTCTGTCTGCTCTTTTTTGAACAGGGCACCGGTAGAAAGCAGACTCAGCGGAATCTCTTTTAAGAATCTGGACATCTTATTATACTGTGTCTCACCGTGTACCATCCGTCGTCTTGCACAGGTCAGCGTCAGATTCTCCTTTGCACGGGTAATTCCCACATAGCAGAGTCTTCTCTCTTCTTCCAATTCTGCCGGATCATCTGCCGTGATCGTCATATAGCTTGGGAAAATCCCATCTTCCAGGCCGGCGAGATAGACGTGTGGAAATTCCAGGCCTTTCGCACTATGTAAAGTCATCAGCACCACATAGTCCGTCTCCTCATCAAGACTGTCGATATCTGCAACCAATGCCACTTGCTCTAAAAAACCGGAAAGTGTCGATTTTTCATCTTCTGCTTCACAGGACTCCTCGTATGCAACAATTTTATTCCGGAGCTCTTCAATATTTTCCAGACGGCTTTCTGCTTCTTCATCAGAATCTGCCTGCAGTTCTTCTACATATCCAGTTGCATCGATAATCTCATCCATCAATTCCGCTACACTCATGCGTTCGCCTTCGGCTTTAAAATGCTCAATCAGGGCTGCAAAGGATTCGATTTTGCCAAGCGCACGTCCGATTCCCGGAACCGATCCTGCAGCCAGGATTGCTTCATAGAAACTGATCTCCCGTTCCGTTGCATAATCCTGCACCCTTCCGATAGTTGTCAGTCCGATTCCCCTCTTCGGTACATTGATGATCCTCCGTACTGCCAGATCATCTTTTCCATTATCTACTGTTTTTAAATATGCCAGCAGATCCTTTATTTCGCGTCTTGCATAGAAGTTTACTCCACCAACGATCTTATACGGAACATTGGATACCACCATCTTTTCCTCGAATATACGTGACTGCGCATTGGTTCTGTATAAAATAGCGAAATCCTTATATTCTCTTTTTCCACTGTTCACCTTGTCTTTGATATCACTGACAATATAATCCGCCTCATCGTAAGCAGAATCAAACTGACGGAACTGAATCTTCTCACCCTCACCATTCTCGGTCCAGAGCGACTTCTCTTTTCGTCCTGTATTGTGACGGATCACTTCATTTGCGGCGTTCAGGATTGTGGATGTGGAACGGTAATTCTGTTCCAGCTTGATCACCTTCGCATTCGGATATTCTTTTTCAAAATTCAGGATATTCATGATATTCGCACCCCTGAATTTGTAGATTGACTGGTCGTCATCACCAACTACACACAGATTCTGATACTTACCGGCAAGAAGGCTTACCAGCTTAAACTGTACCGTATTCGTATCCTGATACTCATCCACCATGATATAACGGAATCTTTCCTGATAATACTCCAACACGTCCGGCTGTGTCTGAAGAAGCTGTACCGTCTTTAAAAGCAGATCGTCAAAATCGAGTGCATTGTTAGCTTTCAGCTGCTTTTCATACTCGGTATAAACCTGTGCAATCTTCTTTTTCGCCCAATCCCCTTCCGCACGAAGTGTCATCTCTTCCGGTGTGACAAGCTCATCTTTTGCAGAAGAAATCGCACTAAGAAGCGACCGTTCCTTAAACATTTTCGTATCAATCTGCAAATATTTACACACATCCTTGATCAGTGTCTTCTGATCATCTGCATCATAAATCGTAAAATTTGTATCATACCCAAGCCGGTCAATATATCTGCGCAGGATCCGCACACACATTGAATGGAAGGTGCTCACCCAGATACTCTCCGAACCGAATCCAACAATCTGATCCACTCTCTCACGCATCTCCCCGGCTGCCTTGTTCGTAAATGTGATCGCCAGGATATTCCATGGGTTCACACCTATCTGATCGATCAGCCAGGCAATCCTGTGTGTAAGGACACGTGTCTTACCGGATCCTGCTCCGGCAAGGATCAGAAGCGGGCCCTCTGTATGGAAAACAGCCTCCTGCTGTCTGTCATTTAATGTATCATAAATATTCATATTTTTGTTCCTCTTTCTTCTCCTCTCTCGAGGCTCTATTGCATCATTATATTATAAAAAAAGTGGGGTGTCAAAGAATCTCTCGTCCCTATTTTTCGTCGTAAAAATAGAAAAATCCAGCTCCTTTTTTCTTATCTGTAAAATTTTGCAAAATATCTGGACTTTAAAATTTTAATGTGCTAATATGTCATTGTATGAATGAGTGGGGCAGTTTATGTCACACTCTTATTGATTATTTGTCATGGAGGGATAATATAATGAGTAGAAAAATCAGAACAGAAGCGGTCGATTCTTTATTTGATGCCGTTCTCAGTCTGAAAAGCAGAGAAGAATGCTACACATTCTTTGAAGATGTCTGCACGATCAATGAGCTTTTATCGCTTTCACAGCGTTTTGAAGTAGCTAAGATGCTACGTGATCAGAAAACATACCTGGAGATTGCAGAAAAGACTGGTGCTTCCACAGCAACAATCAGCCGCGTAAACCGCTCTCTTAATTATGGTAATGATGGATACGATATGGTATTTGAGAGACTTCAGGCAGGGGCTGAAGAATCCGAATCTTAATTTTACAGACACCGGCAGGAGTTGGTAGTAACAGCTATTGCCAAACACATAATAGCAAAAAGGAACGAATTTCAAAATCTGAAATCCGTTCCTTTTTTATTCTTCTTAAAAAAGCTAACGCTTTTATTTTTTCTTATCCGGCTTTGGAAGTTCGTCCACCATTTTTTCAATCAGTTGCTTTTTCACATACACATCAAAACTGAGATTACAGATAAAGGCAAACTTCTGAAGCTGTTCTCTTTCTTCATCATCCACACATACAAAAGAATGCTCAGCAGTCTCATACGCCTTACGAATACTATCCTGCAACTCTCCGATCCTGCTTTTTTCCATCTTACAGACTTCTTCATAGATACTTTCCATGTCAAATTCCGAATTCACAGCAAAATATTTGTCTGTCAGTGGCTTTAACAAAATCTCAATATCTTTGATTGAGAGCAGGTTCTTAAAATAATAGACAAAAATCAAAACCAGAAGGTGCTCTTTGGAATACTTTTTCTTGTTCGGAGGCGGAAGCAGATTGTTTTTCGCATAATTATTGATCATCGTTTTCGTCAGGATCTTATCATCCTCATAACGCTTCGTCGAACTGAGCTGTTCCTCCATAAAAGTTGTTACCTGATCCATATATAAATCTATATTCGGAATATCTACCGGATGAATATAATCAATTCTGCCGACACTTTCCAGGATACTGTTTAATAAATCTTCCGTATTTATCGTCATTCTTTTTCACCTCAATATAGATATTATATAGTATTAAAAACTAGATATCAAGTCTTTTCTCTATCTTTCATCCAGGCTTTTTTAACGTAAATGACGTATTAACAATTCACTTTTTTCTGTTTCCACATATTCCGTTTATACTGAATACATGATTTCAGAAGCTCTGCAGAAGTATTAACGATCAGTTCTTCCGGAAAATGACTCTCCTCGATCACCGGAAGCGCATAACTGTAATCTGCAAGATCTACATCCATGTGTGCGTCGCTTCCCATCGTAACCGGAACTTCGTATTTCTTACAGTATTCCAGCATTTTTAAATCATTTTTCCTGGTATCCACGCGGAATCCGCCAGGTCTTAACGAACCGTTATTTACCTCCAGAACGGTTCCTGTCTCTTTTGCTTTTTTGGCCAGCTGTTCATAATCCACCGGATATCTTACATCATCCGGATGTCCAATAATGTGAATCAGCGGATTCTCCATTGCCGCAAGGTATGCCGCCGTGATTGCCTCTTCCGTCCGCTCGCCTTTATAACAAGGTCCATGAATACTTGCAATTGCAATATCCATCTGACAAAGTGTGCTCTCCGGAAGGTCAACCTCTCCCTTTTCATTCATAATATTCAGTTCCACACCCATGAACAGTCTCACGCCGTACATTTCACGCGGTACGATATGCAGATTCTGGAAATAGAACTCATGACAGGTTCCCGGCATCTGCGGTGCATGTTCAGTCAGTGCAAATGCCTCCAATCCTTTCTCTTTCGCCATCTGTGCCATCTCACGTATCGTATTGTATGCATGTCCGCTGACAATGGTATGTGCATGTGTATCTAAAACTATTTTCATCGGTCTTTCCTCCTGCCTGCTCTTTGTCTGTGTTCTCACAGCTCATCTTTTCTTATATTCTTATGATAAACTGATTCTTTCTTTTTTACAATCCGTTTTTCCCCACTGTTTTCATTTCTAAAATTTCTATAAAATGTGCAGTGTTTTTGTTGTCACATGGTACAATAGACTATAAGAATATTTAACGAAAGAGGTTTTTTTATGAATCTTTTAGCAGCACTTGCAAGTGTACGGATCTTTCCCAGAAAAGCTTCCCATCAGGCACTGACTACCCGTTGGGGAAAAGCTCTTGATCCGCAGCACATACTGGAAGAATATCCACGTCCGCAAATGATCCGCGATCAATATATCAACCTGAATGGAGAATGGAATTACACAGTTCTTTCAGAAAAAAATACCATAACCAAAGAAGGAACTCTTCTCGTTCCTTTTTCTCCGGAAGCCCCTCTTTCCGGTGCCGGTTTCCAGTTAAAGCCGCACGAAAAAATGCTCTGTGAGCGCCTGCTGTCAGTCAAGTGCCTTCCTTCCGACGGATCCCGGTGCATCTTGCATTTTGGTGCAGTCGATCAGTATGCGAAAGTTCTGGTAAATGGAAAAGTAGTTGTCTCACATATCGGCGGATATCTTCCATTTTCTGCTGATATCACAGATGCTCTGCAGGAGGGTTGCAACACTCTGACTGTACACATTGAAGACCGTTCCGACACTTCTTATCACAGTGTTGGAAAACAGAAATTAAAGCGTGGCGGAATGTTCTACACCGCCCAGAGTGGAATCTGGCAGACAGTATGGATGGAATGGGTTCCGGCTGTCTATGTCAAAAAACTGGAACTCACCCCTTTATATGAAAAAGAGACGGTACATGTATCCCTTCTTTTAAATCATCCGATTTCCGGATGCAGCGATGCCGAAGCGGTTGTCTGTCACGTCAGAGACATGGACGGTCGCCTGATTTCCAAAGGGATCTGCACCAATCAGTCTGACTCTCTTTGCTGTTACTCCTGCTACTGTGACGTCAACAATATGCATCCCTGGAATCCTGATGATCCTTATCTTTATACAATTGAGATACAGGCAGGCGAAGATAAAGTCACCGGCTATTTTGCAATGCGTACCTTTACCATCGAACCGGATAAAAAAGGACTTCCCCGCTTCTGCCTGAACCATGAACCACTTTTTCTGAATGGAGTCCTGGATCAGGGATACTGGCCGGACGGGCTTTACACTGCGCCATCTGATGAAGCGCTGATCTATGATATCCAGACCATGAAAAATCTCGGCTTCAACATGATCCGTAAGCATGTAAAAGTCGAGACTGCAAGATGGTATTATCATTGCGACCGCCTTGGAATGATCGTCTGGCAGGACATGGTAAACGGTGGCACCTACAATGCTCCGTTCATGACCTGGCTGCCTGCACTCTTTCCAAAATTCAAGCTTCACACCAGCGACCGGATTCATCCTCTCTTCGGCAGGAAAAATGTACATGGCAGAGAAGAATTCATCCGTGAATGCAAAGAAACTGTCACTGCCCTAAAAGCATTCCCATGCATCAGCACCTGGGTAATCTTCAATGAAGGCTGGGGACAGTTTGATTCAAAAAAGCTCACTGCCTTATTCCGCGAACTGGATGACACCCGGCTCATCGATTCCGCCAGTGGCTGGTTTGACAGACGGCAGGGAGATTTCAAAAGTGAACATAACTACTTTGCAAAGCAGTTCGTAACTCCATCTGACCGCGCTTTCGTCATTTCCGAATACGGAGGCTACACCTGCCAGGTCAAAGGACATACCTGCTCCGGCAAGACATACGGATATAAAATCTGCTCTTCACAGGAAGAATTCCAGGCAGCCTATCATAAACTTATGTCTGAAGAAATCGACCCCCTCAAAGAACAGGGATTGTGCGGAGCAGTATATACACAACTCTCCGACATCGAAGATGAAATAAACGGGCTGATGACTTACGACAGGGAGGTTTGTAAGTTGTAGGTGGTTGACAAAGTTACGCACCCATGGATTCGGATTCACCCCCGCTCGCGCTTAGTCCGCAAACGTAGCGGATACTAAGTTCGATGATGTCTGACGACATCCTCTCACTAAGTACCGACGTTTCCGATGGGGTTCATTCCGAATGCATGGGTGCTTGCGTTTGTCGCTCCAGTACAAGTTGTGCGGAGGCGCTTCGCTGCCGCACTGGGAAAATACTATTTTAATTTCAGTGGGATAGGTTGCTCAGGAACGTAAACTTTATACCTTATCAATATACCTCCAGTACTTCTGCAAATCCATTGCCACCACTTCCCGTCAGACACCACATCCAGGCGATGCGCAGCGGATGCCGTCCCCCCTGGTATTAGTTTTTTGTGCGCTTAGTATGGTGCCGTCTTCCCCCCTTCGCCGATGCGGTTCTGGTGTCATAGCACAGCCCGGGGCAGAACGATAATTCTGCTGGCGGGCCCTCAAAAAACGCCGGCACTTAGTGAGGGGATAACGCTTGCGGTATCACCGAACTTAGTACCGCTGCGTTTTTTGCGGAGCGAAAGCGCGCCCGAAAGCAGAAATATCGTTCTGCCCCGGGCGTCCCTTTCCCATCACCTAACTCATCAGCAAAATCCCCGAAAACGGCGGCAGGTCCAGCGTCACATGCGTCCCTTTTTTTGCTTTTGCCGGCAATGTCTTTTTCTTTTTTGTATTTCCTCCATATTCGTCCCAGTCCGTATCCAGTATCACACTGAGTTTTCCTTCTTCTTCGGTATCCAGTTCGTAATCTTCCTGTTCTTCGTCTGAGAAGTTGAATATCGCGATAAAGTTCTTATTTTTTCCTTTTCTTTTGATCGCATAGATACAGCGTTCTTCCTGATGGCAGTCCAGCCATTTGAAATTCTCCGGATCATAATCATGCCAGAATGCATCATTTTCCTGACCGATACGGTTCAGTTCGATCATATAACGGTGAAATGCATCATGGAGCGGATATTTTAGGATATCCCAGTCCTGCTCGCGGCTTTCATCCCACTCGCGAAGCTGACCGAATTCATTTCCCATGAAATTCAGCTTCTTACCAGGATGCGCCATCATATACAGATACATAGCTCTTGCCTGTGGGAACTTATCCTCATATTCTCCGTTCATCTTCTGGAGAATCGTTGCCTTTCCATGTACCACTTCGTCATGACAGTATTCCAGCAAAAAATGCTCATTATAATAATACATCATCGAGAATGTCAGCTTATGATAATCTCTGCTTCTGTATTCTGGTGCACTCTGGAAATATTCCAGTGTATCGTGCATGAAGCCAAGATCCCACTTGTAATCAAAACCAAGTCCTCCCTGGTCAATCGGTTTGGTAACACCTGGAAAATTGGTGGAATCTTCTGCGATCAGCATGGCTGTCGGATGAAGGGACTTTAGTCCCTGGTTCATCACCTTCAGAAAATCCAGTGTCGTTCCGTTAACACCTCTGGCCTCGTCACCCTGCCAGTAGATCAGACGGCTGACTGCATCCATACGGATTCCGTCAAAATGGAACTCACTCAGCCAGTAATTTGCTGCCGACTGTAAGAAACATCGTACTTCCCCTCTGGAATGCATGAAATTACAGCTTCCCCATTCGCTTTCACCTACTGCCGCATTTGGATATTCATACAGACAGGTTCCGTCAAATTCTTTCAATCCATAATAATCGACTGCAAAATGTACCGGAACAAAATCCATGATCACACCAATTCCTGCCTGGTGACACTCATCCACAAATTTTTTCAGCTCATCCGGTGTTCCATAACGTGCGGTCGGCGCAAAAAATCCGGTATTCTGATATCCCCAGGATCCGTCAAAAGGATGCTCGGAAAGCGGCATCATCTCAATATGAGTATAATGATTCTTTTTTACATAAGGAATCAGAAGCTTTGCAAGCTCAATATAAGTATACCAGTCGGTCTTCCCTTCTCCTTTTTTTCTCCAGGATCCTGCATGGATCTCGTAGATATTGACCGGACTGTCAAATCCGACTGTCCGGTTCTTCATCCATTTTTCATCCTTAAATTTATAACTATAAAGATCCGTTAAGATTGAGCAATCTCCTGGTCTTAATTCCATCTGGAAGCCATATGGATCACAGTGCTCTACCCTTCCGCCATTTGCTGTGTAAATGCAGTACTTATACAGCTGACCAGTCTTCGCCGGAATCGGCTCTGACACATATACACCGCTCTGTTCCTCCTGATACATCGGGATCTCTGTCCAGTTACTGAATTCTCCAAATACGCACACTCCTTTTGCCGATGGCGCAAACACACGGAAAATAAAATTTTCACCCTCTTTATGCGCTCCAAAATAACGATATACATCAAAAAGATGCCCTGTATAAAACTCCTTCCGCATCTCTTTTCCCCCTGTTTATTTATTTTTTTGAAAAGATATGTTTGATAAAAACATACATTACAATGGCAAATGCCATCAGATATCCAAACGCACCGATTGCCGGAATCCCCCACAACCTTGGCTGCATATTGGTTGTACAGATAATGCTGGAACTGATCAGAAGTGCCATCACCCACAGCCCCATTACAATATTCCGCACCAACCTCCTGAGCAACCCGGAAAGCTCATCCGAAGTATGAAGATCCAGATTGACTCTGGTCTGTCCTTTCATGTGACCCTGCAGGATGTCTGCTGCAAGGGAAGGAATATCCATTGCCTTGTGAAGAGAACGATACAGTCTTTTTGCATCATTCTTTATCTCTTTTTTCCACTGTTCCTTCGTCAGAAAGCTCTCCTTCATCCGTGCCGCCGCAATCTCAACCATGTTGATCTGCGGACTGATCTCGGCAAGCACACCTTCCATATTGGCGAGTCCTCTTGCAAGCATAGTAAGTCCATGAGGCATGGAAATTTTATTTTCCTTCATCACTTCCATCAGATCCTGCATAACTTCCGCAATATCGATATCACCCATATCAATCGTTCCATATTTTGCCATCAGATTATTGATATCTTCATACAGCTTGCTCTGATCCGGCTTTCCGCGGAACTCGCCAAGTGCCATCACCGCTTCCTGGATCAGACCGATGTCATTCTCTGCCACACCTTTGACTGCATTGCTGATCTGTTCCCGGTCACGCTCGGTAAGTCTTCCCATCATTCCCATATCGATCCAGACAATCTTTCCATCACGGATACGCACATTGCCCGGATGCGGATCAGCATGAAAAAAACCGTCCTCCATAACCTGGCGAATGTAATTATCTACAAGCTTTGTTCCAATCTCATTCAGATCATAGCCATTTGCCAGCAGATTTTCTTTATCGTTGATTGCAAATCCATCAATATATTCCATCACTAGCACATGGTTGGTCGTATATTCGCGATAGAGCCGAGGCGTTGTAACAAAAGCCACATCCTGATTGCGCTGGGCAAATTCTTCCATACTGGCTGCCTCCAGAAGGAAATTCATCTCCTGCTGGGTGACAGTCCAGAGCTCGTCCAGAACCATGTTAATATCCACCATGTCCTTGATCGTACCTGGCGGGACCAGCTTTGCCGCTTTGTGGAGCAGACTGATATCTCTGGACATTACCTTATAGATGCCCTGCCTCTGAACTTTGACGACAACATCTTCCCCAGTCTTCAGAACCGCCCGGTGGACCTGTGCGATCGATGCCGATCCCAGTGGATGCACATCAATGCTCTGGAACACTTCGTTCCACTCATAACCGTAGGACTTGCGGATCACTTCTGCTACCTGTTCAAATGGCATCGGTGTCACCTCGGAATGAAGCCGCATCAGTTCTTCACAATAGCTTTTCGGAAGAATGTCGGAATGCAGTGACATGATCTGACCAAGCTTAATATAAGTCGGCCCCAGATCCTCCAGGATCAGCCGGAGCTTTTCCGGGGTAAGTCCACCGGTAATCCCATGTTTTCTGAGGACTGCTGTCATCTCCCGCAGTCTGGAACCATATTTATTTGACTCTTTTGGCTGGTTTTTGTTACTCATTCATGCCCTCGTTGCCAGATTCAATTGCTTCGACTTCTTTTGCTGCTTCCTCTGCCGTCTCTGTTCCAACAGTTTCAGCCGTCTCTCCTGTCTGTTCTACAACTTCTTCTACTTCTTTTGTTTCTTCTTCTGAAACTGCTGCTTCACGTTCATAAATTCTTTCTTTGAGCTG
>RRZU010250098.1_pt1 | contig 12429 bp, 10 predicted proteins | sample 2165561 | NCBI WGS metagenome assembly RRZU01 (sample SAMN10456909, study PRJNA506462) | wastewater metagenome | isolation source: wastewater sludge | place: USA: Moscow, Idaho | reverse complement strand
GCCATCATAGATAAATTCATAAAGGAAGGTAAGATTGATGCTCGCCAACTTCGAGGAAAGAGAGAAACGTATATCATCACTGTTGTTGGTAACCAACTTGTAATTGCTGGTAGTGACAGACGTGGAGCAATATATGGTATTTATGAAGTTTCTTCGCAGATAGGGGTATCTCCTTGGTATTTCTGGGCTGATGTTCCTGTAGAACATCATGATAATATTTATATAAATAAAGGCACGTATAGCGACGGAACTCCTTCCGTCAGCTATCGTGGACTTTTTCTTAATGACGAGGCTCCTTGCCTCACTTCATGGGTAAAAAATACTTATGGTACAAACTATGGTGACCATAGATTCTATTCACGTGTGTTTGAGTTGATACTTCGTCTCAAAGGTAATATGCTTTGGCCTGCGATGTGGAGTTGGGCATTTTATGCAGATGATGCTGAAAATAGTAAGACCGCCGATGAAATGGGAGTTATTATAGGAACATCACATCATGAACCTATGGCACGTAATCATGAAGAATGGTCGCGTCACAGAAAAGAATATGGGGCATGGAACTATAAAACTAATCAAGCAACTCTAGATAAATTCTTCCGAGAGGGTATTGAAAGAATAAAAGGTAAAGAAGATGTTGTAACAATAGGAATGCGCGGTGATGGCGATGAGGCTATGAGTGCAGAGGCAGATACTAAACTTTTGCAACAGGTAATAGTAAATCAGCGTAAAATTATCACTGACGTGACAGGAAAGAAAGCTTCGAATACCCCACAGGTATGGGCTTTATATAAAGAAGTTCTTGATTATTATGACAAAGGCATGCGTGTGCCGGATGATGTGACAATAATGCTTTGTGATGATAATTGGGGAAATATCAGAAGAGTTCCAAATGCTAAAGAGAGAAAACACCCTGGAGGTTGGGGACTCTACTATCATGTAGATTATGTTGGTGCTCCGAGAAATACGAAGTGGTTGAATGTAACTCCTTCGCAGAACATGTGCGAACAGCTTAAACTAGCATACAACAACGGAATAAATCGAATCTGGATTCTTAATGTCGGAGATCTTAAACCGATGGAATATCCAATATCTCTATTTATGGATATGGCATGGAATACAGACAAATATACGCCAGAGAATGTTACCGAACATACGTTGGCATTCTGTAAACAGCAGTTTGGTGAAAAGCAGGCTGCTGAAGCTGCAAGAATACTAAATCTTTTGTGTAAATACAATGGTCGTGTTACTCCGGAGATGCTAGACAAGAATACATATAATCTAGAAACGGGTGAATGGCAAAAAGTAGTTGCTCAATATCAACAGTTAGAAGTTGAAGCATTGCGACAATATATCACGTTGCGCCCAGACCAACGCGACGCTTACAATGAACTTATCTTATTCCCTGTTCAGGCTGTGGGCAATTTGTATTACATGTATTATGCCCAAGCGATGAATAATAGCCTTTATAAAAATAATGATCCAGCTGCGAATATCTGGGCAGAACATTGTGAGCAGGCTTTTAAACGCGATTCAATGTTATGTGCAGCCTATAATCATGATATTGCCGGAGGAAAATGGAATGGAATGATGACTCAGAAGCATATTGGATATAAAATATGGGATGATAACTTTCCACATGATATGATGCCAAAAGTATATAGAGTTACTGATATTACACCAGGTGGTTTTACATTTAGTGGTAATAATGGCTTTGTGTCAATGGAAGCAGAACATTATAATACAGCAATACCGTCACATTCTAAGGCTGAATGGACTGTGCTGCCTTATATGGGACGTACACTGAGTGGACTTACTCTTATGCCAAATACCAGTGCTACTGATGGTGCAAGTGTGACATATAAGTTTAGTGCTTCAGATAATAAGATGGATAGCGTTAAGATTCATGTTGTTGTGAAATCAACGCTCGACTATCTTAATAAAGGTGGACTTTCATATTATGTATCTCTTGATAATGGAGAAAAGGTGAAAGTCAACTTTAATAATAAACTAAACGAACGCCCAGAAAATATATATTCAATATATTATCCAACTGTAGCCAGAAGAATTGTGGAAAGTGTTGTTACACTTCCTTTGAATAAAAATATAGATATTCATAGTTTGGAATTATCTCCAGTCGATCCAGCAATCGTTTTCGAAAAAATTCTTGTTGACTATGGAGGTTATAAGAATACCTATTTGTTTATGGACGAGAGTTTTCATAACAAGAAATAGGAATAGATGATTTTCTTTTGATTTATGATTAATTTATTGTTTAAATTATTATCTTTGCATAAAATACAGTTGCTGAATGTGCAACTTCCGAGAATGTTTGATAATTCAGTTCTCGTTCGCAGTATTTTTACAATTAATTAATCATAAATCAAAAGAGTTTTTCTATGACTTTAGATTTTATTTTACGCTTATTTGTTGCATCCTTATTGGGTGGTCTGATAGGTCTGGAGCGTGAATATCGTGAAAAGGCTGCCGGACTGCGTACCCATTTCCTTGTTGCACTTGGTTCTGCTCTTTTTATGATCGTATCAGCCTATGGATTTGATGGAGTTCTTACGGATTCACATATGCGTCTTGATGTATCTAGAATAGCATCACAAGTGGTGACAGGTATCGGCTTTATAGGAGCTGGAACTATCATATTTCAAAAGAATGCTATTCATGGGCTCACAACTGCTGCCGGTGTATGGGTTACAGCTGCCATAGGACTTGCTTGTGGTTCAGGTATGTATCTCTTAGCATTAGTGGCATCGCTGTTGGTACTCATAGGTTTAGAGGCTTTCAACTATTTGCTGAAGATTCTTGAAGATAGACAAGAGGAGACAAAAGACAAATGAACGTTGCTGAATTTATTAATTTGCATAAATCGGAAGATGTGCGCCAGCTTGCTTTTCTTGCGGCTAAGTATCCCGATATAGATATGCCTTGGGCGCTTGATCAAATTAGAGGATGGCAGATAGCCCGTAGTAAGTTGCCTTCATGGGTCGAGAAACAAGGAATGATATATCCGCCTCATATTTCAATGGAACAATGTTCTAGCGAGTTCACGGCAAAGTATAAGGCTTCTGTTTGTGAAAGATTACAATCAGAAAGCAAAGATAAGCTGTCGTTGTTAATAGATCTTACTGGTGGATTTGGAGTTGACTTCTCCTATATGTGCCGCAATTTCGATCGTGCTGTATATATAGAGCGCCAGCATCATCTGTGCGATATAGCAGAGCATAATCTTGATTTGTTGGGAATGCATCATACTGATGTGAAATGTGGTGATGGTGTAGATTATCTTCATGCGATGAAATCCGAAAATGCTGTGATTTATCTTGACCCGGCAAGACGTGATGTTAATGGAGCAAAGACTTATGCAATAGAAGACTGTACCCCTGATGTAGTTGAATTATGCGATGAACTAGTAGAAAAAGCTTTTGCGGTGATTGTCAAATTGTCGCCTATGCTTGATTGGCATGCAGCTGTAGATAAACTAAAATATGTAGCAGAGGTACATGTTGTGAGCGTTGATAACGAATGTAAGGAGTTGCTATTGGTGTTGCGTAAGGATTCTGCACAACCCGTTAAATTGTTTTGTGTGAATAATGAAGATGTGTTTATTACCACACAAGAGTTATCAGAAGTTTCTTTGTTGTCGATTTCTATTGATGATGCCAAATGCCTTTATGAACCAAATGCGTCGATAATGAAAATGGGCTGTTTTAATCAACTATCCTCACATTATAAGGTAAATAGTATAGGAAAAAACTCTCATCTATTTGTTTCAAACGATGAAATCAATGATTTTCCAGGACGTAGATTTCACATTATGTCAATATCATCATTTAATAAAAAAGAATTAAAGCAAAAGTTGAAAGATATTAAACAGGCAAATATCACTGTGAGGAACTTCCCTTTGTCAACAGAACAGCTACGTAAACGATTAAAAATAAAGGATGGAGGCGATATTTATATCTTTGCAACGACTCTTCATAATGTTCTATATGCTTTAATAATCTGCAAAAAAATGAAGTAAATTTTGAAATGTGCATGATTTTAATTAAATTTGCATGTTTTAAATATTAAAAATAAAAAGAATAATGTCATTAGTAAAAATTAAGAAGGTCGAAACAAAGAAGGATCTAAAGACCTTCATAGAATTTCATTATGACCTTTACGAAGGCAATGAGTATGATGTTCCTAATCTTTACAGCGATGAATTAAATACACTTTCTCCAAATAAGAATGCTGCGTTTGATTTTTGTGAAGCTCAATATTATATTGCTTACAAAGACGGGAAGGTTGCAGGTCGTGTAGCCGCTATTATAAATAATAAAGCAAACGAAAAATGGAATAAAAAGTCTGTGCGTTTCGGTTGGATAGACTTTATTGATGATATCGAGGTAAGTCGTGCACTTTTAAAAGCTGTTGAAGATTATGGTAAACAAAAGGGCATGAACGAGATCGTAGGTCCGCTTGGATTTACTGATATGGACCCAGAGGGAATGCTTACATGGGGATTTGATAAGTTGGGCACTATGCCTACTATATATAATTATCCTTATTATCCAGAGCACATCGAGAAACTTGGTGGCTTTGAAAAGGACAATGACTATGTTGAATATTATCTTCCTGTCCCAGAGAAGATTCCTGAAAGATATTCTAAGTTGGCTGAGATGGTAATGAAACGCTATAACTTGAAAATTCGTAAACTCACAAAGAAAGATGTTTATGAAGGTGGTTATGGTCGTAAGTTGTTTGGCCTTATCAATGATACATACACAGATTTATATGGTTTTGCAGAATTAACTGATAGGCAGATAGATCAATATGTCAAGATGTATATGCCTGTAGCAAACTTGGATTTCATCACTGTTATAGAAGATGCCAGTGCCGACAATAAATTGGTAGGTATGGGAATAACAATACCTTCTCTTTCTCGTGCTTTGCAGAAATGTCATCGTGGTAGATTACTACCTTTCGGCTGGTGGCATATTATCCGAGCTTTAAAGTTTAATAAAACAGAGGGTATAGACTTGTTGCTTATGGGAGTCTTACCTGAATATAGGGCAAAGGGAGCTAATGCTTTATTGTTCTACGACTTGCTTCCACGCTACCAGGCTGCAGGAATTAAATGGGGTGAGAGTCAGGTTGAAATGGAATCAAATTCTGGTGTACAAAGCCAGTGGGATGCATTTGAACCAGTGAACCACAAGCGTCGCCGTTGTTTCAGAAAAAGTATTTAAATAAAACTTTTCGATATCAGATTTATTCTGATGTCGAAAAGATGAAATAAGTCAAAAATATTAATATGCCAGAAAACCAGAACATAAACGAAGAAATCAACAATCAGGAGCCATTAGTTGAATATACTGATGACAACATCCGACATCTTTCGGATATGGAACACGTTCGCACTCGTCCGGGTATGTATATCGGACGTCTTGGCGATGGTAATCTGCCGGAAGATGGTATATATGTATTGTTGAAGGAGGTCATTGATAATTCGATTGACGAATTTAAGATGAAAGCCGGTGATCGAATTGAGGTTGATATTGATGAAAATCTCAGAGTCAGTGTGCGTGATTATGGTCGTGGCATTCCACAGGGCAAACTTGTTGAGGCTGTAAGTATGCTTAATACCGGTGGTAAATATGATTCCAAAGCATTTAAAAAAAGCGTTGGATTGAACGGTGTTGGTGTTAAAGCTGTGAATGCATTGAGTTCACATTTTGAAGTGAAATCATATCGTGATGGAAAGGTACGTGAACTCACGTTCGAAAAAGGTGTAAAGAAGTCTGATAAAGCTTCTAAATCTGATGATGAGAATGGCACATATATTTATTTTGAGCCAGACAACACTCTTTTTAAGGGATATAATTTTCATGATGATATCGTAGAGGTAATGCTACGTAACTATACCTACCTGAATAGTGGACTTACAATCATGTACAACGGACGACGAATAAAAAGTCGTAACGGTCTTGAAGATTTGCTGAATGACAACATGACTAATGATGGACTTTACCCGATTATTCATATTGTTGGTGAGGATATAGAGATAGCATTTACACATGCTAATCAGTATGGTGAGGAGTATCATAGTTTTGTCAATGGTCAGCATACTACACAGGGCGGAACTCATCAGAGTGCTTTTAAGGAACATATTGCGAAAACGATAAAGGAGTTTTTCAATAAGAACTATGAATATACCGATATTCGTAACGGTATTGTCGCAGCGATAGCACTCAACGTTAACGAACCAGTGTTTGAGAGCCAAACAAAGATTAAACTTGGTTCTACACAGATGTCTCCTGATGGCGAAAGCATTAACAAATTCGTAGGCGATTTTATAAAACAGAATGTAGATAACTTCCTGCATATTCATCCTGATGTTGCAGAAGTTATGGAAAATAAAATCAAGGAAAGTGAGCATGAGCGTAAAGCGATGGCTGGCGTAACAAAATTGGCACGCGAAAGAGCCAAGAAGGCTAATCTGCATAACCGTAAGTTACGTGATTGTCGCATTCACTTCTGTGATGTTAAGGACGACCGCAAAGAAGAATCTTCTATATTCATTACCGAGGGTGACTCTGCCAGTGGAAGTATCACTAAAAGCCGTGATGTAAACACTCAAGCCGTATTCTCATTGCGTGGAAAGCCTCTTAATTCTTTCGGGCTTACAAAGAAGGTTGTTTACGAGAATGAAGAGTTTAATCTTCTTCAGGCTGCACTTGATATTGAAGATGGACTTGACACATTAAGATATAATAAGGTTATTGTTGCTACCGATGCCGATGTCGATGGTATGCATATTCGATTACTCATCATAACATTCTTCCTTCAGTTCTTTCCGGAACTTATAAAGAAAGGCCATGTTTTTGTATTGCAGACACCTTTGTTCCGTGTACGTAATAAGCGTACAAAGATTAAGGATAAAAAAGTTATCACAGCGGAAGATGCTAAAGCCGGCAAGAAGGAAAAGAAGAGTGATTTCATTACTAGATATTGCTATACAGAAGAGGAACGCCAAAATGCAATAAAAGAACTTGGTCCTGATCCTGAAATTACTCGATTCAAAGGTTTGGGTGAGATTAGTCCAGATGAGTTTGTACATTTCATTGGTCCAGATATGCGTCTAGAACAAGTTTCTATACACAAGACTGATCAGGTAGGTAAACTGCTTGAATATTATATGGGTAAGAACTCTATGGAACGCCAGAATTTCATCATCGACAATCTAGTTGTTGAGGAAGATATACCTGAAGAGGAACTTTTAGAGGAAATATAGAATTATAAATCATTAGGTTAGAAAAAGAATAATATGAAGAAAACATTTTTAAAATATACTATGTGTGTGGTGAAACCAAGAACATTATTATTCTTGCTTTTTAGCCTCCTTACTCTGAATATATCAGCTCAAGGTATTGACTTTGGAAAGGATAGCCCACTAAGAAAGTTGCAGATTGCTGAAATGGCAATAACTAATTTATATGTAGATACTGTTGATGAGAAAAAACTTGTTGAGGATGGTATTCGTGGAATGATAGAGAAACTTGATCCTCACTCTGCATATACAACTGCTGCAGAAACAAAAGAGATGAACGAGCCACTTCAAGGTTCTTTTGAGGGTATCGGCGTTCAGTTTAATATCGTTCAGGACACATTGCTTGTGATTCAGCCTGTTGTTAATGGACCCTCTGAAAAGGTAGGCATTATTGCCGGTGACAGAATCGTGTCGGTTAATGATACAGCTATTGCTGGAGTAAAGATGTCGAAAGAACTGATAATGAAGAAACTTCGTGGACCTAAAGGTTCTAAAGTTAGACTTGGTATTGTAAGACGTGGAATACCAGGAATATTGAAGTTTGTTGTTACTCGTGACAAAATACCAGTTAAAACGATAGATGCAGCATATATTATTCGACCTATGACTGGCTATATACGCATAGGTAGTTTCGGTGTCACAACCTATGAAGAGTTTATGGATGCAGTTAAATCTTTGCAAAAGCAAGGAATGAAAGACCTCATCCTAGATTTGGAAGAGAATGGAGGAGGTTATCTAATGTCTGCTGTTCAGATTGCAAACGAATTCTTGCATCGTAACGACCTTATTGTTTATACAAAGGGTAGAAATACTCAGAAACAAGAATATCGTGCTCAGGGCGACGGAAAACTACTTGACGGCAAAGTTATCGTACTTATCAACGAGTATACAGCTTCTGCTGCCGAGATTGTAACTGGTGCCATTCAGGATCAGGATCGTGGAGAAGTTGTTGGAAGACGCTCTTTTGGAAAGGGACTTGTACAGCGTCCTATAGATTTCAGTGATGGTAGTATGATTCGTCTAACTATTGCGCATTATTACACTCCTTCAGGACGTTGCATTCAGAAACCTTATAAGAAGGGACAGCAACTTGATTATGCGATGGATATAGAAAACAGATTTGAGCATGGTGAACTATATAGTGCCGATAGCATTCATTTTGCTGATTCACTTAAATACCAGACATTGCTCAAGCATCGTACTGTATATGGTGGTGGTGGTATCATGCCTGATTATTTTGTTCCACTCGATACAACAATCTACACACATTTCTTCAGAGAATTGGCAGCTCGTAGCATTGTTATCAATGCTAATCTTAAATATGTAGATAATAATCGTCGTCAACTGAAGAGTAAATATCCTACATTTGGTGACTTCATGGCTCGTTATGAGATACCAGAATCATTCATTAAGGATATAATTGATGAAGCTGCAAAACAGAAGATAAAGCCTCGTGACGATAAAGAATTGCAAGCCACATTGCCACAGTTGAAACTTCAACTAAAAGCTCTTGTAGCGCGTGATTTGTGGGATATGAGTGAATATTTCCAGATTATCAATGAGAGTAATCCTATTGTTATGAAGGCCGTTAAGTTAATGGTATCACAATAAGTAAGGAATACATAACAATGATAAAGCCACAGCTCAAACCATTTAATGGTTTTGCTGTGGCTTTATTTATATATAGGTTTTGTTTAATCTTGTAATGAAGCTAATGTGGCAAGAGCTTTATTTTCGTTAGCCTCCATAATCTCCCTTTCTCCTGGTCCTTTGTCATTTATACCACAAAGGTGCAGTATGCCGTGAATAATTACGCGATTAAGTTCCTCAGTGTAATCTTTTCCGAACTTTTCCGCATTGGTACGTACCGTATCAAGGCTTATCACCAAGTCACCGCTTATCACGTCATCCTCGTCATAATCAAAAGTGATAATGTCTGTATAGTAATCGTGTCCGAGATATTCGTTGTTTACTTCCAGAATCTTTTCATCATCAACAAACATATAACCAATGTCGCCTGTTTTTCTGCCATAAGTAGCAGCCACAGCCTTAATCCATTTATTGATTAGACGTTTCTTTATCTTTGGCATTTTAACGCCGTCTACATCGTATGTTATCATATCATTAATGCATTAATCTTTTTTCGGTAAGAAGTCAGACACATCTTTGCCAAATGATTTCAGTTCCCTTACCATAGAACTGCTAACAATAGAAAGATTAGGCTCAGAGAATAATAAAATAGTTTCAATTCCGCTCAATAAGTGATTGACATCAGCTTGCTCGCGTTCATATTCAAAGTCAATGACCGATCTCACACCGCGAACTATAAATTGAGCATTTTCTCTTTTGGCCATATCTATTGTCAGGTCACTATAAGATTTCACTTCAATATTGTCAATCCCTTCGTAAATGCTTTTTATGTCGTCCACACGTTTTTCTATTTCACTGGAAGTATTCTTATTGTTACTTAACGCTACAGCAATAATCAATTTATCAAAAAGCGGTAACGCTCTGTCGACTATTGATTTGTGACCTATTGTAAAAGGGTCGAATGTACCTGTGAATAATCCTATTCTCATATATCCTTCAATTTGCTGCAAAATTAATCTTTTATTAAATTATATGCAAATAATTAGTATTAAATAGTCATTCTTTCTATTCAAACAGGTCTGCTTGCATTGTATTTCCAGCATAAGGATTTCTGCCGAGATGTTCGTATGCCAGTTTGGTTGCCATTCTTCCACGAGGAGTTCGCTTAATAAATCCCTCCATGATAAGGAATGGTTCATACACGTCTTCTACTGTACCTGTATCTTCACCAATTGCTGTTGCTATAGTACTTATTCCAACAGGGCCACCACGAAACTTGTCTATTATTGTCAACAATATCTTGTTGTCTATCTCGTCTAGTCCGTATTTATCTATGTTCAATGATTGTAGCGCTATTTGTGCAATCTCGGCGGTTATAGTTCCATTACCCTTAACCTGAGCAAAGTCACGCATACGTCTAAGCAGAGAATTTGCTATACGTGGAGTTCCACGGCTACGCAAGCTTATTTCTGCAGCGGCATCATCCTCAATAGGAACCCTTAGTAGCATAGCGCTTCTCTTAATGATTCGTTGCAGCGTTTTTGGATCATAATATTCCAAATGCATATTGATACCGAATCTAGCGCGAAGTGGAGCTGTTAGCATACCACTTCTTGTTGTTGCTCCAACAAGCGTGAAAGGATTTAAATCTATCTGAATTGATCGTGCTGAAGGTCCTTTGTCTATCATAATGTCTATCCTATAGTCTTCCATTGCAGAATATAAGTATTCTTCAACGACAGGTGATAGACGATGAATCTCATCAATAAAAAGTACATCATTTGGCTCTAGTGATGTCAGAATTCCTGCTAAATCACCAGGCTTGTCCAATATAGGGCCACTCGTTATTTTGAATCCCACGCCAAGTTCATTGGCAATAATATTGCTAAGTGTAGTCTTTCCAAGTCCTGGAGGTCCGTAAAGTAATGTGTGATCAAGGGGTTCGCCACGATATTTAGCAGCTTCAACGAATATGCCGAGGTTTTCCACCACATTTTTCTGACCGTTGAAATCTGCGAATTTGAGAGGTCTTAAAGCGTTTTCAAATTCTTTTTCAGCCGTAGACAAACTTTCATCTCGTATATCAAAATCTTCAGACATTCGTTTCTTTTTTTGTTTCTGCAAAGATACTGCAAGCCGAACACAATACAAAATAAAAAATGCAATTTTTTATTTTTATTGTTGAGGCGCAGCGTATCTTATTTAAAGATGCAGCAAGTCGAACTAATACGATTAAACAAATGCATTTTTTTATTTTTATTGTTGTGGCGCAGCGTATCTTATTTAAAGATACTGCAAGCCGAACTAATACGATTAAACAAATGCAATTTTTTATTTTTATTGTTGAGGCGCAGCGTATCTTCATTATTATAGAAATGCATTGTCAAAAAAGAATAAAATATCCGTTCTTGTGATAACGAAACAGCATATAATGTTTATCTTCGTATTTTAAAGATGCTTAGATATTTTAAAAATAATATAAATTAATTGTAACATAAATCTTAATATTGCGTCTATGTTGTTGTAAGCGCTACAAATGGTTATAAACTTTTAAAACAAAATTCATTATGAAAAAGATTTTTCTTTCAATAGTATTGGCTTTAGCCACAACAGTTTGCACTGCACAAAGTGTTAATGACGTGATACGTGAATTCAAAGGCGCAAAAGGTGCTGTATGTCTTAATATTGATAAGTCAATGATGAACTTGATGGGGCAAGGTAAAGGTAAAATGTCTCTCCCTGAGAATATAAACCTTGGTGACCTCGGTGAAATTGGTAAAGCTGTTGACTCACTTAAAATACTTGTGCTTGAAGATTGTAATGCAAGCATTAAGAACAAGTTCGTCAAGAAAAATATTAATTGGGAAAAGTATGGATATGAACCAATTGTTGTAACTAATGAAGACGATGAAAACGTTCAAATATATGCTAAGAAGAATGGCGATAACTTCAAGGAGATCGTTGTACGTGTTGCGTCAGGAAAAGATGAGGGCGTATTGGTACAAGTGTTTGGAAATATAGATCCTAAGATGCTAAACAACATGAAATAGATTATATAATCCACAATAAATGGAAGCCTCTGAATTCAAACGTATTTTTCTGCCTTGCAGCAACAAATTGTACCTTGTTGCTTGGAGACTTACGCATAACCGTCAGGAAGCGGAAGATCTTGTGCAGGAAACAATGTTGAAACTATGGACTCAGCGCGATAAATTGAATGAGTTGAAAAATTCAGAGGCTTTCAGTGTGCGAACGCTCCATAACATATTCATTGACCAACATCGCAAGAAGCATCTTGCTGAGACAGATTCACCCCCAGAAGAAATGTCACTCAAGGCCAATGAATGCGATGCTGCTGAGATGATGCAGCATAAGGAGACGGGAATTCTAGTGACAAAGCTTATTGCCAAACTGCCTAAACAGCAGCGCGATATAATAACTCTAAAGGATATTGATGATTTCTCTTATGAAGAAATAGCTCAGCAGACTGGACTCTCGATGATAAATATCAGAGT
>RRZU013246648.1_pt1 | contig 12430 bp, 12 predicted proteins | sample 2165561 | NCBI WGS metagenome assembly RRZU01 (sample SAMN10456909, study PRJNA506462) | wastewater metagenome | isolation source: wastewater sludge | place: USA: Moscow, Idaho | reverse complement strand
GCTATTTGTGGAAATGGAATTATAGAAGCAGGTGAAGCCTGTGACGATGGAAATTTAGTAAACGGTGATGGTTGTGAAAACAATTGTACTTTAACAGGTGCTATTTGTGGAAATGGAATCATAGAAGCAGGTGAAACCTGTGACGATGGAAATTTAATAAACGGTGATGGTTGTGACAGCAATTGTACTTTAACTTTAGGTATTAATGAGAATGAAACTAAGAAAAAAAATGTTTTAATAATTCCAAATCCAACGAAAGATTTCATTCAAATTCGAAATAATAAATTAAATTCAATTGAAAGTTTTGAATATAAAATTTTTGATTTATTAGGTAGAGTCATAAAAAGTGGAAAATCAAAATATAACGAACAAATAAATATTGAGAGTTTGACAAATGGAAATTATATAATCCAAATAGAAATAGAAAAAGGAGAAAAATCAGCCGAGAAATTAATCAAAAATTAAATCTTCTGCTAACAGCAGTTTGGCAAAATGGCGGGTTCAATGCTATATTGAACATTCGGATTTCCAATAAACATTAGTGCTTATTTGAAAATAAATGCTTCTAAATCCGCCACTACCCCCGCTGCCGCCGATTTGTAATCGGTGGCTTGCTCGGCAAGAGCAAGAAAAATAGATAGATTATGAGTAGAAATTATAAATGCAATAAGAGAAAACTCACAAGAAAACAGAAAAGAATGGCTGTTAGAAAAATTTGTTACCAAAGCTAAAAGGAAGTCTCCTGACTTCCGTATTCAAAACAGAGAAAAGGCATAAGAGATTGTATCTGTTGCAGGAAGTTGCAAACTTCCAAATCGGGAAATTTGATTTTAATCGCTATGAAGACCGGATCTATTCTCCGAATAGTTGAAGGTGTAGACTACGAGGAACGAGGTCTAACGAATAACGATTCATAATTTTTCTGTATTTCGAGATTTATTTCATAAAAGTTGTACCCGACACGAATTTAGGGTCTGAAAAAAAATGAGAAAAATAGTTTTAATGATTATTTCCGTATTAATTTTCGGGATGACGTATGCACAACAATCTACCGAAAAAAAGCAAACTTCTATAACTGATAGTATTGCAATGATTGAATATGTGAAGAGAAATGGGCAAAATCCCAAAGATTATATGTTGGACAAACTTACAAACCATAAATTAGTAGTATACGGTGAAGTGCATAAGCGTAAAGCCTCGTGGGATTTACTGAAATCTGTAATTGAAGATCCTTCCTTTTCTAAAAAAACCGGAATTGTTTTTTTAGAAATAGGGCGTGATAATCAAGAAAAAATGGATTTATTTTTTGCAAAAAGAAAAATGGACAAAGAAATTCTTCTTGATATACTTAGAAATGGTCAAATGGAAGGATGGGATGATAGAGGAATGTATGAGTTTGTTATAGACTTATGGAAATTGAATAAAAAACTTTCTAAAAAAGAAAAGATAAAAGTTGTGCTTGCCGACATTTCACGTCCGTGGAGTTCCCTTAAAACCAAAGAAGAATTTAGCAATTATTTTAAAACCGTACCTGACCGTAATCAACAAATGGCAGATATAGTAGAAAAGAATATAAAGTCTCAAACCGATAAACGAAGTGGTTTATTTATAGTTGGATTTGGACATGCTTTTAAATCTAAAATAACAATAGGCGAAAACACCTATGCTTCAGCAGGATCGCTTCTAAAAGGACGTTTTTCTGATCAAGATATATTTATTACTTGTCCTCATTCTGCAATTATAAGTAATGATGGCAAGATAAAAGGAATGACACAAAATGGATTATTAGACTATTCTTTTGCACAAAATGGGAATAAACCAGTTGCTTTCAACCTTGGAGAAAGCCCATTTGGTAAAAAACATTTTGATTTAGTAGTTGAAATACCTTCAGAAAACATTGGTAGTTTTGAAAATTATTTTGATGGATATATTTTCTTTATGCCTTTAACAGATGAAGGTCCATATTATGAACTTCCCGAGTTATTCACAGAAAGTTTTTTACAAGAACTTCATAGACGTGCTGATATTTGTGGATATGATGAATGGCAGGAATACGGAGTTAAGATAAAAAATATCACAATGGATGATATTAATAAATATTTACGAGGCGTGTCGCAGACTAAATACTGGAATAATCTACAAAGTGCTAAAAAAGAAAAATAATACCCCCTGTCAGGTCGGATTTGCAAATCCGACTCGACGAGAAATGCTCTACTTTGGATAGAAGCAGAACATTTTTCATAACAACTTACCCTTTTATCATTGTAAGAAGCATTTTGAACTTTTCAATAGCGGTAAGAGCATGAGTAATATTGGCAGGCATAATAATACTTTCGCCAACAACCAATATATGCGACTTTTTATCTATAATAATTTCTGCCTTACCATCCAACAGCTGAACCATAGCATCAAAAGGTGCCGTATGTTCACTTAACATTTCTCCTTTATCAAAAGCAAACAACGTAAGATTGCCTTGGTCATTTTTCAATAACACTTTACTTACAATTGCTCCATCAGCATAAGTAATACTTTCGGCAAGGCTAAATTTCTTAGCTTTACTAAATTCTTGCTTCTCCATAATCGTGGGGTATTAATTCTCGGTTAAAAAACTATTCCGGCAAATATAGGTAAACTTTGGTTATATATAAACCTATTACCATTTTTTGTGAAGAAAACATATCATTTTTCATAATTTTTATTCCAAAAGAAATATTTTCCATTGGAAATTTGTTTGGTATTAAAATAATTCATATCATTGCAAAAGATTTCCAATGGAAAGTAATTTTACTAAAAAAGAAAAAAAATGGAAACATTCGTAAAACAAAATTGGCTGTATTTTCTAGGAGGGATTATTGGAGCGATAAGCGGATATCTGTATTGGCTATATGTAGGATGCGATTCAGGCACCTGCCCTATTACTTCTTCACCCATAGCAAGCTCCATATGGGGCACAATAATAGGAGCATTAGTATTTAACTCATTAAAAAAAAGTAAGAAAAATGAATAACTTATTAAAAAATTGGCATACCATGCGTATCCTTCATCTTGTAATCGGAATCGGACTTTTAGTCTATTTTTTTGTATCGAGCAACAGCTTCATTTTACTATTTTCAATTCTATTCTTGGCAATGGGAATATTTAATTTCTCTTGCTGTGGAGGCTCTTGTGGTTGTCAAAGTTCAACCGAAAAAGATGACAGCAAACAACTATTCAAAGACGACATAAAGAAAATGAAAAAATGAAACGATTAGGATGGATATTAGTTGCTACTATGTTAGCATGGACGTCGTGTAGCCAATCGACCGAAAGTAGTGAAAAAACGACTCAAAAAGAAAAACAAACAATTAAAAATAAAAGCAGTATGAAAACAATTCATTTAACAAAAGAAGAATTTTTAAAAAAAGTAGTAAATTTCGAAGAAAATCCGAATGAATGGAAATATCTTGGTGATAAACCGGCAATTATTGATTTTTATGCGTCTTGGTGTGGACCATGCAAAATGGTTGCTCCCATACTCGAAGAATTAGCAGCTGAATATGACGGACAAATCTATATTTATAAAGTAGATACTGAACAAGAGCAAGAGCTGGCAGGTGTTTTTGGTATTCAATCAATTCCGACAATATTGTTCATTCCAATGAATGATAAACCCCAGATAACACAAGGTGCATTGCCTAAAACAGCATTTAAAAATTTGATTGACAGTGTCTTACTTAAAAAGTAATGGGAATGATGGTAATAGATAAAAATAGATGTCCTCAAAACCATGCTTGTCCGTTGCTTAGGGTATGCCCGGTTCAAGCAATTTCACAAAAAGGATACGGTCTACCGGTTATTAATCAGGAAAAATGTATAAAATGCGGTAAATGTATTAAGTATTGTGGAATGGGTGCCGTTCGTCAAATAACAAACTAATAATTATGGAACCACTTTGTTATATTAGAAATATCTACCGTATTATCGGAAAATTTGAGGATCAATTTCAACAAAATTACGACCTCGGATTGAATGAAAGTTTTTTGCTATGCGAACTAAAAGACAAAGAATTATCGTCGGGAGAAATCTCAGGCATATTGGAAGTTACCCATTCCAACGCATCTAAAGTAATACGTTCGCTCGAAAAAAAGAAACTTATAAAACGGGTAATGGGCAAAGACGACAAAAGAAAAATGTATTTTTCACTTACCGCAACCGGTAAATCAAAATTAGAAACGATAAAGTGCGAAGCACAAAACATAAGTGAAATAGCACAAAACATAAGTACCGGTAATACAAGTGAACACACAAACTAACTTTTTCGTATTCAATCAGCTCCGCTAGCAGTAAAAAAAATGACTATTAGCGGAGTTTTTATTTCATATTATCTAAATTTGTGCTCAAATTTTTGGGCAATGAAAGCTTTTTACACAATTATTCTTCTAGTATTTTCGAATGTTTTTATGACATTGGCATGGTACGGACATTTAAAACTAAAAGAGTTCAGGTGGTTTGCCGCACTTCCTTTAGTTGTTGTCATTTTATTCAGTTGGGGAATCGCTTTATTTGAGTATTTTTTCCAAGTTCCTGCCAATAAAATCGGATTTCAGGGCAACGGAGGTCCATTCTCGCTACTACAACTCAAAGTAATACAAGAAGTTATCACTCTCATTGTCTTTGTAGCTTTTTCTTCCATCGCTTTCAAAACAGAACCTCTGCGTTGGAATCACCTAGTTGGTTTCATGTGCTTGATATTGGCTGTTTACTTTATTTTCAAGAAATAAAATACAACCGACACTTTCCTTTTATCCCCTACTTTCTAACAACGAGTTTAGAAACATTGAAGGTAGCATATTTACCCCAAATACGTTAAATTATGTTATTTTATAATAGTATGTATTGCATAGTACTGTATTATAATATACATTTGCCACGGAAATATAATACATATTATATATGGATATAAATACAGAGAATATCAAATCACAAATGCGGAAGGGGTATTTAGAATATTGCATCTTGCTAATTCTGAACAAAAAAGAAGCGTATGCCAGCGACATTATCAAGGAGCTGAAAGATGCCAAGTTAATAGTTGTGGAAGGCACCCTTTATCCACTCCTTACGCGTCTGAAAAACAGTGAATTTTTAGAATATAACTGGATAGAATCATTGCAAGGACCTCCCAGAAAATATTATCATCTGACACCGAAAGGAAAAGATTTTTTGGTAGAATTAGAAGAAGCATGGCAAGAAATAAAAAATGTAGTAGAATGTATTAAACAAGTATAAATAGTAGCAAACGAGACTCAATATTATTTGATTATGAAAAAAACATTAACAATCAACCTGAACGGTATCGTCTTCCACATAGATGAAGATGCATACCAAATATTGCAAAACTACTTGAATGAGGTGGATAAACAATTTCACTCCGAAGAAGATAAAGAAATTTTGAAAGACATTGAAGCTCGTATTGCGGAACTGTTTTTAGAAAAATTGCAAAACGGCAAAAATGTCATTGAAGAAGTTGACGTAAAAGAAGTCATGGAAGTTTTAGGTCATCCGGATCAGTTTGCAGGAGAAGATGAAGAAAAGACGACAGAAAAAAAAGAGAAAACAAGCAGAAAAAACAAACGCTTTTATCGTGACCCCGAGAATTATATTTTTGGTGGAATTGCAAGTGGTGCCGCCGCTTACCTCAATTGGGATGTCACTCTGATGAGGTTTCTATTCGTGATACTGGTATTTATAGGTTTTGGATGGATTATTCCCATATATATAATAGCTTGGCTGGTTGCACCCAAAGCAACGACCACCTCGCAACGTCTCGAAATGCAAGGAGAAGACGTTACCATTAACAACATAAAATCTGAATTCAAAAATGCAAAAAACTATGTAGAATCGGATGGATTTAAACACTCTGCCAAAAAAGTCAGCGACAAAATTGCAAATGTAATACGTGAAATAGTTAAAGGTGCCTTTATTTTTATAAGTTCTTTTGTAGGATTTGCCTTTTTACTCATCACTATCGGAATTATTATCTCTCTAATTGTTGTTTTTGTTCATTTTAACTTTATTCCTGCTCTTATACCTTTTACTTTTAATTCAAATGTATTGGCAACAATAACCGTAGCATCTGCCATTTTATTATTAATATGCCCAATAATAGGTTTATTTAGTATTATCACCAGATTAGTGAATCATAAAAAAAGAAAAAAATCACGTTCCTTTGGATGGATATTATTTGCTATTTGGATTACCAGCTTACTATTTTTTATCACTATTGTCGTAAGCAGTGCAATACATCACCAAGATGATTGGAAAAATCACACATTGTACACAGAAGCACGAGGAACAGATTCATTTAACGAAATAGAAATAGACAACGGCGTAAATGTAGTATTACAACAAGGCGAAAAATACCAAGTTTCCGTACAAACTCCGGAACAACATTCCAACAATATTAAAACGGAAATTAAAGACAGCATGTTACATATCTATGTCGAGAATTTTTCGGCAATGGACGTGATTAATAATCGTTATACCGTTATAGTCACCACCCCCAATATATGTAAGATTTCCGTCTGCAATGGAGGAAAAATAGAATCTAATGGCGTTTTTTCCACACAAAATCTGTCATTAAACGTATCGGCTATGAGTTGTGCAAAGATGAATCTGAACATTTCGGATTTTCTTTCGGTAGAAACATCGGAATTGTCAAAAACGGAATTAAAGGGTTATGCCAATAAAGTAAATCTGCACGTATCCGAAGCAAGTAAAATTGATGCAGAAAAACTGCAAACAAAAACGGCATATGTTTTGGCTGAAGATGCCGCAAAAGCTTATATATCAGTATCCGATAATCTTTGGATGGAAGCTCAAAATGCTGCCCAAATAGAATATAAAGGGAATCCTACAATCGTAAAATCTATTACCAACACATCGTCCATAAAACGCAATAACAAGTAGCACTCATAAGTTTTCACAAAAGATAAAAAAGGTTTAGTTTAAAATATTGTGAAAATAAGAATAGGACACCGATTAGTGTCCTATTCTTATTTGATTTAATTGAGTATTATGATCTTTACAGGTTAGAAAAAGATTAGTTTTTCGTCAGGCGATGCAAAGTTGACTTTTTTTTTCGAGCTTAGAAAATTTAAAAATATGTTGTATAATACCTTTTTGCATTTTTTGCCCATATAATGAAAGTGTTTTTTTGTCGAACAACTTTATTATGATACCTTTGTGCCCGTAGAAATATTCGGTTAAAAAAAGGATATTTTTACAATATATTATTTTTTTTCACGTTATGCTATCATCGAGTTGGTTGTCAAGCAATCAATTTGGTATTTCAACCTTAAATTTAAATTTTGCACTATGAAAAAATTCTCCTTCTGGAAGAGGATTACAGCTATTTCTGTAATTTCTCTTTGTGCGATAGGGAACATGTTTGCACAAGCACCTTCTCAATGCTCCGATGTCATGTTACAAGCTTTTTATTGGGATGCACAATCCGAATGTAATTGGAATAGTTTGAACAATCAATCTACAGAAATTGCCGCCAATTTTGACTTGGTTTGGCTAGCTCCTTCAGCAAAATCTTCCGGTGTCGGTTACCATCCCGAACAATTAAGCAATCAAAACAGCAACTGGGGTTCATCCTCCGAACTAAAAACACTTATTTCCAGTCTTCATAACAAAAGCCGAAAAGTTATTGCCGATATAATTATCAATCACCGTGGCAACAGTTCTAACTGGACGGACTTTTACGGCGACAATTTTGGTTCTTACGGTTCTTTTCAATTCGGTGCAGGAAACATCTGTTGTGATGATGAGTGTTTGAGCAATGGCTATACAGCCTATGGGGCTAAAGATGCCGGTTACGAGACCAATTGTAATGCATCCGGCGGATATTGTGCAGCACGAGATTTAGATCACTCTAATACCTACGTTCAAAATGCAACTAAAGCCTACCTGAAATGGATGAAAAATGAAATGGGCTATGATGGCTGGCGTTACGACTTAGTAAAAGGATACTTGGGATGTTACACAAAAATGTATAACGAAGCAGGTGCCGGTTATATGTCTGTGGGTGAATATTGGGATGGCGATTATAATAAAGTAGTCAACTGGATTAATGCAACAGATAAAACCTCCACTGCTTTCGATTTTCCGGGCAAGTATAGTGCATTTAACAATGGATTAGCAGCCAACAATTTTAGCAGTATGGTATCAGGAGGAGCTCCTTGCGGACTTGCAGGAAGTGCCTATAAACGTTATGCCGTAACCTTTGTAGATAACCACGACACATACCGCGACGGCAGTAAATACACCGGAGATATTCCTCAAGCTAACGCGTTTATACTTTCAGCACCAGGCATTCCTTGCGTATTTTGGCCTCACTGGACAGCCTATAAAGCAGCTATTAAAAGCATGATTAAAGTCCGTAAAGCCTGTGGCATTCATAGCGAATCAGCCTCTACGGCTGTAGCAGGTAGCGGGTACTACCAATGTACGACCATAGGCACCAAATCGACTCTGATTTGCCGTATTGGCAAATTGAGCACACCAACAGGATACAAAATTGCTTGCTCCGGCACTAATTGGGCATTTTATGTACCAACAGATTTTAATATAGAAGAACAACAAGAACAACAAGAATTAACAGGAGCTTCTATCTACTTACGCGGAGAACAAACATCTTGGGCTGCAACTTCGCAGTATTTATTTACAGAAACCTCAGCAGGTGTTTTTGAATTAGCAGGCAATTTCACCATTACAGGGGCATTCAAAATTGCAGACAATTTGTGGGGCACATCGAATTTTGGAGGATGCGGTAGCGTTACAACCGTCTCTCTTGGTGATAATACGGTTTGTGCAGGTTCATCCAGTGCCAATTTAACGAACAGCTCATTGAGTTTTAAGAAGATGACTCTTCGGTTAACAGATATCAATGACTTTTCACAAGGAGGAACTCTTACCATTAGCAATAGTTCCGATATCGCTGAAAAAAAAGACAATAGTTTTGACTTATATCTGAGTAATACCAACAATATTTTAAATATCGGGACAGATAACGACATTGTCTCGGTAAATATTTACAATATTTCGGGAAAGAAAATCAAGACCTCTTCTGAAACACAAATTAATATTTCTGCCCTCGACAAAGGAACGTATATTGTTGAAGTCATTGATAACGAAGGAAATATAGATACACGAAAATTTATCAAGTTATAAAACTTAATTTACTGTATCTTAGAAGGAGCGAACTATCCACGTGGTTTGCTCCTTCCCTTTTTATACCCCTATAATCAAGTATGTCTTTTTGTCAGCGTTAGAGGTTTTGGCACTTGTTTTGCAATAAACATACAACAAAGAAATATTTAACAATATATATATTATTATGAAGGAAGGAAATATTGGGGTTACAACAGATAACATTTTCCCCGTTATCAAAAAATTTTTGTACAGTGATCACGAAATATTTCTGCGTGAATTAGTTTCTAACGCTGTAGATGCAACACAAAAACTAAAAACGTTATCTTCCGTTGGAGAATTTAAAGGCGAACTAGGCAATTTGAATGTGTACGTAAAATTGGGCAAGGGAACCATTACTATTTCGGATAGAGGTATCGGAATGACAGCCGAAGAAATTGATAAATACATCAATCAAATTGCTTTTTCGGGTGCCGAGGAATTTTTGGACAAGTACAAAGATGATGCAAGTGCCATTATAGGTCACTTTGGTCTAGGCTTTTATTCTTCTTTTATGGTTTCCAAAAAGGTTGAAATTATTACTAAATCGTACAAAGAAGGAAGTCAGGCTGTAAAATGGAGTTGCGATGGAAACCCGAATTATACCATTGAAGAAATAGAAAAAGAAGACAGAGGTACAGACATCGTTCTACACATTGACGATGAAAATAAAGATTTTCTTGGCGAAGCAAAAATCAAAGAATTACTTACCAAATATTGTAAGTTTTTACCTATTCCTATTGCTTTTGGAAAAAAGCAAGAATGGAAAGACGGCAAACAAGTCGAAACAGATGAAGACAACATCATTAACGATACGCAACCGGCATGGGTTCGCAAACCCGCTGATTTGACCGATGAAGACTACAAAAAATTCTACAACGACTTATATCCGATGAGCGAAGATCCGCTTTTCCATATACACCTGAATGTAGATTATCCATTTCACTTAACCGGTATTTTGTATTTTCCGAAAGTAAAAAATAATATCGAATTACAACGTAACAAAATACAGCTCTATTGCAATCAAGTTTTCGTAACAGATTCGGTAGAAGGTATTGTTCCCGAATTCCTCACCCTATTACATGGCGTAATAGATTCCCCCGATATTCCGCTGAATGTCAGCCGATCTTACTTGCAAAGCGATGCCAACGTGAAAAAGATTTCGAGTCACATTACCAAAAAAGTAGCCGACCGCTTGCAAGAAATTTTCAAGAATGATCGTAGTCAATTTGAAGAAAAATGGGACAGCCTAAAAATCTTCATTGATTACGGAATGCTAACCGATGATAAGTTTTACGAAAAAGCGGAGAAATTCAATCTATTTAAAAACGTAGACGATAAATTTTTCACAGCTGAAGAATATAAGACACTCATTTCTTCTGAACAAACAGATAAAAACGGAGACCTTATCTATCTGTATGCTAACAATAAAGATGAACAATTCAGCTATATTGAAGCGGCAAAATCAAAAGGATATGACGTATTGCTTATGGATGGACAATTAGACATTCACTTCATATCGAAATTGGAACAAAAATTTGAAAAATCACGCTTTGTACGTGTAGATAGTGATATTGCTGAAAATCTAATACAAAAAGAAGATCGCTCAAAAACGGATATCAGCAGCGAAAAGCAAAACGCTTTGACGGAAATTTTTGCTTCTCAAACACCAAAAACCGACAAAACAAACTTCATCGTAAGTTTTGACTCAATGACAGAAAAGGCAATGCCTATCCTCATCACACAAAATGAGTTTATGCGTCGTATGAAAGAAATGTCGGCAATGCAAGGTGGCATGATGGGATTTTACGGCGAAATGCCCGACTCTTACAATTTAGTGGTAAATACAGACCATATTTTAATTAAAAATTTATTACAAAAGGAAGAAGAAGTCTGTGGTAAGGAAGTAAGTCCGATAGATGAAAACATCAAGACATTGCAAACTAAGATTGACGAATTAACCAAAGCCCATCAAGGTAAAAAGGACGAAGAAGTTCCTCAACAAGAAAAAGAAGAACTTGAAAACACCAAAAAAGAAGTTGCCGATTTGAAAGAAAAGCAAAAAGTTATTTTCAGAGAATTTGCTGAAAAAGAAAACATGGTGCGTCAATTGATTGACCTTGCCCTTTTGGCTAACAATATGTTGAAAGGCGAAGCGTTAAATAATTTCGTAAAAAGAAGCACAGAAATGATTGCCAAATAATCAATCACATGCTATTGACAATAGCCGTATAGTTTAATTACGGCTATTGTTTTTCTCCAGATTTTTGCATGAATTATTTGCAAAAGCAAAATAAACGCCGTAAATTTGCACTCTCGAATTAAAATCGACGGCTGCGTAGCTTAACTGAATAGAGCATCTGACTACGGATCAGAAGGTTGTAGGTTTGAATCCTACCGCGGTCACAAGAGAAAGTCCAACTCATTGGTTTATCCATAAGTTGGACTTTCTCTTTTATAGGAAAAACTAAAAAAGATATTTTAAGCTTTTTTACAAATAATCCATACAAAAAAATATCATAGTGTAGTACTTTCGTAGGAGTGTAGTTTTATTTTTATGAATATCCGTTTCATTACCTACTTCTTTTGTACAAACTCTCTTTAAGGATCGACCTCGTCCGGTGAGCCAAAAAATGGAGTGAAGTAGGCGTAGAAAACTTTTCTGTTTGAGTCCCGACGTATTTCGTCGGGGCGAGTTTAAAAGTTTTCAGCCTGCGAACGACTAATTTTTTGAGCGAAGCGGGCGCAGTCTTGACTTTTTTTGCTTACTTTTTTGTGTTAAGACAAAAAAGTAAGTGGGGTTTTAGGGGCAAAGCCCCTGTTGTATTGAAGTCTAAAGCTTTAGGCAATTTATCGGATAATCATATTAAATAAACACATTATGCAAATTGAAAAACAAAAAGTAAATTGGAGTACTGCCGTAAAAATTAGCACATTGGCCATAGGCGCTATTATTTTAATAGCGGAATACGCATTGATTCAGTATTTCTCTCAAAATTTAGACTCAATGTACACTTTTGTAATACTGGCTCTTTTTTTAATTTTTCTTTATTTTGTTTTGCAGTCGCCCCGTTACATTGTACTGACCGAAAAGGAAATCATCTTGCAAAAATTAGTTGGAAATCTTTCGATAAAGCGATGTGATATAGAACGGATTGATGATTATACTCCTGACAATTCGGACGTAAGACGTATTGGT
>RRZU011773898.1_pt1 | contig 12431 bp, 10 predicted proteins | sample 2165561 | NCBI WGS metagenome assembly RRZU01 (sample SAMN10456909, study PRJNA506462) | wastewater metagenome | isolation source: wastewater sludge | place: USA: Moscow, Idaho | reverse complement strand
GCGTTGTTGCTTGCCGTATCCGTCTTCCTCATCATGCTTCCATTCATGATCGCGAGCGACGACGTCCGGGCCTGGTGGTTCCTCCCCGCCGGCTTCGTCATTCTCGTCGGCTGGCTCGCATGGGCACGCACCTATCGCGCCCGCGGCCGCGCCCCGATGGTGGATCTCAAGATGTTCCGCATCCGCACCTTCGCCATGGGCGCCTCGATGATCACCGTGTTCTTCGCGGGTTCGACATCCATCTGGGTTCTCATCGCGATTTTTGCCCAGAGTGGCATGGGTCAGAGCCCGCTCGTCTCTGGCATGCTCGGACTTCCCGGCGCGCTCGTCTCCATTTACTCCGCGCCACTGGCGGGGAAGCTGGTGGTCAAGTGGGGCAGGAAGGTCGTCGTATATGGACTCCTCCTCAACCTGCTCGGACTCGGCCTCACCGCGTGGGCCAGCGTGCTCATTGCTGACGGCGCCTCCATCTGGCTGCTCGCCCTCACCACACTTCCGCTCGGCTTCGGCGGTGGCTGGATTACTTCGCCCAACCAGTCGCTGACACTACGCGATGTCCCCGTGGCCAACGGCGGCACCGCCGCTGGCATCATGCAGACCGGCCAACGCATCGCCACGGCCGTGGGAACCGCGGCTGTCACCGGCATCTTCTTCCATCAGCTACCCAAGGGCTACGCCGCCGCCCTCGACGCCGGCTACATACTCATCGGATTCTTCGTGGTGGCTTCGCTGGTCATCGCACTGGTGGACATGGCGATGGAGAAGCGCGCGTAGGTTTCGCGCCAACGCACGTAGGATTCGAGAACCCAAACGACACTGCCGGGCGCGTGAGGCCGGACACAGCGCCACGCCCGCACTCGCCCACACTCGCCCACATCGACATCTGCCCTTGGCGTTGGGTATCGCCCATATAACGGCGATACCCAACGCTAACCTACGATCTCGGCGAAGACCGCCAGCTCACCCAAGCGGCGCAAAACCATCCAGACTAAACACCGACTCCACCGGCACCTCGAAGTAGCGCGCAATCCTCAGCGCCAAGTGCAGCGAAGGAGAGAACTCGCCGCGCTCCAAATAGCCCATCGTCTGGTAGTGGATTCCCAGCGCATCGGCTAGCTCGCGCCGTGATACGCCGCGATCGGCCCGCAGTACGGCAAGCCGATTGAAGACGGCTTCATCTTCGCGCCCCTGCCGTGGACTCACGCGTATCCCCTCGTTGCAATCTTCTCTCGGGCGGTTTGGAAACTCCCGACTGTTTCTCGACTCAGGCTACTGCGCAGAAGCCTCGGCGCAACCATATATCCAATGATCGCCCATACTCCCAGAATCGCCACGCCGAGGAGCGGCTGGAAGCTGCCGGTAATCTCGCCAATCCCGGCTTCAGCTGGAAGAAGCGCCCATCGGCCGAGCTGAGCAACCCAGTAGAAAGGCGTGGCTGCCACAAGCCATTGCGCCCAGGTGGGATACAGTTCCACGGGAATCATGGTTCCGGATCCGCCATATATCACCATGAAGGCGAACATCGCAATCATCATTGCCCAGGTACTACGCACCACAGTTCCCGCTATGATGCCGAAGGGGAAGAACGCAAGGAACGAGGCAACAAGGAGAAACGCCAGCACCAGATACCCCACCGGCGAGTCAGGCCTCAGCTCGGGGAAAAACACCATGGCGCCCACAATTGAGAGCCCACCCGTAGCTGCCAAATAAGCCAGCGAGGTGATCGTCTTTCCGAGCACCCACGCCGGAGCACCATCGGGAAGCATTCTCAGCCGAAGCAATGTGCCTTCGATCCGTTCCTGCTGCATCTCGCTCATCACCTGGAACGCGGACATCGTACCTGTCACACCGATAAGTCCGGCCAGCGCGTAGGCTCCCGCCGAGTCGAAGACTCCCTCGAAACTCATATCACCCATGATGAAGGAGACGATACCGATGAGAATCAGCGGCCCCGAAACAATTGCCAGGAAAGATGGCGTCAAGAAGTTGATTCGGGACTCCGAACGCACCTGCACCAACGCGGCGCGAATTGCCTGTGCCTGGATCATGATGCTCATTTCCTTTCCGACGACGCCGTCACGCCGTTACGTTCCGGACCACTCACCTGTTCGTGGCTCACCCACGCGGCTGGTCGCTCATTCTGCCGATTGACGAGCGCCAAGTACGCATCCTCCAACGAGGTGCGGCGTACTTCCAGGCCGGTGACGTCGTCGTCGCGAAGAAGATCGCGTACGAAACTTTCCGGTGTGGCGGCAACGTGGAGATGCCGCGTTCCACCCTGCATCCACGTAACTTCCACCATCGACTCCACCTGCTCGCGCAACTGCTGCGGCGATCCGTCGGCGATGATTCGGCCCTCGTCCAGAATGAGAATCCGGCTGGCCAGCCGATCTGCTTCGGCCAGGTCGTGGGTGGTGAGCAGTAGCGACGTTCCGTTGTCCATCTGGTCAGCGACGACGTCATGAACCGCTCGCTTGGCCGCCGGGTCCAATCCGGTGGTGGGCTCGTCTAGTACCAAAAGCTCTGGGCGGTTCATCACTGCCGCAGCGAGGTCTACGCGGCGGCGCAGACCGCCGGACAGCTTGATGAGTGGCTTCTTGGCATGCTCGGTGAGGTCGAAGATAGCGAGCACCTCGTCCACGGTTCGCAGCTGCGGACTGGGGTCATAGTGCGCATGGATCCAGTTGAGGAACTCGATCACTCTCCACTTGGGGTGATCATGACCGGTCTGGATAGCCATTCCAATTCGCGCACGCCACTGCGGTGACTGCAACTTCGAGGGATCGGCTCCGAGGACGGACACCTCGCCGGCGTCGCGGCTGAGGAACCCCATAAGGATCTCGATCGTGGTTGTTTTTCCGGCACCGTTGGGTCCCAGAATCGCAACGGATTCACCTTCGTCAAGCGTCAGGTCAACGCCGCCGAGCACCGTGTTCTTCTGATACGCCTTACGTATTCCGCGTGCTTCAATCACCGCCATGTGGCCTCCCAGTTGAGATGGTCACGGGTGGAGCGCGTTATGCACCGAGGTTGACCACAGTCCACCACGGCTCCATCCATGTAGTAGTTATGCTACATCTGAGAATATAGCATAACTACTACATTTCATAGTGGGAATATTACACCCAACCGGCGATGCCACGAGCGGCCTGCTCGTGCAAGGTCGCGACGCAGCCCTCGGAATCGTTGGCCCAGGGCACGTAGTGGAACTCGCGGCCACCTGCCTCGATGAACGTCTCGCGGTTGAGAATATTGATCTCCTCGAGGGTCTCCAGGCAGTCGGCCATGAAGCCGGGGCAGATCACGTCGAGACGCCCCACGCCCCGCGCACCCAACTGCTCGACGGTGTCAATCGTGGCGGGGCCGATCCACTCCGCACGGCCGAAAACCGACTGGAAGCACACCAGCAGATCCGACTCCTCCAACCCAAGCCGCTCACGCAGCAGCTGGGCCGTTTCCAAAGCTTCGAAGCGGTACGGGTCGCCAGCCTCGTGCATCGCCACCGGAATCGAATGGAAGCTGGTCACAACCTTATCCCCCGCGGCGAAATCTGGGCGTCCGCTCCTCTCCCACGAGCGCTCCAGGGCGGATGCAAGCGCCTCGATATATACCTGGGAGTCCTGGAAGGAGCGGATCGTGCGAATCTCCAGCTGGTCACGCGAGTTCAGGATCCATCGGGCTACTTCGTCAATGACAGTACCGGCCGACGACGCCGCGTACTGCGGATAGACAGGCAGCACCAGAACACGACGGAAACCATCCTTGTATAGGCGCGTCAACTCCTCCTGCACGGCGGGCTGGCCGTAGCGCATGGCGATGCGCACTTCGACGTCGTCACCCAACAACTTCGCAAGCTCTTCACGCTGGCGCTGCGTCCAGTGCATGAGCGGCGAGCCCTCATCCAGCCAGATGGAGGCGTACTTCTCGGCGGAGTCCTTGGGCCGCACCCGGAGAATAATTCCCTCAAGGATGGGGCGCCACAATGCCGGATGTGTTTCAACAACGCGACGATCACTGAGGAACTCGCGAAGATAGGGACGCACCTTCTTCGCGGTGGGCTCTTCTGGGGTACCAAGATTGACGAGCAACACGGCTGGACGGGGGTCCACAACTGGCGCTTCCACTTCTTTGGGGCGCGCGACGGCCGAGGAGCTTGCTGACGAATTCACCATGTCCTCTAGCGTACCGCTCATTTTTCACTACACCGATTCCAAAGGTCACCCTTCACGGAATAGGGCTGAGCACCACATTCCGGCGCGAACATGCGAACCGGAAGCCGACGCCCCACCAACATACAGTTAGCGACACCCGTCCCACAAAGCACATTTTTCAACTTCGTACTGGCATCAATTATCTGGAATCATCCCAATTTTTCCCGGCATTTCAATAGATTTGTCTCCACTGACGGATAGCGACGGCGGCCTCCCCTCCTTTTTCAGTAGGCTCGGGTTGCTCCGAGGTCCAGCCCTTTGAACTTCGCAGCGGGATCACTTTTTTCGAAGTGGACTCAACCCCAACCCACGTCCGGCCCTGCCGGAGACGTGGCCACTTTCACCCGAGGTCACGCCCAACTTCAAGGATTCCCATGAATGCCGTCCTCCTCTCGGTCATTGTCATGCTGACACTCGCTGTATCGCGAGTGCACGTGGTGCTCGCGCTGTTCCTCTCCGCGTTGATAGGTGGCCTCGCTTCTGGCATTGGACTCGACGCCACTATGGTCGCCTTCCAAGACGGCCTCGCCGGAGGGGCGAAGATCGCACTCTCTTACGCTCTTCTCGGCGCCTTCGCCATGTCGGTAGCTCACTCGGGACTTCCACAGCTTCTTGCTGACTGGTTCATTCGCAAGATCGAGAGTAACGATCTCGACGCCGCGCAGAAGGCCAAACTCGTGGCCAAGTGGGGAATGCTGGGCGGCATCCTCGTCATGGCGATCATGAGCCAGAATCTCATCCCGGTTCACATCGCCTTCATCCCGCTACTCATTCCCCCTCTGCTCATCGTCATGAGCAAGTTGCAACTTGATCGCCGCGCGGTAGCCTGCGTTATCACGTTTGGTCTGGTCACTACTTACATGTATATCCCCATGGGATTCGGCCGTGTCTTCCTCTACGACATCCTCTACTCGAACATCGAGAAATCTGGCCTCGATGTCAGCAGCGTCGGGGTCATGGGAGCTATGGGAATTCCCGCGCTCGGTATGTTGATAGGACTGTTGATCGCCGTATTCGTTACCTACCGCAAACCTCGCACCTACCTCGTTACCGAGGTCACGGACGCCAAGGCGCCCAAGGAGATTCACAAGTACCGAATTGTGGTAGCGGTAGCCGCCATCATTGCTTGCGTGCTGCTTCAGACCATACTTACGCTCTCTGAATCAGCAGCGGATCCGCTTCTTATCGGCTCCCTCACCGGCCTTGTCATCTTCGTAGCGTCTGGAGCCGTGAAGTGGAAGGATGCCGACGCCGTTTTCTCCGGTGGAATGCGCATGATGGCCATGATCGGCCTCATCATGATCACCGCGCAGGGTTTCGCCGCCGTCATGATCGCGACGGATCATATCGAATCGCTCGTCACCAGCTCAACAGCAATGTTCTCCGGTTCGAAGGCCATCGCCGCATTCGTCATGCTGTTCGTGGGTCTCCTCGTGACGATGGGCATTGGAAGCTCGTTCTCCACTCTTCCCATCATCTCTGCAATCTACGTTCCGCTCTGTATCTCGATGGGATTCTCTCCCGCTGCAACCGTCGCGATTATCGGCACCGCAGGTGCTCTCGGCGATGCCGGCTCACCCGCCTCCGATTCAACGCTTGGCCCCACCTCGGGTCTCAACGCGGACAACCAACACGACCACATCCGCGACACGGTGATTCCCACGTTCATCCACTTCAATATTCCGCTACTTCTAGCCGGTTGGGCTGCATCCATGATCCTCTGATCACTGACAACGACGTAGAACGAGTGGACGAACACGAGCGTTCGATCCCAAGACCTACAAGCGTTCGATCCCAAGTTCCCGGAAGTCAGCTGACCCACAGCGGCCCGACGACGTCCTCAGGCCGCCGGACAAAATTCTGCAACTTCATTCGTAGACCGTAAGTCGTAGACCGTGGCCTATTAGCGTGGCCTCTACGCCGATATGATGGGGTATGGATACCTTCACAGCTGTCTCCAGACGTACAGCTACACGTGCGCTTAGCCTCATGATGGGGGCGGCGGCGGTCGCCTGGGTGCTATTCATCATCGCGAACTACGTATCACTCGTTAGTTCGGCCAACTCCATGTGGGAGTACGAGCAGGCCGAGAAGGTACGGATTGCCAGCTTCATCATGCTCGCTGCGGTCATCATCCTCGGACTCGGTGCATTGTTCGCGAAGCGGAAACTCGCACCGCTGCGAACCGCGGCCGAATTGCGGAGCACACTGGTCAGCCCGGTGTCCCGGCTCGCCAGCCTCATGCTCATCGTGGCCGCGGTAATCGCCGCGTGGACAGTATTCTTCACGTTCATGGACGGCCTCGACGCAGGTTCGGGCGATGTCCTCCCGCTGGTCCGCCTCATGAACCTCTATCTCCCCATCGTCCTCTACACGGTCCTTGTCGTCACGTTGATCCTGGCAGGATTCGTGTTTCTTCCATCGGGTTCGAAGCGGCAGGCACACACCTCAGAAGAGCGGCGGGGTCAATCCGTCGATGCAGGACAAGCACCCGGCGCAACCCAGGCCATTTCCTCAGATCAAGGCTCCGCCACGCGGGCCCCATCGCCCCGTGCGGATGTAACGCCCAAACCTCAAGCGGGTCGCCGCACAGCCGGATTTGCCTACGCGGTTCCAATTGTCGCCGTGGCGTTCGCGCTGATCCTCGGACTTATCGTCTACGACCTCACCCGCACGGCACTACAGGTATGGATCTGGGTGGCAATCTTCGTGATCGTCGGCGCAGGCATTCTCGCGGGTACAGTTTTCGCCAACCGTAGTCGCGGATCGAACGAGATCTCAGCACCGGTTGTCACGGGCGCGAAGAATCTGAACTTCGTTCTGACGGTGATTTTCGCCGTCGTCGTCGCAAGTATGTCGCTTGGGTACAGCTCGCTGGCCGTCACCGGACTGAGAATATCTCCTAGCCTGTCTCTCTCGGTATACAGCGAGTCCGAGAAGTATGGCCAGCCCGAGGGAGATACCGTCACAATCGGTAAGCCACAACTCTCGCTCTGGGGCTCCGATCTCAAACGGGGATCGGAGGCGGTGGTCGTCATTGACCCGGACGGCACGGAAATCATGCGAGCGCGGGTTGATCGCAATCGTTGGGCGAACGTAGACAAGACTGTGCCGGAGAATCTCGCTCCGGGCACGTATGCATTCATTGCGCGGGCAGAGGCTGTCGACGGCGTTCCTCTAGAAATTTCTCTCCCGGCAACGGTCAAGGAAAATGGCGACGTCAGTTTCCCCTCTTCCGCTTCGGTGAGCAGTGATACCGAGAAGAGCCGTCTGCTACCGGTCACCGTGGGCTGGTTGCTCGGCGACTTACTCCCAGCGGGTGTATTGCTTGGACTCGGCATTGGTCTTGTTTCGGGCACTATCCTCGTCCGGAATCCCGAGCGCAGCACCAGAAGCTAGGGCGACGACGACGAAATCCGAAACGTACGAGCTCGCTCGTACAGTTGAGGATGAGGAAGTCGGCTGACTCCGCAGGAGCACGACGACGCAGAACGAGCGCACGAGCCGTCAGAACACCTGCCACACGCGATACACGTATGTGAGTGTTGCTCCGAGAAGAAGCACGGCCACGGCGCCGTGATAGGGAGTACCCGCGTACCCGATGTGGGACAGGATCAGGATCGTCATGGTGCTCACAAGGATGAGAAACGCCAGAAGCATATCGGTGCGCGAAAACTTGAGTGCCTCGCGCACGATCTCCAGGTCAACTTCGTCAAATTCTGGTGGCGCGAGAATCTGGCGACTACCCGCCTCACCAACAAGTCTGCCCTCAACGGCGACTAGGCCCACGCCGTCGTCGTTCCTCAGGTTCTCGTTGCTCACGACACCGAGTCTGCTACCTCGTTCCCGCAGATCAGAGGCACCCTGTATCGTCAGATCGTCGGGCAGATCGTTGCCCCGCGGGCCCCGCACCATTCGGGAAAACTCAAAGGACGGCGTCCTGGCGAAAAGATATTCCCCTTTGAAAGCTCGCACCAGCCAAGCAACCCACAATGCGAAGACAGAAAGCCCAAGAAGGGCAACGATAGCCCCCAAGATGACGTAGACGATGGCTGTCATCGCGGGCAGGTGTACTTCGCTCGAAATCTCGTTACTTCCGAGAACCAACGAGGCCGCACACAAGAATATTCCGGCGGGTACAGGCCATCCAACAAGAATCAAGGCCCACGTTTTCCCTCGAGGTTCGAGGGATGCAGCCAGCACAACGGCACACAGGCCAATCCCCAAGCTCGCCAGAAGGACACCGAGCGTGAAGTGAGACATCGCGCGGTAGGTAGCGTGACCGATTCGGGTGGCAGCCAGGATTGTCACGTAGAAGTTGACGAGAGCAATGACCAAAAGCATCGGGTAATGATCGCGCCGTTGGCGAGCCCGCAAGAGATTCGGCTCCCTCGGAAGGATACCGGTACTCCGCCACCGCTCAATTTCGTCCTCGTCCCGTTCTTCAATCGCGTGAACGACCCTCAGCGAGGAAAGAAAAACGCCCACAAGGATGACGGCAAGTGGGATGGCCGCAACGAGCACCATCGAAAATCGATGATTCCACGAGAGTTCGGTGAGCACCACCGTAATGGGAACAGCGAGACACCACAACACAAAGAAGGTAATCCCGGCAAGAGATACATCGATACGACGCTCAGCGCGTAGCCAGCAGCGATGCATTTCCTGATCCATGGCACCCCTTCCTGCGCTTCCTCCATTGTCAGGGAAGCGGAGGATTGCTTGCTACTTCGCTCTAAGACTAGTCGGCACCACCGACAGGTTTCGAGAAGCGGCGCGCCGCGTCCGCGATCGCAATGAACTCGTGGATACCGAGTTTCTCTCCCCTGGCCTGCGGACTCACACCCGCATCCACAAGAATTTCCTCGGCTCGGACCGGGGATCCCGCCCAGGAAGCAAGCGCTGCGCGCAGAGTCTTGCGACGCTGAGCAAAAGCCGCATCGACCACCGCAAAGACCTCTTCGCGCGGCGTATCCGTGAGAATCGGGTGCCGAGTGAGCGAAACAAGCGCCGAATCAACGTTAGGGACGGGCCAAAACACCGTGCGTGAAACCTTCGCTCCGCGCGCGGCATCCGCATACCAGGCTGCCTTCACCGAAGGGACACCGTAAGTACGTGAGCCAGGTCCGGCCGCCAGGCGATCCGCCACCTCCGCTTGAACCATCACCAGGACGGTCTCCAAGCTCGGAAGCTTCTCCAACAGGGTAAGGATCACCGGGACGGCAACGTTATAAGGCAAGTTCGCCACAAGACGACGCGGCTCGAAAACCTGGCTGCCTTCGCCCTCCCATGCCTCGGGAACCGCCAAATCTTCCGTACCGGAGATCTCCATGGCATCCATGAGCTGCACTGCGAAACGGGGTGCAGCCTCCGGCATCCGCGCCTCCACCGTGGTGGGCAGGGCGTTCGCAAGGATTGGATCAATCTCCACGGCGGAGACGTAGGCTCCGGTCTCCAGGAGTGCCAGCGTAAGTGAGCCGAGCCCCGGGCCGATCTCCAGGACGGCGTCGCCGGATTGGACGCTGGCGTCGCGCACAATTCTGCGCACGGTTCCGGCATCATGGACGAAATTCTGACCGAGAGTCTTTGTGGGTCGCTTGTTCAGCGCGGTTGCCAGCTCACGAATATCGCTGGGCGTTAGTAGACCACTGCCGTGGCCCGTGGATAGCGGCATCAGTACCAGCCGACGGACTCGGAGTGAGCCCATGCGCCACACGGAGTGCCGTAGCGGCCCGCAATATAGCTGAGTCCCCACGAGATCTGGGTGGCGGGGTTGGTCTGCCAGTCAGCGCCAGCACTCGCCATCTTGTTGCCGGGCAGCGACTGCGGAATGCCGTATGCACCGGAGGAGGGGTTCATCGCCAGATGGTTCCAGTTGGACTCGCGCTCCCACAGATTCACGAGGCACGTGAACTGATCGCCACCCCAGCCATAGCCGCCCATCATCGAGAGCGCGATGGCCTGGGAGTCACCGCTGGGTACCGGCTGAGCCGCCGGCGCGGAGGATCCGGACGGCGCAGCGGACGAACCGGTGGAGGTTGTTGCAGGAGCCGAGGATCCCGTGGCCTGCGGAGCAGCAGGAGCTGCTTCCTTGGTGCCTACGCGGACAACCTCATCGACTCGGACCGACCTCACGACGGTCATGGTCTTCTCGCGGGAAACTTCAATACCGTTCTCAAGAAGAACGTCGAACGCATTGACGGTAACACCGTCAACACCCTCGGTCTCAACAACCCGCTCGCCCTTAGGCAGTTCGGGATCATTGACTTCGCTGCTGGTGTGAGCATCCACCGACGGCACGGAAATCGCCTTCGTCGAAACGCGAACGACGGTGACGGTAGCGCCCTCAGCAATGGGCTTGTTCAAGGGAAGGGAGACCTTGTCCTCGGCGTGGAGAACAACATCGGCGGCAAGCAATGCCTCGCCGAGGGTCGGTTCAGTCGTGGTGATCTCACGGGTGGAGCCATCCACCGTCAGCGAGAAGGTGACCTTGGCAGCCTCCGTCGGGGATGCCGACGCCGAGGGCGACACCTGCGTATCCGTCAGGGAGAGAGCCGTAATGATCTTGGGGGCCTTCGCCGAAGAATCAGTTGCGGACGCCTCGCCGGTATCAGCGGAAACCACTGAGGCACCAAACATGGACGCTGCGACAACAGCGACAGCAGCAGCCAGACGCGACGGACGCACGCCAATATTCTCATTCACTTCACGATGTCTACCCACAGACGCCTCCAAGATGTTGTTGGGTCACGCGGCACATCCGTCACAATCACCGCTTTATAACGAAACTATATCGAGTGTAACGATTACGTAACATTTGGGCTAGTGGTATCACCCACATGCCTCACTATGTACCGTCGCGAACAATAATCGCTGGCGAGGGCGCTTGATAAAAGCCATAGTCAGACCGGGTAACGCTGGAAAACTCACGAAAAAGTACGCCGAGGGCACGGGTGAAATATGAGCACAGACACGCCTTCTCACGTTAGTTTCTAGCCAAGTGGCGCGGTAGAGATCGTACATCTCGCGAGCCCGGCCGAAACCGCGAATGCCACTACAGTCCGTTACAGTCCGTAGACCTCGCGAGTATTCGCGTCAATCTGCTCGCACCACTCTCGCAGTGGGAGTTCCAGGAGTTCCGCCTGGAATCGAGCGGTGTAGGCAACTGCGAAGGGGGCATTGGGGTGTCCGCGCCACGGGACCGGCGTCAAGTATGGCGCGTCAGTTTCGATGAGGATGAGTTCCTTGGGGAAGGCCAGGAAGGCCTCGCGCAGTTCCTCGTTCACCGGGTAGGTCATGGTTCCACCAAAACTGCCGTACCAGCCGTTCTCCGCACAAACCCCTGCCATCTCGCGATCCCCACTGAAGCAGTGGAAGACAGTCCGCTCCGGCGCGCCGCACTCGCGCAGAATACGAATGCAGTCGGCGTGCGCCTCGCGATCATGGATCTGCAACGGGAGATCAAGATCCTTGGCTAGCTCAATGTGCATGCGGAAGGATTCCTCCTGCGCACGCTTGCCAGCATCTGCCGTACGGAAGTAATCGAGCCCGGTCTCACCGATGGCCACCACACCCGGCTGGCGAGCAAGATCCGCCACCAGCGCGACAGCGTCATTCAACGAGTACTCACGGTGCCACGGATCCAAGCCGTGGGTCATCCCATCCGGAGACTCCTCTGTAATTCCACAATGAAGGGGCGCGTCGTTGGGATGGATGGCGATCGCCGCCGAGAGCTGGGCCGGGAACGCCTGTGCCAGCTCGACCGAAGGTTGCAAGGTGGGAACCTCGCAGCCACAGGTGATGGCGTGACGTACCCCGGCCCGCTCCATGCGTTCCAGATGCCCCGGAATGGAGAGTGGCTTGCCGTTGCCTTCCTCGGGGTCGATCCCGAAATCGAAGTCGCGGTCTCCGCGCACCGGCAGGTGGGTGTGGTTATCCACGATCGGGAACGGCAAAGCCTCCGGCACATCCGGGTAGACGTGCCTCTTCTTCTTGTTCTTCCCCACGTTCCGCCTCTCTTCTCCGGCAATCTGAACCCCTCACACCTTAGGCTCTCCGCTGTGTAAGCGTCATATTGGCTCATCCTATTCGCCGAGATCTGCTCTTAGCGTTGGGTATCGCCCTTATAAGGGCGATTTCGAGCACTAACCCCCGATGTCGATAAACGAACTCAGCTAGTCCACACAACGACGGCGGCCACCAACCCAACGCAACCCGTGG
>RRZU010674942.1_pt1 | contig 12431 bp, 11 predicted proteins | sample 2165561 | NCBI WGS metagenome assembly RRZU01 (sample SAMN10456909, study PRJNA506462) | wastewater metagenome | isolation source: wastewater sludge | place: USA: Moscow, Idaho | reverse complement strand
AGCGCTAAATTGGGCTCAGCCCCACGCGACAATAACAACGGCACACCCGCATTGCGCAACTCACCGGTAAAACGCTTGGGGCCATACACCTCCATTAATTGCACCACCGGTAAATTTAACGAACGCCCTAAGGCCTCACTGGCCGACACTGGCCCACTAAAACCTTGCGAGAAATTGCCCGGACGATAATCACTGCTCTGGCGCGGCACATCTTGCAATAAAGATTCGGAATGAATCAGCCCTTCATCCAGCGCCAATCCATACAGAAAAGGCTTGAGCGTGGAGCCCGGTGAGCGCACCGCTTGCACCATATCCACATGACCAAAACGCTGCGCATCTTGAATATCCAACGAGCCTAAGTAGGCCTGCACCGCCATGGTGTCGTGCTCAACCACCACAATCGCTGCCGAAGTGCGCTCCGGTAAACGCGCGCGCCAGCCCAGCAACATATCTTCCAAGCGCCGCTGCAAACTGGCATCCAGAGTGGTTTCAATTACTGCAGGGCTGTTTGTATGATTGAGTCGCCGAGCCAGCAAAGGCGCTAACGCCGGCTCATGGCGCGGTGCGAGCCAAACCGGTTCTTGCAAGGCATCGCTAATCGCCCGCTCAGGCCAAACGGCAAACTGTGCCAAACGCTGGAGAATTTTATCGCGTGCGGCTTGCGCACGCTTAGGGTGACGGTCAGGACGTAAACGACTCGGCGCTTGTGGCAACACCGCCAGTAACGCTGCTTCCGCACGGCTGAGACTTTTTGGCGACTTGCCCAAATACGCCCAACTGGCCGCCGCCACACCTTCCAGCGTGCCACCAAAAGGCGCACGATTCAGGTAGAGGGTGAGGATGTCATCTTTGGATAAATGCCATTCGAGCTGCGCCGTACGCCACAGCTGACGCAATTTACCGCGCAGTGTGCGCGGATGCGGGTCAAGCAAACGCGCTACTTGCATCGATAAGGTGCTACCACCTGAAACAATCTGACCGCCACTTAAATTCTGCCACGCCGCCCGCGCAATCGAGAGCGGATTGATGCCCGGGTGCTGATAAAACCAGCGATCCTCATAGCCTAGCAGCGCTTCAATATAATAAGGCGACACCTGCTCAATGCTCACCGGATAACGCCACACACCATTGTGGTCAGCAAAACGCCACAGCGGCGTGCCATCCTGCGCCAGCACCACACGGGCCATATCGTCTTTGGGTAGAGGAAGCGGACTGAGGGTATCGGCGAGCCATAAGGCAGCACATATCAGCACAATACCCAATCCGATGCGGCGTAACATTATTTAAACACCATTATTTGCCCATCACATCCACCTCGTAGGGCGGGCATTTATGCCCGCCATTGCATCATACAACGCATAAACATCAAGAACCCATAAGAGCTTGAATACCGCTGCGCGGGCACAAGTGCCCGCCCTACATGTAAAATGCGCATACGAACGCACATGCAAATGACGCAAAAAACATTGCCCAATCACCCCCAATCACTTGGATAAACACCTTGTCGAACCAACCGATGAAATGACGACCAAGGCCAATCCACAACACTTTGCACCAAACCATGCTTTACCGGATTGTAATGTACATAATCCAAATAGTGATTGAGATCATTTTCATCACGTATCGCATGCTCCCAAAAGCGATGCTGCCAAATTGTTCCGTGTCGTTTAATACGTCGTCGATCAGTCAATAGAATTGCATCATGATATGCACCTTCGCACGCATGTGTGACCCGTCTCTTTATTTGATTCCAGCGTATAGAGTAATCAGCGTCGCCTTCCGGTAACTTCCAAATGGTATGCAAATGATCAGGCAGCAAAACCCAGGCAGATATTTCAAATGGATAATTTTCACGAACAGCGATAATAGCCTGGCGCAAAGCAGTTCGGATATCTGGCTGAGTCAAAATAGGTCGCCGTCCTTCGCTGACCACGGTAAAAAAATATTGTCCACCTGCTTGTTGGGTCCGTCGGTAAAAAGACATATAAGCACTCCTTGCTTTTATATATGCGGATTGAAATACCGCTGCGCGGGCACAAGTGCCCGCCCTACATGTGAATTACGCATGCGCATGCAAATATGGATACACACCCCGTAGGACGGGCATTAATGCCCGTCATTGCATCACACAACGCATAAACATCAAACACCCATCAGGGCTGGAATACCGCTGCGCGGGCACAAGTGCCCGCCCTACTGTAAACTCTGCTGCTTTGTCACTTTAAAGGAACATCTGTGCGCTCTTCTGCCGATAATAATTACCCTGAACAACACAAAACCAATTGGAAAATCATTGCCGGTTTGTGGCCTTATCTGACGGAGTTTCGGGGGCGGGTGATTCTGGCGGTGGGCATGCTGGTGTTGGCTAAGGTAGCCACGGTCGCGACACCGGTGGCGCTGAAATACATTATCGATTATTTGGACCAGAACCGCGGCGTGGATATGTTGCTTTGGGCGCCCTTGTTACTGGTCGGCGCTTATGGAGCGCTGCGTTTTGGCAGCACCTTATTTAGCGAACTGCGCGATGCGATTTTTGCCCGCGTGGCTGAGCGAGCCATGCGCCGTGTCTCGCTGCGGGTGTTTAAGCATTTGCACCAACGCGAATTGGCCTTTCACTTAGATCGCAAAACAGGCGGCCTAGCGCGGGATATTGAGCGCGGCACCACGGGCATCAGTTTTCTGCTGCGTTTCACTCTGTTTAATATCGTCCCCACCCTGCTAGAAATCGTCATGGTCGCTAGTATTTTGCTGGTGGCGTTTAACGTCAGCTATGTGATTGCCATTTTAATTTCGGTGGTGGTCTATGTGGTGTTCTCCATTAAAGTGACCGAATGGCGCATCGCCTTTGTGCGTGAAGCTAACAGTCGCGATAACCAGTCCAATTCGCGCGCCATCGACAGTTTGCTCAACTATGAAACGGTTAAATACTTTAACAATGAGCGTTTTGAAGCCGAGCAGTATGACCAAGGTTTGGAGGAATGGGAGAAAGCCCGTCTCAAGAACCGCCTGTCGATGGTGGCGCTGAATACAGGGCAAGCTTTTATTATTGCCGTATCGCTGATTGTCATTATGAGCATGGCCGTGCGTGAAGTCGCCGCCGGACAAATGACGTTGGGTGATTTCACTATGGTCAACGCTTACCTGATTCAGTTGTTTGTGCCGCTGAATGCGCTGGGCTTTGTTTATCGTGAGATTCGGCAGTCGCTGGTGAATGTTGAGCGCCTGTTTGGTTTGCTCGGCGATAAACCCGCCATTGAGGATGCTGCCGATGCCAAACAACTAAGCCTACAAGCTGGCACCGTACAGTTTAATGATGTGCACTTTAGCTACAACCCTGAACGCCCTATTCTTAAAGGCGTGAGCTTCACTATTCCAGCCGGACATACGGTGGCAGTGGTCGGTGCCAGTGGTGCGGGTAAATCAACTCTAGCGCGTTTGCTGTTTCGCTTTTTTGAAGTCAACAGCGGCAGCATCAGCATTGATGGCCAAGATATTCGCAGCGTCACCCAAGACAGCCTGCGCCAAGTTATCGGCGTGGTACCGCAAGACACCGTGCTATTTAACGACACCTTGTACAACAATCTAGCCTACGGTCGCCCCGGCGCCAGCGAAGCAGAAGTGCAGCAGGCGGCGCAACAGGCTCATCTTGCAAGTTTTATCAGCACCCTGCCCGATGGGTATGCCACCCAAGTGGGTGAGCGCGGTTTGAAGCTGTCTGGTGGTGAAAAGCAGCGTGTGGCCATTGCCCGTGTACTGCTGAAAAATCCACCGCTATTGATTCTGGATGAAGCCACCTCATCGCTGGACTCCATTTCTGAGCAAGCGATTTTAGATGCGCTCAATGCGGTGAAAAACCAACGCACCACCTTGGTGATTGCCCACCGTCTCTCCACAGTGCGCGATGCCGATCGCATTTTAGTGATGAACCAAGGCGAAATCGTCGAAAGCGGCAACCATAGCGAGCTGCTAGCAAAGAATGGTTATTACGCGAAATTATGGCTGCAACAGCAACAGGACTTGTAACACAAGATAAACCGCTGGCGCCATAAATGGACGACCTACACAAGCAACATATTTATTGCTTTACATGCCAATAGAAATTGATATATTGCTTATTCAATCAAAAGCAACTTATGTGTTTACTTATGCGCCCTATTTTGCAACAACTTAAAGATCGCCGCGAAGCGCTTGGCTTTAAACAAAGCGACATGCTATTACGTATTGGCATTTCTCGGCAGCAATACCAGCGTTTAGAAACCAAAGGTAATCCTAGGTTAGATACGCTTGAACTGGTTGCCAAAGGACTCAATAGCGAGATTGTATTAATCCCAAAAGAAAAGCTTAACGCCGTATTGGCTATTCTTAATTCGGACGAACCTTACCCTCTAACTGCTACAAATAAACAACAGCCTACAGATGATGAAAAAGACTACTCAAAAGACCCATGGCAAGGGCTGCTTGGAGATGAGCTTTAAAATCACACTGGGAACAACTCAGTGCAGACTTCAAAATTATTTAAGGTCAAAACACACATCTACGGTAGGTCGCGCCTTTAGGCCGACAAGGGCGTGATCAACGCCCCTGCAGTGTTGCCTAGGTATGCCAATATACCCTTGGATGGCCGCTGTCGGTCTAAAGACGCGACCTACAAAACGGCCTGCTCAGATCACTCACCCGCCTCAGGCTGATTGATATGAATGGTGCGCTGCGGGAATGGGAAGTTGATGCCTTCGCGGTCAAAGGCTTCTTTCATCTCTTCATGGAAAGAGAAAGTCACGCCCCAAAAATCGGCAGTTTTAGTCCACATACGCATGGATAGGTTCACCGAATCATCACCCAGTGATGCAAGGTAAACCACAGGTGCTGGATCTTGCAAAATACGCTCATCCGCCGCGGCCAACTCCAATAACACCTTACGCGCATGCTTCACATCATCGGTGTAATCAATCCCCACCTTAATCTCGACACGGCGCGTAGGCTTGCGTGAGAAGTTGGTGACTATACCGTTAGACAGCGAGCCATTGGGCAGCACAATCACTTTGTTATCTGCAGTGCGCAACAAGGTGTGGAAAATCAAAATACTTTCCACGGTACCACCCACGCCCTACGCTTCGATGTAATCACCAGCGCGAAATGGACGTAAAAACAGAATCAGCACGCCACCAGCAAAGTTAGCCAAACTGCCCTGCAACGCCAAACCCACCGCCAGACCTGCGGTACCAATCAGCGCCAAGAACGAAGTGGTTTGAATGCCAATCATGCTCGCCACACTGAGCAGCAACATAATGCGCAGCAACGCGGCGACCAGCGAGCTTAAAAAGCCAACCACCATCGCATCAGCATGACGGTTATGCAGAAAACTCACCAAGCCCTTCACCACTCGGTTGATCAACCACCAACCAGCCCCCAAGGTCAGCAGGGCAAATAAAATATGACTGCCGTGCTCAACTAACAAAGGCAACCAATTTGCCTTAATCTCTTCAAGCCAAGTCTCTACGTTAATCTCTTGCATACATTTCTCTATTTAGTGTGGAATGCCGATTATTTTACAGACCGATCTGCGAGATGGAAGCTTTGTTGTTATAAAACAGGTACTTGGCTCAGCCAAGATCAACTCTACACACTCAAACGATTCAGCGCAGCACAAGCATTCTGGGCAAAACAGCAGCCCCTGAAAACCTGTATCATGGGTCGTTATTTATCACGATTAACCTGATTGAGTTTGCCCCATGAATGCCGCTAAACGTTATGAAATTTTCCGCCGCTTTCAAGAAGACAATCCCAAACCTGAAACGGAGCTCAATTACAGCTCACCTTTTGAGCTATTAATCGCGGTGATTTTATCCGCGCAGGCCACCGATGTCGGCGTCAACAAAGCCACAGATAAACTCTACCCCGTCGCCAACACGCCAGAAGCGATTTACGCGCTGGGTTACGAGGGTTTGTGCGAGTACACCAAAACCATCGGCCTGTACCCCACCAAGACTAAAAACGTACTGGAAACCTGCCGCCTGCTGATAGAACGCCACAACAGTCAGGTGCCGAGCACTCGCGAAGAACTCGAAGCCTTACCCGGCGTAGGACGCAAAACCGCCAACGTCGTGCTCAATACTGCGTTTGGGCAAGTGGCGATGGCGGTGGATACGCATATTTTTCGCGTGAGTAATCGCACTAAAATTGCGCCCGGTAAAAACGTTTTAGAAGTGGAAAAAAAGTTACTGAAGTTTGTGCACAAAGATTTCATTCTCGATGCCCATCACTGGTTAATCCTGCATGGGCGCTACGTTTGCCAAGCGCGCAAGCCGCGTTGTGGCAGTTGTCGGATCGAAGATTTGTGCGAGTTTAAAGACAAAACATCGGATGAATAGCTTTAATGATAGAAATCTATCAAACCGATTGAAAAATACTTTTTTACCAAAGCGCTTTTTATGGTTATAAGGTGCGCCAACGGAAACTCCCGTATGCGAGGCTCACATTATGAGTAAAGAAGACTTAGAAATAGACGACGATTTTATTGCCGAAGACGCTGAAGAAATCGAGGAAGAATCACCGGCGCAAGCCGCGAAAACCAACCTCACCAAGCGCCGTACGATTGACAACCTACTCGAAGAGCGCCGTTTGCAAAAACTGCTCGCCGAATATGATTACGATATCGACTGATACCCGAATGTAGGGCGGGCATTTATGCCCGCCAAATTGCAATACCAATGTATATGCATGGGTCTGCAACATGGCGGCGCGGGCACAAGTGCCCGCCCTACCGATCAAAACCCTGCATATTGCCAATAACTGGCGGTGATTTGCTCGCCCCAGAGCAAGGCAATCCAGCCGGCCAAGGCCAAATACGGACCGAAAGGTAGGGGATTGCTGAGGCTATTGCGCTGCACACGCAAGATAATAATCCCCAGCACCGCACCGACCACCGACGACAATAAAATCGTCAGCGGCAACACTTGCCAACCACCCCAAGCGCCCAGCATCGCCAACAGCTTAAAGTCGCCGTAGCCCATACCTTCCTTGCCAGTGACCAGCTTAAACAGCCAAAACACCAGCCACAAACTCATATAACCCGCCACCGCGCCCCATAACGCATCGCTGAGGCTGACAAACATGCCAAAGCTATTGAGGATCAAACCCAGCCACAACAAAGGCAACACCAAGGCATCGGGCAAAATCTGATGATCGGCATCCACCAAACTCATCGCCAGCAAGCCCCAAGTCAGTACTAGCATGGCTAAAGTGTCCCAACTGACGCCATAGTGCCACGCGATAAACACCGCCAGCACACCACTGCTCAGCTCCACCAGCGGATAGCGCACACTGATCGCCCCCTGGCACGAGGAACAACGCCCACGCAAAAATACCCAACTGAGCAGCGGAATATTTTCCCACGGTTTGATTTCATGCGCACAATGCGGACAACGTGAATGCGGTAACACCAAGTTAAAAGTTTCACCAACAGGCTCAGCCGGCAACTCCAGTATTTCGCGGGCTTGCGTGTGCCAATCGCGCATCAGCATCTTGGGCAAACGGTACACCACCACATTTAAAAAGCTGCCCACCAACAAACCCAACAGCCCCACACAGGCAGCAAACACCCACATATTGCTCTGCCAAAACTCAATTATCGACATACTGATACCGTTAAAAACACAACCACCAACACAATAAAGCGGGCCACAATGCCCGCTCTACGTTCAATCACAACGCGCTGTTTATCACTTAGACCACGCCACCCAGCTGGAAGATCGGCAGGTACATGGCAATAATCAAACCACCAACCAACACACCCAACACCGACATAATAATCGGCTCCATCAAGGAGGTCAGACCGTCCACGGCGTTATCCACTTCGGCCTCATAATAGGAGGCAACTTTCTCCAACATCGAATCCAACGCACCAGACTCCTCACCAATGGAAGTCATCTGCAGCGCCATCGACGGAAACACGCCGGTGGAGCGCATCGAAACGTTGAGTTGCATACCGCTGGACACATCGGTTTTTACTTTCATCACCGCGTTTCTAAACACCACATTACCGGTCGCACCGGCCACCGAATCCAAAGCATCCACCAAGGGCACACCCGCGGCAAAGGTTGTCGCCAAGGTCCGTGCAAAACGTGCCACTGATGACTTATAAATAATATCGCCCACCACTGGCGCTTTCAGCAGTATCCGGTCGACGTTATCGCGAAACTGCTCCGAACTACGATGAAAATAGCGAAAGGCAAAAAACAGTGCCACCAACCCTAATAGAATAAATACACCTGATTCCTGAACAAACTCAGAAATCCCAATCACCATCTGGGTAAAGGCCGGCAGCTCGGCATCAAAGCTGGCAAACACTTCCTCAAACTGCGGCACCACCTTAATCAGCAAAATCGCCGTCACAATAAAAGCTACCGCGACCACGGCAATCGGGTAGTTCATGGCTTTTTTGATTTTAGATTTAAGTGCTTCAGTCTTTTCTTTATAAGTCGCAACCCGATCAAGTAAGTCCTCTAACGCACCCGCCTGCTCACCGGCCTCAACTAAGTTGCAATACAAATCATCAAAATAGCGCGGATGTTTACGCAGTGAACCGGCAAAGGTATTACCGCCGGCAATATCATTTTTGACCGTCTCGACCAACTGGCGCATATTGGGGTTATCCAAGCCGTCAGTAATAATGTCAAAGGACTGCAGCAGCGGCACACCGGACTTCATCATGGTCGCCATCTGCCGGGTGAACATAGCAATATCCATCGGCTTGATTTTTTTACCACCACCAAACAACGCTTTACCTTTTTTGCGCACCTTAGTCGGCGTAATACCTTGCTTGCGCAGTTGCGCTTTAATTAAGGTCAAGTCATGGCCATGCATTTCGCCGGTGATGGTGGCGCCTTGGCGGTTTTTGCCTTCCCAGGCATAGGTACTTGTTTTGGGTGTTTTTGCCGCCATAGTGTTTAGTCCTTAGTCACACGGTTAACTTCTGCAAGGCTGGTGACGCCCTGAATCACTTTGAGCAAGCCTGAAGCACGCAAGCTGTTAAAACCATCTTTGCGCATCTGCGCATCAATCTCCATCGAGTTGGCATCTTGCATAATAATTTTTTGCAAGGCGGGGGTGCTTTTCACCACTTCATAGATACCGACACGGCCTTTATAACCGGCATGGCAGTTATCACAGCCATTGGCATCATACACAGTAAAAGTACCCAATTGCTCAGGGGTAAAGCCCTCAGCGAGCAAAGCCTCATCCGGCACTTCAATCGCCTTCTTACAACTGCACAAACGCCGCGCCAAGCGCTGAGCAATAATCAAGTTGACTGAAGTGGCAATATTAAAACTGGCCACACCCATATTGCGCAAACGGTTGAGGGTTTCTGCAGCACTGTTGGTGTGCAAAGTCGACATCACCATGTGGCCGGTTTGCGCAGCTTTAATGGCGATTTCGGCAGTTTCTAGATCTCGAATCTCACCGACCATGATCACGTCCGGGTCTTGACGTAAAAAGGCGCGCAAGGCCGTAGCAAAGTCCAAGCCCTGCTTGGGATTGACGTTGACTTGGTTAATACCTTCCAAGTTAATTTCCACTGGATCTTCCGCGGTGGAGATATTCACGTCATCGGTATTAAGAATATTTAAGCCGGTGTACAAAGACACCGTTTTACCGGAACCGGTCGGGCCAGTCACCAGAATCATCCCTTGTGGTTTGCTCAAGGCATCCAGATACAGCTGCTTTTGATCCGGCTCATAACCGAGCGCATCAATACCCATTTGCGCACTACTGGAATCGAGAATACGCATCACCACTTTCTCGCCCCACAAAGTGGGCAGCGTGCTGACACGGAAGTCGATGGATTTATTGGTGGAGACTTTCAGCTTAATACGACCATCTTGCGGTTTACGGCGTTCGGAAATATCCATCGAAGCCATAATTTTTAAGCGCGCAGTAATACGGTCACGCAACTGTGAGGGTGGAGTCGCCACCTGAAAGAGCACACCATCAATACGAAAGCGCACACGGTAGGTTTTCTCGTAAGGCTCAAAGTGCAAATCTGAGGCACCGCTTTTAATCGCATCCAGCAGCATTTTATTGACAAAACGCACCACAGGCGTTTCATCCAGTTCGGCACTTTGCCCGACGTCACGCGCTTCGGTGTCTTGTAAATCAAGATTATCCAGCTCGTCATCATTGATCCCTTCCAGCCCACCCGTCACCGACTGGTAAAGGGTATCAATGGCTAGCCCGAGCTTATCGTCTTCAACCAATAAAGCTTCGACCAACAGACCAGTACTGAACTGAATATCCTTGACCGCCTGCAAACTACCCGGATCCGATACCGCGACAAACAACTTATTAGCATGTTTATACAGCGGCAAAGCACGGTACTGGCGCGCCAGCTTTTCGCTGATCAGCTCTTTAGGGAAGACTTCAGGGTTCACCGCTTTTAAATCAAAATACGGAATACCAAACTGCTCACCGGCTACGCGCATCAGGGTTTTGCTTTTCACCAGCTTATTTTGCGCCAGCCAAGTGACCAAAGACATTTTGTTTTGCTTGGCGCGAAGCACCGCATCGGCGGCTTTCTTTTCGTCGAGAAGGCCGGTATCGACCAATTGCTTGGCGAGGCCGATTAAATTAACTGCATCATTCATCTGTTGTGTCCTGCGCGCATATATATAAGCATTATGCCGCTACTTATAGCCCACAAGACAGCCTGCTGCAAAATTCTCTCAGGCTTTTTCACAGACAGCGACATAAAAACGCCACGCGCCACATTTACCATCGCGCAATTTTGCGTGCAGAGTGACAATTTTTGTCACTCTGTGACGCCTTACATACAATGTGGCCAATCTCGTAACCCCCTCCTGTGCGGCCAATTCTATCCATGCCTACCGCGAATGACCGCACCACACAGGTATAAATGCCCGCACCACCTCACACACAACACCCGTAGGGCGGGCACTTGTGCCCGCCAATCTCGCCAACCTCATACTTGGCACAAGCCTTGCTATGTATATTACAGGTCTAAGACCTTCACATAAAATACAAGGAGCTTCAAACATGAAAGCACAAATGCAAAAGGGTTTTACCCTAATTGAGTTAATGATCGTTGTAGCGATTATTGGTATTTTGGCGGCGGTGGCGTTGCCTGCTTATCAGGATTACACTGCACGCGCTAAAGTTTCTGAAATTATTGTACAAATGTCTGGCGCAAAAACACAAGTAAGCGAATACTATGCAACGGTGGGATTGCCAGCTGCAAAAGCCAATATAAATACAGATATAGGAATGAATGCGACTACTGAATCAACATACATGGCAAGCCTAACAGTTGCTGCAACTGCCACAGGGTTTACTATTACTGCAGTGCCCAGAGCATTAGGAAACGCCTGTGATGCGACATCGATTACAATGACAGGTACAGTTACTACGAGTGGTGCGGACAAGGGCGTAATTAAGTGGAAGGAAAGCTCTAATGATGCCTGTAAAAAATACGTTCCAGCAAACTTCCGCAGCTAATTTAGCCTAGCGAAGTAAAGCGTCCTGCCTTTCAGGACGCTTTTTTATATATGAAACAGCTATCCCCTAAAAAAACTATTCCTTATATTCTTACAGGCCTTTGCTTAGCATTCTCCAGTAGCAGTTTTTTTCTTTTACCAGTCTTTCAACATTGGCACGATCAACAGCGTATAGCTCAAGTTATCTTATCTGCCGTCTGCGCAGCAGCATCTATCTTCGTTATTTCTTCGTTACCCAAACACACTAAATTTTTGCTTTTTATGGTGTGTTTCTTAGGCGGCCTCAGCGCTGCTTTTTCTGCATATCCACTTTGGGCTCTGTATGAGTGGACAACCTATTTAGGGCTATTTTTTGTTGCGACTATAGTCTGCTACAGCTCTGTTTCATCAGTTAAATTCAGCGCATTTCTTTTGGCAATATTGGCCTTGGTTACCGTGGTTAACAGCCTGCAATTTATCACTGTATATTTGGCAGCCATTTTCAGCGGACTACATAATTTTAATGCTGCGATGCTGTACTCAGGGTTTTCTAACCCTCGCTTTCTAAACCAGTTTCAAGCCTTATCTCTGCCTATTCTTGGCTATTTATTTTTTGAATATCGACGCCAGCATTTCCCGTACGCCAGAGTATTAGCAGGAGTTATTTTTATAAGCCTGCTAACACAGTGGGTTATTGCTTTTACGCTGGGTGGGCGAGGCTTATGGCTTGCCCTTATGGTCAGCAATCTAATGCTCATTAGTTTCTTCCCCCGCTACTGGCGCTTGTTAGCGGTGCAGCTAGTGGCAGGTTTGGTGGCTTGGTTACTGTACTACTTGATGTTTACTGTAGTACCTGAGTATTTAGGTACGAGCCCGCGCTTATGGGATAATTTGCGCTCTGGGTTGTCGTCACGTGAGACTCTTTGGCAGCTCGCTTGGGATATT
>RRZU012124340.1_pt1 | contig 12435 bp, 15 predicted proteins | sample 2165561 | NCBI WGS metagenome assembly RRZU01 (sample SAMN10456909, study PRJNA506462) | wastewater metagenome | isolation source: wastewater sludge | place: USA: Moscow, Idaho | reverse complement strand
GGTTATGGCAATGTAGGCAACAATGTAAACCAAGGTTTCCAATCGCCTAAACCAGCAGCGCCTGCGACACCTGCACAAGCACCTGCAGATTTAGATGATGATCTTCCGTTTTGATTTGAAGTAGAACGGTAAGTCGTCATAAAAACCCTTTGTGCAAACAAAGGGTTTTTTATTTGTATATTTAAAAATTATTTCTTCGCAGATACCCACATGGTAATCACGGCTTTAAACACCGTATTTTGATGAATATCTTTCACCTCAACATTGACCAGATAATCACTGCCTTGATTCCACTGAAAATCTGCCTCAACAGGTGTGGCAATCGCAGTCAAATCTGTTTCAGCTTTCTTTAAATATTCAACCGTCATGCCTTTAGGAATCCAGCGATGTGAAGAGGGCACAGTCGCATCCGTCATAGTTCCGCCTGCAAGTTCAGCCATATTACACATCGCAATCGCATGAACCGTTCCGATATGGTTCAGTACAGAACGCTGCTTCTTGATTTTAATTTCACAATAATTCGGTGCAAGTTGTTCAAAAACAGGAGAAATACTGCCGAAATACGGTGCTTTCAGGCAAATCAATTTTGAAAATGTCCATTTCCCTGCGGGTTTATTCTTAAAGCGATTCCATAATTTTAATGCTTGGCTCATTGTTATTTCCAAAATAAATAAAACAGAATATAATTCTAATACAGAATAGTATTCTGTTGTTGGCTTGGCAGACAAATTCTGCTGCAAAGTTGGTCAAAGCAAGGCTGTGGAATTTAAAATTGATGGAAAATATCGAATTATTACAACGGATTTATGTTGGAAAACGGGCAGAATTAAAACGCACGATTTTACATGAAGCCTTATTTTGCTTTTTAAATCATGGCATTGAAACCACCAATATCGAGATGATCCGTGAACGTGCTGAAACCAGTGTCGGGGCGATTTATCATCATTTTAAAAATAAAGAAGGCATTGTTCGGGCTTTATATTTGAGTGCTTTGCAAGATCAGGCGCAGCGTCGTGAACACGCTTTATCACAAGTTCGCTCTTTGGAAGATGCGATTAAAGCCATTGTGAGCGGTTATATTGATTGGGTGATGGATTTTCCTGATTTTGCACGATTTTTATATATGTCAGGGGCATTGGTGAATCGTGCTGATGAGGATTTGGAATTAAAACAGACCAATCAACAACGTAATCAAGACTTAAGAAAATATATGCAAGGATTTGAAGATGCTGAAAAAATTAAAAAAATTCCACAAGAATTGTTATTGTCATTGGTGATTGGGGCAACGGAGAGTTATTGTCGGGCGTGGTTGTCGCATAAAGTAAAAACCTCACCACAAGCGTATCAACAAGTATTGGCAAATACGGCGTGGAACAATATTGCATATTTTCCTGAATAATCTAAAGTACCGATCATGTTCTGTGTTTTTGATCTAAAAAATAGATTGTAATTATAAAAAACTTCTGTTTTACCGATTCAGTGCTTTTGCGTATTCTAGCTTCACAGGCAAGCAATCCCTGCAACGAATTGAAGGAATACCCAATGAGCTTAATCAATACTGAAGTTAAACCATTTCATGCAACAGCGTATAAAAATGGTGAATTTATTGAAGTTTCAGAACAGAATATGATCGGGAAATGGTCAGTTGTATTTTTCTATCCTGCTGATTTTACATTTGTTTGCCCAACTGAATTGGGCGATCTTGCAGATAACTATGCAGAATTCCAAAAAATGGGTGTAGAGATTTATTCAGTATCTACAGATACACATTTCACCCACAAAGCTTGGCATGATGCTTCTGACGAAATCAAAAAAATCCAATACACCATGGTCGGTGATCCAACATGGACTTTGGCGAAAAACTTTGAAGTGCTGATCGAAGCTGAAGGTTTGGCAGATCGTGGAACATTTGTCATCGACCCTGAAGGGAAGGTCCAAATTGTTGAAATCAATGCAGGTGGTATTGGTCGTGATGCACAAGAACTGCTGCGTAAAGTTAAAGCTGCACAATACGTTCATGCACACCCAGGTGAAGTTTGCCCTGCAAAATGGAAAGAAGGTGATGCAACACTTGCACCATCGATTGATTTGATTGGCAAAATCTAAATATTTAAATCTCTAAATATTTCAATATATTGATCATTGAAAAATCCAAAGTTTCGGCTTTGGATTTTTTGTATTTAAGTTAAATAACCCCGATGTTGATCTGCATAATCACGCATGCCTTGAATGATATGCTCAATGAATTTTTCCATCACTATAGCTTGTCCCTTACGTGATGCATAGACCAATTGTACTGTGCCAATATTGGAACACCATTCAGGTAATATATGAACCAAACGGCCTGCTTGAATATCTTTTTCCACAGTTAAGTAGGGCAAATCAGCAATGCCTAAGCCATCCAAAACTGCATGATAAACACCTGAAAGGTCATTACTTTTTACCCGTGGCTGTAGGTGAATATCAATCTGTTCTGTATGTGAGATATTATGTAAACGCCACTGTGATGGTTGCTTTTGACTGCCTAAAGCAATACTTGGAAAGTCATAAAGTTCAGTAATATGTGTCAGTTCACGGCCTTGTAAAAGTGCAGGACTTGCGACTAAGCAATGTGTAGTTTTAATCACATCGCGTACGATAATACTCGAATCTTCATTGACTGAAAAATTGGTTCGAATTGCCAAATCAATATCATCATTCAGCACATCAACTCTGCGGCTGCTGAGTTCCATTTCAATATTTACTTTGGGATAAGTCTTCAAAAATTTTGCTAAAAGTGGCTGAATTTGATGTTGCATCATCATCGGTGGGCAACTGAACTTAATCAAGCCCTGTGGTTCAATGCTGTTTTGTTTCAGTAAAATATTTTCAATATGATCCGCATGTTCAATAATTTTTTTGCATTCTTCAAAAAACTCCTGCCCTAAAGCAGTCACTTTAAAATGACGCGTTGAACGTTGAATTAAGGTGACATTAAATTTGGCTTCCAGCTCCAAAATACGCCGACTGAGTTTGGATTTGGTGATATCGGTCATGTCGCTTGCGGCACTGAATCCACCATGTTTGACGACCAAATAGAAATAGTAATAATCATCAAAAGAATGCATGCATTATCCTGAATAAAGCTTTTTATCGCATGTATCATAACGCAAACAACGCTATATTTATCCTATAAATAAGAAAAAGCGATCCGAAGATCGCTTTTAAAGTCTATTTTGTCAAACTTATTTTTCTTCCGAATTAAAGAAGCTATAGCTGTTCATCAGATTGCGATAATCAGGAATATGATTTGAGAATAATGCACCTAAACCTTCCACATCATTGCGCCAATCACGGTGTAATTCACATGCCATACCAAACCAAGTCATCAGTTGTGCACCTGCACTTGACATACGGTCTAAAGCTGAATCTCGGGTTAAAGCGTTGAATGTACCTGATGCATCAGTAATTACAAACACTTCAAAATCTTCAGCCAGTGCAGATAGTGTCGGAAAAGCAACACAAACTTCAGTTACAACTCCGGCAATAATTAATTGTTTTTTACCGGTTGCTTTAACTGCTTTAACAAAATCTTCATTGTCCCAAGCATTGATTTGACCAGGACGTGCAATAAATGGTGCATCTGGGAACATTTCTTTCAGTTCAGGCACCAATGGACCATTTGGGCCATTTTCAAAGCTTGTAGTTAAGATGGTTGGTAAATTAAAGTATTTTGCGGCTGCTGCAACCGCCAATACATTGGTTTTAAATTTGTCAGGATCAATGTCACGGACCAGGGATAATAGACCTGTTTGATGGTCAACAAGAAGTACAGCGGCATTATCTTTGTCTAAACGAACGTATGGTTTTCCCATTTGAATTATTCCTGTGTAAGGTAAAATATTATTTAAAAATGATGTGGATGCTGAAGTGAAATATCATCAGTATCCAACAGAGTACGGTTCTATACTAGGGTTAAAATATTTAAAGAAAAAGACGGATTTTTAAGATAAATAATCTTATAAATAAGATAGTCGATTAAATTGTTGAATTTGTTTTGAAATTGTATCCAATTGGTTTGTTGTCCTGTTTTTGGGATAGATCTTATCACCAACTGACTATGTACTTTTAGGTGGAATCACTAAAATAGTCTGCATATAACGTCCCTGGTGGGAGAAAGAAATGAAAAAAGTTGTCGGTGTTTATCGTAACCAACAGATGCATTGGGTTGGAGATGGTTTTCCAGTCAGGAACCTATTTTCCTATGATCGTCTGGGTCAGGCAATCAGTCCTTTCTTATTATTGGATTATGCAGCCCCTTATCATTTTGATCCAACTGAAGTTCAGCATGGTGTGGGTTCACATCCGCACCGTGGTTTTGAAACGGTCACGATGGCCTATCACGGAGAGGTGACCCATAAGGATTCACATGGCGGTGGCGGTACCATTAAAACAGGTGATGTACAATGGATGACTGCGGGTGCAGGCTTGGTGCATGAAGAATTTCATTCACATGATTTTGCTGCAACCGGTGGACTGTTTGAAATGGTACAGCTTTGGGTAAATTTACCTGCTGTTGATAAAATGACAGCACCAAAATATCAAGCCATTGATGCACAACAGATTCCAATAATTGAACTGGACAATGCAGCGGGTCAGATGCGGGTCATTGCGGGACAATTACGTGAACATACAGGTCCAGCTTCAACATTCAGTCCACTCAATGTCTGGGATGGGCGTTTGCTTGCAGGTCATCAGACCCAAATACAGGTCCCTGCGGAGCATAATACATTGGTGGTAGTACTTGCAGGTGAAATGCTGATCAACGGAACACAGTCAGTGCACAACAATTCTATTGTGTTGTTTGCCCATGACAGTGAAACTGAGATTCAGCTTGAAGCGGTTCAGGATGTGAAATTTTTGGTGCTGACGGGTCAACCGTTGAATGAGCCGATCCAAGGCCATGGTCCCTTTGTGATGAATAACAAAGCGGAAATTATTCAGGCATTTGAAGATTTTAACCAAGGTAAATTTGGTGAAATTGCTGTTACAGGTTGATTGAACCAAAAATAAAAAAGGGCCCCTGTTCCACACAACAGGAGCCCTTTGAACGCTGTAGTTTCTCGTTGTAATAAATGTTGTTTTTCTTATCTTTATTATTGTTTTTGTGATCTAGTTATCATTTATGTCGCTATCATAATCAATTTTTTTACAGCTGTAAATAGCTGAATTAAAAAATAATGGTTAATTTAATCTTATTGTTTTATATTGGTTTTTTTAAGATATCTGCTGTATTTTTGATAAAATAGCGGTTCGATTGCTTGTAAAATGACCAATTTGAAAGATTAAAGCTGTACATTTGTATATTTTTTGATTGGATTGGTGAAAAACAGCAAAAACTGGAACTTTTTAATAGCTAATATTGAATAGCTTTAACGCATAATAAAAAAAATAGTTAACGCTTGGATCATAACTTTGAATATTGCAGTGATTGGCAGTGGCATGGCTGGACTTGCGACTGCAAGAATCCTGAAAGATGCAGGACATAATATAACAATTTTTGAGGCTCTACCTGGCCGTGGTATGGATAGCCATAGTATTGCATTTGAAAATGGATTGATTGATGCGCCTTTAAGGGTCATGAATCCTCATCTTTGGCAAAATACCCTGAGCTTGGCAACGCATTTGGGAATAAAAGCGTTTCCAGTGCGGACATTTATATCATGCAGCTGGTTATTTCCAGATAAAACAGAAACCTGGTTGACCACCAGTCGTACGCGGATTGGTAATTTCCCGATTATCAATAACCGTAAAGGTATTAAGCAGTATGGTTGGCGATTGGTCAAAGGCATGCTGCAACTGAAAACAGCGATTCAGCGTTTTTTTAAATCGAAACATCAAGACATTAGCTTGGCTGAATTTATCAATAATAATGACATTGAAGAAGTGTTTTGGCATGGTGCAGTGATGCCAGTGCTGTACACGATTTGTACCTGTGATCCCAAAACTATCGGTCAATGGCCAGCCAAACCCTTGTTGGTGTTTTTGCGTCAGCTGACGGATGGGGATGCATTATTACGTCTGCATGGTGGCACTCCCGCTTTAGTGGATAAACTGATTGAAAATATTGAAATTCACAGTGGTGCTGAAATTACCAAAGTGGAAGAGCAAGGTGAGCACGTGCTGGTGGAAAATGCACAGGGCGAGCAATTCACTTTTGATCGTGTGGTTGTGGCGACCCCGACATATAAAATCGAAAATTTCCTGAACAATAGCCAGTTTGCAGATGATATTGCATTGTTGAAAAAATTCCGTTTTGAACAAGGCGAATTGGTGATGCATACCGATTCGAGTGCCATGCCACCCAATCGTAAAGATTGGTCGGTACTGAACTATATGATGGACCGTGATTTTACCCGTCAGCAGTTTACTGTATGGTTGAACTCGATTGAGCCAAGTCTTGTGGGGAAAACGCCTGTGTACCAAACCTGGCGCCCGATCACAGAGATTGATCCGAAAAAAGTGATTTCCACAGTGACCTTGACGCGTGCAGTTGTGGATGCTGATACCGTTGCGCTCAATAAAGAATTGCAACTGCGTCATGCTGCGGCCAATCGTAAGGTGTTCTATTGTGGTTCTTGGTCATGTGATGGCTTGCCTATTTTGGAGTCAGCAGTGACTTCAGCTATGCATATCGCTGAAATTTTTGGCGCACCTGTGCCATTTAAAGGCTTAAAACCTGAGGTTGAAATTGCGCCACAGTTGGGTTATCACTGAATGAAATGGTTTCAGGCCATACGACAACAATGGTCTCAACATAAATATGCGATCAATGCAAAATTGTTGGGAGATGATGCTTGTTGGGCCTGGACCAATTTGGGTTATTGGACTGCAACCACACAGTCCTATCCACAAGCCTGCCGCCAATTGGCAGATCACTTGGCACATGCTGTAGCCTTAAATTCAAATGATCAGCTTTTGGATTTGGGCTGTGGACGTGGTGCGAGTCTGTTGTATTGGCAAAATCATTATCAAGTTCAAAAGCTCAGTGCTGTAGATTTACAGCTACAATGTATTGAATATCTAAGAAAAAATTTAAATTCAAACATTCAGCTTTATTGTGTTTCATTTTTAAATTTAAAAAAAATTCTGCCTGAAAAGCATTTTGATGTAGTGCTGTGCATTGATGCGGCATATCACAGTCCTTTGCCGTCATTTTTAGATGCTATTCACTCAGTTTTAAATTCAAAAGGGCGGATTGGTTTTCACTATTTGATGTGGTCTGAAAAATGGCAAAATTTGTCTAAATTTGAACAGGAAAAATATCGCCTATTGCTCAAATCCGCAGATATTCAAATCAAACATTTACATTCACAGGCTGATCTGCAACAGATCATGCAATACAATCAGTTTGAGCATATACAGATTGATGATTTGTCTGAGCCTGTTTTTTTAGGTTTTGCAGACTATATTGCACAGCGAAAATTTTCAGGTAAAGATGATCATTTTCTCGATGTTTTTAAAATAAAAATGACCGCCAAGCTCTGCAATAAACTGTATCGGGATGGTTTAGTGCGCTATATTCAAATTACAGCGCAAAATATGCAATGAAAACAATAAGGAAATAAAATGACATCAGTACAATATTCAGGGGGTTGTTTGTGTGGTGCGATCCGTTATCACGCTGACGTTGAACCCAAATTTACGTTTAATTGTCATTGTAGGGATTGTCAAAAATCCAGTGGGGGTGCTTATGCGCCACTTGCATTTTTTGCTCAATCACAGTTGAGTATTCAGGGTGATGTGAAATATTATCAATCGTTGGGTGCTTCAGGGAAAATAATACAACGGGGTTTTTGTGCCAATTGCGGTTCAAATGTATTGGGTATACCTGAACTTGCAGCAGGCTTGGTCTCGATTCGTGCAGGGACTTTGGATGATCCAGAAATGTTTCAGCCTAAATTTGAAATCTTTACCAGCCAGGCAAATGAATGGGATATTTTAAATCCAGATATTCAGCACTTTGAATATGGTGCAGAAAAGAAAAAATAAACAGATCATTTAAAAACAACAAAGCCTCACTGAAAAGCGAGGCTAAGTAGACAATGGTGCCGGCACACGGATTCGAACTGTGGACCTACTGATTACAAGTCAGTTGCTCTACCAACTGAGCTATGCCGGCGTTGTGGCGTGAATTTTACAGAAAATTTTCAGCAATGCAAGCCAAAAATAATCTGCCGTTTTTCTATTGTTGTTAAATTAACCGTTTTGTTTTTTGCAATCCTGTTGCGCTTATTCTTATGATCCTTGATCACTTGAGTTTGCTGAATTTATTTTACTGCTGCTTGAGCTAAAACATTGCCTTGGTTTGCAGCAAGACTCAACCATTTTTTCGCTTCAAGTGGATTCTGTGCAGTACCTGTACCATGTTGATAGGCATCTGCTACTTTGAATTGTGCTTTGGCATCACCCAATTGAGCCGCGCTTAAGTACCATTTAAAAGCAGCTTCAGCATTTTGTGTAATCCCAAGACCACGTTCATGCATGGTTGCCAAACGATACTGTGCTTGAACATTGTTTTGTGCTGCGGCTTGTTCCAACCATTGCTGTGCTTTTTGGTGGTCCGTTTTCACGTCATCACCATTAAAGTACATCATCGCCAATTGGTATTGCGCATCTGCATCACCTTTTTGTGCTGCAGCCTGGTTCCATGCAAAAGAATGGCATGGGCCTGAAGTTGTCTCTGCATAGACTGAACCTGAATATACGGCAGCATTGATTAATAATAATGTACTGCATACGATCATGTTAAATTTTTTCATAGTATTTCTTTTTAGCGTGACCTTGTTTGCATTATTTTTATCAAAATAATAAATGTTTGTAAATAATAAATGTGATTATTTTCACATTATTTTTAAAATAATGGAATTGTTTTGTAATTATTTTATAAAACATTGTTTTTAATAAATAAAATCAAATTTTTTATTATTAAGTTGTGGTTAATAAATATATTAATTGATTTAGCTTTTATTGATTATTTAGGTCTGTTAAAAAGAGTTATTAAGCATCTGATGAATTGAATATGTAGAAGCTGAATTACAGTGCTGAATATATGGATCTTGAATGAATATAAATAGAAATTTTCAGCGGTGTTCAATGGTATTCAGTGGTCGTCGATATGTATTGAAGCACTGAAATGTAGTGTGTGTATGACCGACTGAAAATTACAGGAGGTATTTTCAGTCAGCCAATGAATGTGAAAGAAGTGATGAAGTATTTAAATTTTATTTCTCAGGATTTGATCAAGATCGTGTGCGCAATCTTCAAGGGTTAAGGCCATATCAAGTTGCATTTGAGGCTTAAGCTCATTGGCAAGTTTTCTCCATTGTTCGATTAACCGAATCGCTTTTTGTATTTTATGTTTATTGATATCTTTGGCGAGGGTGGGCGTATAACCACCACGTTTCGCATTTTTGACCTGGCGTACATAATTGATACTGTTATTCATTCTCGCTCCCGAATAGCAGATGTCCATGAATTCAATCTTTTGCTCGCTGGTGATAGCATCTTGATTATGCGAAATAATGATGACACTAATATGATGAAACAGACTTGATGAGCTATATGTTTATATCGCATGAAAAATAAGCATTGCAGGCAGATTATGGTTTGTAATATGATTCGCAAATTGGATTTATATAATTGTTATTTAAATAAAAATATCTTGATTATGGGGTGAAATATGAATAAATGGCTACAGTTGGGATTAACTTTGACAGCGCTTTTGGGTGCAGGCAATGTGATGGCGAAAAGTGCTTTGGAAACATTTCTTGACAGTGCTAAAGGGTCGGCTGCATTTAACTGTGCTTATCAAGGCAAAATTGCCAGTCGGAAATGTATCGTCAGTCATTCTATGGTTAAAGGATCCATTCATCCGATGACCAAACAGATATACGGTGCCAATACACAACTGAAGCTGTTGACTATTAAATGGCCTGATGGCGATGTGAGCCGGTATGTCAATGTGGACAGTATGGAATTGTTCAATCTTGGAGATAATGATAGTTATCGTTATAAAACTTTGCCGAATGATGAATGGAAACTTGACCTGAGACGTGGTTTGATTCTGCAAGGCCGACATTCCGATGAGCATGTTCGCATTTGGTAAATGAAAGGTTCAGTCATTCTGACTTGCCGTTGGTCAGCTGAATGGAAGCTTACTCAAATTTGTGCTAATTCAACCAGTTTTTTTGTTTTGGACAGGTATAATCTGGGCATATCATGAAACACCAGAATGAAAATGTCCAAACTGACTTATATTGACCTCTTCGCAGGATGCGGTGGTTTATCCGAGGGTTTTGCCCAGTCACAAAAATTTGAAGGCTTGGCCCATGTTGAATGGGAATTGCCCATGGTGCAAACCTTGCGCAAGCGCTTAGTCGACAAATGGCAATATACAGCGGATGATGCGCTGAAGAGCGTGATTCATTTTGATATTCAGAAAAGTCAGGAATTATTGCACGGCCAATGGCAAGAAGACGCAGTGCGTAGCTTTGCCCAAAGCAACCATGCAGATATTGTTGCACAAGGGCTGTGTGGTTTGGTGGCTGAGCGTACTGTTGATGTGGTGATTGGTGGGCCACCGTGTCAGGCCTATTCCATAGCAGGGCGGGCGCAGGACAAAAACTCCATGAAGGATGATTATCGTAATTATCTTTTTGAAAGTTTTATTGAAGTGGTCAAACAATTTAAACCGAAACTTTTTGTGTTTGAAAATGTGCCAGGAATCTTGAGTGCCAAACCTGGTGACAAATTGGTAATCGATCGGATTTTTGAAGCTTTTCAAGAGATTGGCTATCAGGTCAAAGCACCTGCACAAATGAAAGATGCAATTTATACCGCTACGGATTTTGCTGTACCACAAAAACGCAACCGAGTGATTATCATCGGGGTCCGTAAAGACTTAAATTATGATCTTGAAGTTGTGTATCATGTGATAGATCAGCAAAAAACAACAGATATTCAGACAGTTGCTGATGCAATTGGTCACTTGCCCAAATTTATGCCATTGCCTGAACCAGTGAAGATCAACGGTAAAAATGTGTCCCATCGTGGTGATGGTGAACAAATTGCTCAGCATAGCCCGCGTTACCACAATCCTGCGGATGTACGGATTTTTAAACAGTGGGTTGCACAAGGGATGAATAAATGGCCCAACGATGAAAAAATCAATTTTTATAATCAGTTAAAAGGCAAAACTTCGAATCATTCCAAATACCGCAATTTGGAATGGGATCAGCCTTCACCGACTGTTGTGGCGCATCTATACAAAGATGGTTTAATGTTTATTCACCCAGATGCGGAGCAGGCACGTTCCATCAGCATTCGGGAAGCTGCATTATTGCAATCATTTCCTATGGATTATCAATTTGTTGGCAGTGCTGGTTATTGTTATAAAATGATCGGCAATGCAGTTCCACCCTTGATGGCCGAAAAAATTGCCATAGGTATTTCTCAGTTTTTGGATCAGTAAGTGATGAAAATTTTAGTAGCTTGCGAAGAAAGCCAGGCCGTTACCAAAGAACTCCGTGCCTTGGGGCATGAGGCGTTCAGTTGTGATCTATTAGCCTGTAGTGGTGGTCATCCTGAATGGCATTTTAATATAGATGTCTTTGAAATTATTAAAAATAAAGGTGGTATTCTGGAAAATGGTGACACAGCATTTGTGTCGAATTGGGACATGATGATTGCACATCCGCCATGTACCTATTTGGCAGTCAGTGGTGCACAGTGGTATTACCACCCTGAAGATAAGCATTTACCCACACATGAACGTCGTCCTCATCCCAAATTCCCTTTTCGGGCAAATGATCGTGATGAGGCGGTGACTTTCTTTAAAGCATTGTGGGAAGCTGATATTGAACGGATTGCTATTGAAAATCCAATTGGGATCATGAGTTCAAAAATTGGTAAGCCTGCGCAAATCGTACAACCGTATATGTTCGGGGAAGAAGCGACCAAAACAACATGTTTATGGTTGAAAAATCTTCCATTATTGACTCCAACGAAAATGGTAGGGAAAGGTGAACGGGTGACGTTTGGCAGTGGCAAGTCAATGCCAAAATGGTATGCCGATGCTTTGGTGAAAGCAAAAACCGCTGAAGAACGCCGAAACCTGCGCAGCAAGACTTTTAAAGGAATGGCCAAAGCCATGGCGGAGCAGTGGACGGCAGAGTAATTGTTTGATTTAAAATAAAAAACCCAATGAAAAGAGGGGGCACAGTATTGTTGCCCCCGTATATATTTGCAAAGCAATAATCCGAGTATTATTTCAATTTAGTTTCTACATATTCACTGTTTTTGGGCTGATACGTAAATCGGCTTTTTACAGGCTTGGTTTTGGTATTGATGTTGTCAATATATGTGACTTCAATAGGATAATAATCAGCATCATTG
>RRZU012952115.1_pt1 | contig 12436 bp, 10 predicted proteins | sample 2165561 | NCBI WGS metagenome assembly RRZU01 (sample SAMN10456909, study PRJNA506462) | wastewater metagenome | isolation source: wastewater sludge | place: USA: Moscow, Idaho | reverse complement strand
CGGGGGCGTTGCCGTTGACGGCGTCGTACGGCGCCATCACCGCCTGCTGCACCGTCGAATGCTCCAAGCCGAGCGTGTGGCCGCCTTCGTGCGTCGTCACGTTCTCCAAGAGAATTTCGCGGGCGGCGCCGGTGGGCCGAGCCGTCCAGCTCTCGTCCTCGTCGTACATCAGCAGCAATTGCCGATCATCGCCCGGCGGCAGGTAGGCCCAGGCCAGCGTGTTGCCCGGCCCGTCGAACTGATTGCGCGGGCCGCGACCCGTCGAGATGACGATATCGGCTTTGCGGGTGTCTTTGCTGCGGCTGATCTTCAACCCGCAGACGGACGACCAGTGTTTGTAGGACGTGGCGATGATGTCGTCCTGCACGCTGGTGGGGATACCGGTCAAGTAGCGGTCGATGGCGTAGGTGATCGCCGACTTGTTCCATTTCGGTTGGCCGAGCGGCAGGGCTTCGCCGGCCGTGAGCTTGAGCTGCATGCGCAGCGGCTCCACGTCGCAGACGCCGCACCGCGGAGCCTGCATGGCGTTGGCCGTGCGCTGGTCCAGCTCGCCGTGCGGGTTCAGCCCGGCAAAGCGCTGATAGAGCTTGATCGCGTCGCGAAAGTCTTGAAAGTGCAGGTCCGAAATCTTCTTCCCGTTGAGGTAGCCGAAGTATTTCAAAAAGCCCAGCGTCCAGGCGACCTCTTGCTGCGAGATGCGGTTGTCGAAGTCCTGCGCCTGTGCGGCGATTTCGCGCACGGCTTTGGGGGACGAGACGATCTCCGAAAGCGGCGGAGTCGGAGCGACGGGGTGGCGATTCCGTGCCATGGGCTTGAATATCCTTATTCAATGACCGGTCAGTGAATTGTACGAGCTCAAATCTCGGGCATGTTGACGTAGCTTTGCGAGATAGCCACGTCGGCAGGGTCGAGAATGAAGGCTACGGTGCGGGCGGTGACCATCTTCGCCGGTTCATCCGGAACGATCAGCACCTCGCTGCTGCGGAGGTATTTGATAGTCAAGTCCGGGCGGAGGATCAACCCGAACATGTCGATGGCGCCCGCCGCGGCGGCCCCTTCCAGATGGCTTTGAATCACCGCCGCCAACACGGCCGCCGGCAACCGGCCGGTGAAGCCGAACCGATTGACGGTCTCGGCCAGGTCGTTCTTGATGGCCTCGATGTCCGGCACGAACGACTCGTCTTTCAGTTGCAGCTCGAAAGAGAGTTGGAGGAAGCAGGGGATCGGGGCTTTGACCAGCACGTCGGCGGCGGCGTGCCGCGTACGGCGGCCGACGACGAAATCGTGGATGTCGCGCAACAGCGGCATCATGCGCACCGTCACGGCGTAATCCGCCGTGGCTCCGAGCGCCAGCTCCTGCGTGTTGACGTCGGTGTCTTTGAAAACGAACACGCTGGTCTGCAGCGGCGAGAACGCCGCTTCGACGGCGGTCTGCACGTCCGGCGCGAAGTCCTCGTCGCTCAAGTCGTAGCCGCGGGTCTCCGTGACGATCTCGTAGCCGCTGTCCGTCTGGTCGTTGTCGACCGGCAAGATTTTGACTACGTCGTAGAAGCCCGGCGCGTCGGTCTTCGCCAGCGCGAATTGCCACAGTCCGCGGTTGTCGCTCGTCTTCTCCACCAGGATCGCGGTACCTTCGATCAGCTTGTAGGTCGGGCGATCCTGCGAGCGCACATACCAGTCGATGCCGCCGCCCAGGGCTCCAGGCCAGATCGTGTGGTTGCGCAGTTGCTCGGCGTCGCCGAAACCGATGATCGACGTGCCGACGATGTCGGCGAACAGCGGTTGGTCCGTCAGCAGCGCATCCATGGAGACGCGGTTGCTGAGCCCGCGCGAGGCGATTCCGCGATTGAGTCGCGCCACCATCTCCGCGTTGGTCTCGGTGGCGACGCCGCCGACGAAATCCGCTGCGGCGTACGACTTCACAAACGCGGCGGGCGGTGCGGACGGCACCAGCACGGTGTCTTTCGACAAGCGTCCGGCGACGCCCGGCACTACGGCCACGACGTCGATGTCGAAACCCCACAGATTCTCGTCCAGCTGCGTGAGTACGCGGTCGCTCTCTGCGGCCGCCGTGGCGCTGGTCGGTTGCGAAGTGAAGACCTGTTCCGTGACGAACTCTTGCCCGTTGGCCGTGAAGACGGCGCCTAGCCGGATCGTGACGTTGATCGCCCGACTGAGCAGGATCGTCACCGTGCCGCGCGACAGTTGTCCGGGCCGCCGCTCGACGCGATAGAGCGAGAGCACCGAGTCCACCAGATCGTCCGGCGCCAGCTCCGGGTCGGCGGCGATTTCGGCCAGGCTGCGGGCCCGGTTATAGCGCTCCACCTCCGTCGTGCCGATCGTGCCGAGCGCGGCCCCGTATTTGGCCAGCACCGCGCGCAGTACGCCCCGCTTGGCGTCGATCGTCGGATTCTCTTCCTGGATCATCTCCGCCAACACGTCGGCACGCGCCATGACGGTCGTCGGGTCCAATTCGCTGAGCTGCATTACTTCAATAGCCACGGGCTCACCTCACGGTAATCGGCAGAGGAAGAATCACTTGACGCGCGTCGCCCGCCCGGGTCGTGATGCGTAGGTGGTACTGGACGAAGCCGGGCAAGACCGCCAACGACTCCACCACGGCGGATTCGTAGCGCTCGTCGGCCGGATCGGCGGCGGTCTCTTCGGCCCGGAGACGGCGGCGAATGTCGAGCTGAGCCTCGGCGAAGACCACCAACGCGTCCACCTGATTGCGAATCTCGCCGCGGTTGAGCTTGGTCAGAAACTCGGTGCCGTCCTCCGGCTCCAGCGGGTCGCTGCCCAGCTCCGTCAACAGCTTGAGCAAAAAGCGTTGCACGACTTTCTGCGCGCCGGTGCAGACCTGGCCGCCCTCGCCGGGCGCCGCCAAGCGCATCGTCAACTGCTGCTCGCCTTGAGCGGTCATCCCGTCGAAGGCCGTCAGGTCGATCGTGCGGTCGAAATAATCGACGAGCGTCGTCATGCGTCAACCTGTTTGGTGTTTTTGATGATGCCTTCCAACCACTTCAGCACGCCCTGCCGCAACGGTCCGAGCTCGTGCCCGTGACCGTACAGCCGACCGGCCGAGTGGAGCCGCCCGCGAACCGCCGAGGCGTGCCGTTGGCGAAACGCCCGCTCCATCGCCGCCAGCCAGTCCCCTTGGAACTGGGCCGCCGCCAGCTCGCCCACGCAGCCGGGCGGATCTTCGGTGACGGCTTTGAGGTAGTCTTCGTGGTTCTGCGAGCGATCAAACGGCTTGGCCATGCCGAGCAGATCGAACAGATCGCCGTTCCAGCCTTTCCGTTCGGGTAGGCACCACACGCGATCGCCCGTCAGGCGGAGAGCTTCGGCGTTCTTCCGGGCGTTTTCGGCGAGCTTCTCCAGCTGTTCGCGGAAGACGTCGCCGATGTCGCTTTTAGGGGAGGGTGCTACGGTCATTGAAACGTCCCGAAGCCTTGTTGTTCGTCCAACATCCGCTGGATCGCCGCTTTCCGTTGGCTGATCGCGCCCGGGGTCAGCCCCAGCTTGGCGGCGATCTGTTGATTGCTCAGTTTCTTGCGGCCGTGCAACCCGAGCGTCCACTCCATGATCTGCTGGTTGCTCGGATCGAGATCGCTGTAGACTAGCTCCAGGTAGGCTTGCGTCGGGTCGTGCTGCACGGCGGGCGAGAAGCCGCCGCCCCCTTCTTCCCCGACCATGCCTTCGTAGTAACCCTCGGGCATGGCGTTGCTGGGGGCCGCGCGGACCTGCCGCAGACGCTTGGCGGAGAGCCCGGTGTAATCGGCCAGTTCCGTCGTCGTCGGATCGCGACCCAGCCGATCGAGCAGCTCGTTCTCCGCCTGCAGGACTTGGCCTTGGGCCAAGGCCACGCGCTCCGGCACCGCGATCACTTGGTTTTGTTTGCGGGCGACGCGCTTGAGCCCCTGCAGCTGGTTGAACAAGTGCGTGCTCAGTTTTGCGCGATACGGGTCGTAGCTGCCGACCGCCTGCAACGCCATCTGCTTGGCGCGGCTACGGAGAAACGGATTCGGAGCGCCGACGTGCGCGCCGATCGCCTTGTCGATGGTCGGCTGCAACGCGCGAAGCAAACCCGTGGCCGCATGCGGCGTAGGGTTGAGCTTCCAGGTCTGGAAGTGCGGAGCGAACTCCGGCTCCAGCAGATTTTTGCTTTCAGCCATTAGGCGATCCCCGAAACATCCTGCGTCGGGGCCCCCGAAAGGACGTTGGACTCCGGCGTACTGCCGAAGGTCATCGAGTCGATGAGCGGTGCTCCAGTGTAAGCCTGAGCAAACAACGGGTGAATCGGAATCGAGGTTTTGTCGTCGTCGTTTTCGTGAATTGTCCGCAAATGCGTAAGTCCCATGCCGGTGCCGGCTTTCCCTTGCTCGGCATCCAGCGCGCAGGTCACCGTATGCACCAGGCCGACCATGTCGACGCCGAGCTGGTCTTCGCCGCCGAGAAACCGCTCGGGGCGGTTGTGGATGCGGACCGTCGTGCCGGGCGCAATGTCGAGCCGGAACTTGCCGGCGATGCTGCCGTTGCGACCCCGCAGCGACTCGCACATGTAGAGGTACTGCGCAAACCAACTGCCGAGCTTACCGCTGTCGCGCACGACCTGGGCGGGCGTCTTCGCCCCCTTGGGGCCGCCGCCGCCCGGCGTCGTGGCTCCCTTGGCATGCACCGAGTTGAGCGCTCCGGCCACCGACATCCCGGCGGCGGCGTTCGTCAGCCAACGCGGCGCCCGCCGCACCAGCACTTGTCCTTTGCTCTCCGCCTCGCCGCCCGGCGCGAAACACCCGCCCGGCCCGACGTCGTAGTTCGGCGCCGTGTCGGCCTGAGCGAAGTTGGCGGCGGTCTCGCTGTAGAAAGTGTTGTAGACGGCGACGGCGCGCAACGGTCGCGGCAAGGCCGCTTGGAAGTCGACGTACTCCTGGTCCGTGGCCAGAATCTCGCGCTGATAGTATTGCCGCAGGCCGGGCACGACGGCCGCCGGAAAGGCCTTGTCGATCTGCGGCACCATGCTGAAGCAAAACTCCGGCCCGAGTTTCACGGCGAGGTTGTCCCAGAAGCTCTGGAAGAAGTCGGCGCTGCCGATCGTATCCATGATGCCGCGGCAGATGGCGTCGCCCAGCTCCTCGCCGAGCGCCCCGGTTTGCAGCGTCAGCGGTTGGTAGTGTCGCGACGTCGAACTGGTGCCGCAACCGCCGCCCGGCATCCGTTCGAGAGCCGCCAAGGCCTGGCGGTTCTCCTTCTTCTCCAGCGTTACGCAGCTCTCGATGCGGTTGGCCCCGGTGGCGCGGAAGAGATCCTCTTTGGCCAAGGCGCAGTAGAACGGCTGCAGGGACTGACCCCACAGATCGGTCGAGACCTTGCCGACCGTGAAGTAGTCTTTCGGAGCGTACTGGCTGAGCCAAGTCGGCAAACCGGTGCCGGTGCCCGGCGATTTGCGGCTGGCGCGGTAGGTGTAGCTGAAGGGGTTGCTGGGGTGACTGATCTCGCTGATGCAGCTGGAGAACTGCAGATCGGCCAACCAATGCACGAAGTCGAAGACCAGCTGGACGTTGTTGTTGGATTTGCGGTAGCTGGTGCCGGTCAAGTAGCCGTCGAACAACAGCGTGCGGCCGAGCGGCCACGTCTCGCCTGCGGCGGAAAACGCTCCGGTCGCCTCCAGGTAGACCTTCGCCGGTTGCAGATAGATCAGCTTGTCGGCGAGCTTATGCACCGGCGCCGCCTGCGTGACGTTCCGCGCATCGCGGCCGACCGCCAGCAACGCCGTGGCGCGCGGCACGGCGTTGAGGCCGAACGACATCTGGAATTGCACCAGCTGGTGTTCGGCGCCAGCCACTTCGGCGACGAGCTTGAATTTGGAGACGCCGAACGCGCTACTCGCCATTATTGCCCCTCGCCGTCTGATAGATCAGGGCCGTCACCGCCGCACCCAGGCGATGCGGCAGGTCCGGATGTTGCTGAAACAGACGATAGCAAGTGGCGTACGGTTCCGTCGTTTGCAACGCCGTGCCGACGCCGAACAGGCTCAAGATCGTCGGTTCGCCGAGCGTGTCGAGACCGGCCAGCAGCTGCCCGAGATCACGCTGCGGGCGGACGTCGGCGACGACGTCGATGACCGGATTGGCGACGAAACTGCCGGAGTCGTTGTCGGGCAACAGGCTTTCCCAATTCAACTCGTCCAACGCTTCCCATTCATCTTCCGTCAACGTCTCCCAGTCGAGCGTGCCGTCGAGCGGATAGAACTTGAAAAAGAAGCCGCTGCCGATCAACGGAATCGCCGAGCTCAGCGAGTCGGTGATGGTGAAGCCGACCGTGGTCTCGTCAAACGGATAGGTCAAGCGTCGCACCGTGACCGAGATCGGGCTGCCGAACGTCAGCCGCCATTTCTGCCGGCAGAGTCCGGTGGCGTCGACCGACATATCCGGCACGCCGCCGAGCGTGATCGCCAGCGTATCGCCGGAGAGCTGCTGGGCGCTGATCCCGAAGGTATGCTCGAACAGCGACGCGTCCGCCGCCAGGTCGTAGGTGAGCCGGGCGTCGAGCGCGGTGAGATAGCTTTGCAACGGCGTAGCGGCGACGACGGTCAGCAGTTGCTTGACGCGGTAATTGAGCATCAGCCGATCCGGCCGCGAGCCGAACAGCAGCTGCCGGACCGACTGCAGCGCCGAGCCGACCGGCGCGGGCTGGAAACCCGCCGGCACGTACTCTTCGCCCGGAAACTGTCCGACGGCTCCGGGTCGGGCGTTCAGCAGCAGCGTGCGAGCGTGATTGATCATGGCTATTCCTGCGGCAGCTGCGCGAAGGTGAGATCGAACTGACAGATTTTGTTTTGCGGATCGACGACGTCGTAGTGCGCTCCCAACAAAAAGACCTCCATCGTCAGCGACGTGCCGATCGTAACCTTCAGCGGCGACGCTCGTTTAGAGATCTTGTTTTCGCGGTAGAACTGCATCACGTCTTCCACGCCGATCGTGCCGCCCTCGAAGCCGCACGCTTGATGAAACGCCAGCCCGGAAATACCCAGATGTCCGACGCGGTCGCCGAACACGTAGACGTAGATGAAGTTGCCCAGCGTGTGCAGGAATTGGAAGTTCGCCTGTTCGCGCACCGTGACCCGCGTGACCGCGATCTTGGCGCTGCCGAGGCCGGGGACCGTGACGACGCCGGTCGTACCGGAGGCCTGCGGATCGGCGACCCGTTGCACGGCGCCGGGCTCCGTGCTGAAGATTTTCATTAGGCGACTCCTGTGGGAACGGCGCCACGGCCGGAGCCGCGACTGGTGAGGGTGGCGGTGCCGTCGCGATTAAGCGTGAGCGTGCCGGTGATCTCCATGTGCGCGGGGCCGGTCGAGGCGGAATCCCCGGCGGCCGGTTTGCCGCCCGTAGCGGCGTCGGCGGTCCGCTCGGCGTCCGTCTTGGTGTCGAGCACCCCGGCGATGCCGGCGTGTTTGCGCATCTCCTCGTTGAGCTGCTCCTGTGCCGCGCCCAGCATCTGGGACGCCTGCTCGTAACCCTGTCGCGCCGCGGCCCGGGCGGCGTTCGAGCGTCGCTTCCGTTCCTTGACTTCGGGCGAATCTTTGTCGCTGATTTCCTCGTCGACGCCGAGCTTCACCATCTCGTCGCCGAGCCGGTTGAACTCCGCCTGCGCTCCGGCGAAGTCTTCCAGCGGCTTGATGAGCGCATCACGCACGTCGCTGCCGGCCACGCCGCCGAACGCTTCGTACAACGCCCGCTGAATCGCCGCGGCGTCCGGCGGCTTCCCGTCGGCGTTCTTCTGCACCGCCTGCACCATGCGCTGGATGACGCTCGTGTTTTGGCCGAGTCCGGACATCGCCTCGTCGCGACGCGCGTCGATCGTCTCCCGCATCTTCTCGGCCTCGAACTGCGAACGCATGCCGGCGCTGTTCTGTTGCGACAAGGCCACGCGGTTCGGCAGCCCGGCTTCGTCCAGCGCCATGTTGGTGCTGGAGAGTTGGCTGGCGGCGATGAATTTGAGGTCCTCTTCGCTCGCCCCGGCGTAGAGTCCGCTGTCGCGGAGCATCGCGGTGATGGCGGTGATTTTGGCGTCGTCGGGATCGGTGGAGGTGAGGATGTGCTCACCGATGCGGCCGCTGAGAATCTCAAGCTCCTTGCTGCTGGCGTTCGGATCGCCGCCCGCATTGCGCATCCGTACGCGGAGGTCCTCGGCGATGCGCGGAGCCACCACCTTGCGGCGGGCTTCCTCGATCTGCATCCGGCCGACCGGGTCGCCCAGCTCGTTCTTGACGATCTGTTCCTCGTTGGCGAAGGTGTCGCGCTCTTGGCGGGCCAGCTCACGTTCCGTGATCCGGCCGCCGGAGTCGGCGGTCATCGTCTCGGTGAATTCGGCGATGTTCTCGCGACCGGCGAACTCCGAGACGTCGCGCGTGATCACGGTGCCGTCCGGGTTGGTGAACTCGAAGGTCGTTCGCCCGGAGCGGACCGCTTCGGTGAACTTGGCCATGTTCGAGCCTTCCTTGAACTTGGTGCCGGAGGCTTTCAGTCGGTCTTCCAGGGCGAGCGTGGCGCCCAGCCGGTTGCCCATCTCGCTCTTCATGGCGGAGCCGGTGCGCAGCCCCATCGCTTGGCCGAGCTGCTCGGCGTTCTGCATGCCCCACTGATCAATGCTGGCGGCCCCGGACTGCTGAGCGGCGGCGATACCCCGCAGCACGTCGCGCGTCATCAACGGCGCGGCGGCCGGATTGAGACCCATTTGCGAAGCAGCCTGGGCCATGCTGGCCTGCACCATCATGGCGCCTTCCAGGCCGACGCCCGAGTTCTTAGCGGCGCCGTAAATCGTGCGGACCAGCATCTCCGCCTGGCCGGAGCCGTACTGCTGCAACGAGCCGTTGGTCAGGGCTTCCAGTCCCTGCAGCAGCTCGGCCATCGGCGCGTCGGGTCGGCCCGAGTCGCCGAAGATGTCGCGCATCGCCCCGGTGAGCTTGGCATACTTGTCGATCGACGACTTCACGCGGCTGACGTCGAACTGCCGGATCGAGCTTTCGGCGTCGCCGGTCTTAGCGAGCTTCTCCAGCTCGGCGCCTTTGAGTTGGCTGGTGATGTCCGTACCGGCTGTGGCCGCCGATTTGCGAATCTCCTCCGCCCGCGAGCTGCCTAGCGAATCGCCGAGCATCCGCTGGAACCGGGCGGAGTCGTTCTGCTCCATCATGGAGATGCCGCCCATCGCGGCGGACTCCGGCGTGCCGACGCCGGCGACCATGCCGCGGCGCGACATCTCGTCGAACAACGCGCCGATCTGACCGCTGGTGTGTCCGAAGTTACGGCCGCGGTCGAAGCGGCCGCCTTTGAAGTAGGCTTCGTGCAGGCCGGCGACCAGGTGCGAAGCGCTGCCGGCCGAGGTACCCGGCAAGCCCGACATCGGGTCGGCGCGGTAGCGGGCTCCCGCCGTCAGCCCGACGCCCAACGCCAAAGCGCTGGTGCCGCCGGTTACGGCGTCGATGGCGTCGGTGCTCATCGCGGCGACGGCCGGCGCAAACGAAGAGTAGGCATCGGCGAACGTGTTGGCGGCTTGTTGCCGGTCCGCGTTCCAATCTTTGCCGGCCAGCGCCGCCGCCCCGCGCAGCGTCGTGACGACGTTTTCGCGATCGCGCTTGGCCATATCCTGCAGAATCTGATTCTGGTGCTCGGTGTAGCGCATGTTCCGCATCGTGTGCGAAATGTTGCGACCCGAGAGCCCCATCGGCGTCATGCCGACGCCGTTCATCATGCTTTGCGCAGTCGGCGTCAGAAACGGAGCCAGCGTGCCGAGGACCGGGTTGTTGACGAACGGCAACCCCTCGAACCCGGTCAACGGGCGATGCTCGATACCCTGAGCCAGCGGCGCATAGCCCGCGGAGTACGCGTCGAATCGGCCTCCGTTCATGTCGCTTTCCTTGCGTAGCGGGGTTGCATCCGTGCCAGGGCTCGCGCCCCTTCATCCGCCCGCTTTTGCAAGTGAGCGACCAGCCGATCCAGGTTCGCTTTCGCCACGGGGTCCGTTTGCCAGTCGCCGAAGGTGGCGACATACATCTCCCGCAGGTTCTTTACGTCTCGCTTCCCTTCCGCCGTCTTGACGTAGGGGAACAGCAGCTTTTCCAGCGTCGTTAGGTTGGTGCTGGCCCCCTCGCGGGCCGCCTTAAACGTCTCGTCCTTCAGATAGGGGACCTGCAGCACCGCCGTGTTATGCCGGTGCATCAGCTCCGCCCACCTGGCGTAATTATCGTCTTCAAGCCCTTCCAGCAACAGCCGACATCGCCGATGCCAACGGGGATCGCGAACGCGCGCTTGACTCCAGTCGACGATGCCGCGCACCCCCGCCTGGACGATCAGCGACGCTAGACGATCCCGCCGTAAAAATTTTCGTCTTCCGCGTGAGCCTCCAAACGCGCGCACAAGCTGTTGAATTTGCCGCAGAGGTGCGCTACGATCCGATGCAACGATTCGCTTTTCAGCACGTTGGTGTAGACGTAGTTCAGCACCGCCAGAGCCTTAGTGTTTTTCGGATCGTCGTCAACCACCCAGTCGTCGATCGACTCCGGCAGGTTGATCAAGTTGCCCGAGGCGTTGTCGAGCGCAACGATTTGCAACGCCACCCGCAACCGCATCACGCGTTCGCGGTGGTCCGTGTACGACAGCTCGTCGCGCATGATCTCCAGGTACGCCTGCCGATGACACAGATCGACCTCGGCCGGGCTGAGGTTGCGCAACGTGACGCGCATCCGATCGCCGACGACCGAGTAGGTGCGTTGAAACGGCTTGCCCCACAGCGAGATGATGAAGTCGCGCTTGTCTTGATCGGTGACTTCCACCGGGTCGGTGATGTTCTGCGGCCAGCCGCAATGGGGGCACTTGTGGGCTTCTTCGGCAGTCGTTTCGGCGGTCGTCTCGGCCGACGCCGCGGTCGGCGGCTTCTCGGCGGCTTGAGCGGCGACCCGCGAGGCCGTCGCACGCTCGGCCAGATCGTTGACGATCGTCGGCGACCCGCCGATGGCCTGGTTGATGGACGGATGCACGTTCGGCAGTTGCGTCGCGGCCCCGGCTTCGATTGCCGCCTGCTGCTGTTTGGCCAAGGCCAAGGCTGCGGCCAGCTCATTCTGCCGCTCCGGCGAGAGCGTGCTGATATCGACGGCGTCGGGCACCTGCAACGGCGGCGTGTTCTGCAGCGAGGCCGGCGGCAAGAATCCGCTGCGGGCCTCCTTCGAGGTGGCGGCCACCGCTTGTTGCTGCGACGGCGTCAAGTCTTTCGTCGGCACCGGAATCGGATCGCCGGGTCGCCAGCCGTTCTTCTCCCAGATCGCACGCTCGGCGGCGGTCAGATGCGCCGGATTGATCAAGGCCACGTCCGGCAACGGGAGCTGGCCTTGAATGCCGGGCCGCGTGATTACCGGCACGTCGCTCGGCGGCTGAGCGGCCGTCGCCGTGGGTAGTGCCGAGGCGGGTTTGCTGCGGATGTCGATCTTCGTCATAGCGGGTCCTTCCTTTAGGTTTCGTCCGTGATCGTGAGATAGGCGCCGGCGGGCTTCTTGCGGCTCCAGTCGGCGTAGCGCGGCGTGCCGTACGTGCCGCCGGTCGCACCGCGAGCCTGGTCGAGACCGCTGCCCCAATCGAAATAACTGGGAGCGACCGTCAACAGGCTCGGCGAAGTGACCCAGGCGGCGTAGCCAGGATACGGCAAGAGCCGGTTGCCTTGGTACTCCAACGGCTCTTCTTCCCAGCCGACGCCGCCCGTGCCGCCGCCGCTGCGCGCCATCTGTTGCCAGCGGGATTCCGGCAGCTGGAAATCGTTCGTGCCGTACTGGTCCTCGTTGCGGAAGCTGAAACCGGCCTGCTTCTGCAGCGTATCATTGCCCGGCTTTTCCGCGTCGTAGTAGGCGGCGCTGTGCCGATTGTAGATCGTCTGCGCCTGCTGCACCGCCTGCTCCTCAGCCTGAGTCGCCGCTTGCAGCGACGCCACAACCTGCGACAAGGCCTGGTCCTTCAACGGCGCCACCATGTAGCTGCTCTGCTCGGCAAACTCGGTGGCGAGATGCCCATTGGCGATCGCCACGTTCGCGCCGAAGGTCGCTTGGCCTTGCACCAGCAGTTGTTGCTCGACGGACAACGGCGAGGCGATGATCATGCCCGTGCGGGTCGCCACGTTCGCTTCGCCGGGCGTCTCGATGCCGAAATTGTCTTGGTACCGATCCGTAACGAAACGCTCGAAGCGATTCGACAGGGTGCGGAGCGGTTGCCGTCCGCGGTCGGCGTCCAACACGATCTCGCCCGGGTCCACTTCGCCGGCGCTGCCGCCGGTGCGTCGATCGAGCCCCTGCGACCAGCTGACGCACGGGCTATGTGCGCCCCTCAGCAGAGTGCCGGAGCCTTCGACCTCTTCCGCGATTGTGCCGGCGACCCGGCACCGCGCACTCGAGGCT
>RRZU011426721.1_pt1 | contig 12436 bp, 11 predicted proteins | sample 2165561 | NCBI WGS metagenome assembly RRZU01 (sample SAMN10456909, study PRJNA506462) | wastewater metagenome | isolation source: wastewater sludge | place: USA: Moscow, Idaho | reverse complement strand
TTGAACCAGTAGTTCCACCCCGAGAAGAAGCCCGGGAACCGCCCCCAGTTCTCGGTGGCGTAGTAGCTGAACGCGCCCGAGACAGGGGTGTGGCAGGACATCTCGCCCAAGGCGCGCATGATGAAGAAGATGGCCAACCCGCCGATGGCGTAGGCCAGCAGCACTGCCGGCCCTGCCATCTGCGCGCTGTTGGCCGATCCGTAGAAGAGGCCGGTCCCGATGGCGCCGCCGAGGGCGATCATCTGGATGTGGCGGTTCTTGAGGTTTCGCTGAAGCTGTTCGGTCGGTTCAGGTGTGGAAACCGGCGTGCTCCGTTGCATCGCGGTCATCTCCCATCAGCCCCCGTCACCCGAGCGGACGGAGCTTGGAGGTGAAGTGGCGCAGCACCTTGGGCTCCCACACGATCTCGTAGCCGCTCCACCTACGCTAGCCACGTTTGTTGAAGCCCTCAACAAATTCAATATCCCTGCTCGCCAGCCGCTAGATCTTCAACATTCGGTTGAGATAGCCTGCCGCGATGCCCCGACGGTCAGGCAGGGCGCTCCCCGCCCCCGACGCCCATGAGGCCCGGCGCATCCGTGCAGTGCTGGAACCGATCGTCGAGCCGCTGCGGCGTGCGATCCCCGGCAACGCCGAGGTGGTGCTGCATGACTTCCTTCGACTGCCCGCGTCGATCGTCGCGATCGCCGGCAACGTGACCGGGCGGACCATCGGGTCACCGGCCCCGACTCGCTCCTGCGGGCCGTGGCCGCCGGTGACATCCAGTCCACCGACACCTAGGACGTGCGACTCCCCGGCGGCCGCGAACTCCATTCGACCAACATGGTCTTCCGCGACAGCGCCGGCATCCCCGCCTACGCGCTGTCGGTGATCACCGACGTGACCATGTGGCGCGCCGTCCACGCTCTGGCGGAGTCGATGCTGCCGGCCGCCCCCGCCCGCCCGCGGGGTGAGTCCGAGTCCGGTGAGCACTACGCCAACGACGTCGACGCCCTGGGCCGCCACCTGCTGACGTCGGCGATCGCCGGTGCCGGCGCACCCACTGACCTGATGCAGAAGCGGCACAAGCTGGCGGTCGTGTCCGACCTCAAGCGACGTGGCTTCTTCATGCTGCGTGACAGCATCGAGGACGCGGCGTCCGCCCTCGGCGTCACCCGCTTCACGATCTACAACTACCTGAACGAACTCGACGACTGACCCGTCGCGCTCGACTGACTCACGGCGTCCGGACGCGGGTGCGCCCGCGTCCGACGAAGGGACGCGGGCGCACTCAGGGCACTCACCGGCTGGGGGCGATCAGCCCTTCGCCAGCTCCTCCTCCGGCGTGGGCAGGCCCAGCTTGGCGCACTCGCGGCGGGCGAACGGACCGGCCGATGATGGCCGGCACGACGTGCTCGGTGAGGTAGGCGGCGACCGCGAGCTCGCGACCGTTCAGGGTGGCGTCCCCCCAGCCGACGATGCCGTCGGACGTCGTGATCTTGAGCGTGACGAAGTTGCGACCCGGTGAGCAGACGATCACCTCGGCGCGTTCGATGCGGTCGACGCCCATGCTCACGCCTCCGGCCAGAGCGCGACGACGACCTTGCCCGACTCCTGGGAGTTCTTGGCGGTGTCGAACGCGTTCTCGATCTCGTCGGCCGCGATGACGTGCGTGATGACGTTGGCGATCTTCGGGTTGGACGCCAGCAGCTCGATCGCCTCGCCGATCTCGTCGTTGAACCGGAAGCAGCCGATGTAGCTGACCTCCTTGGTGACGAACGCGGCCAGGTTCACCGCGATCTTGTCGTTGGGCAGCATGCCGACCTGGGCGACGGTGCCGGCCCGCCGCACCGCGGCGATGGCCGGGGTGATCGCCGGCGCGACACCCGAGCACTCGAACACGGCGTCGTAGGCCATCTCGGGGATCTGTTCCTTGTCGACCCGAATCGTGTGCTGGACGCCAACCGCCTTGGCCCGCTCCAGCGGGCCGTCGAGCACGTCGGTGCAGGTGACCTCGGCGGCGCCCTTGGCGACCGCGCCGGCCGCGAGCAACAGGCCGATCGGGCCCGACCCGGTGACCAGCACCTTCTTGCCCTGGACGCCGCCCGCCATCTCGATGGCGTGCAGGCCGACCGCGAGCGGCTCGGCGAGCGAGGCGTCCCGCAGGCTCAACCCCTCGGGCAGGACGCGGATCATGAAGTCCTTGACCACGTGGTATTCGCTCATGCCGCCCTGGGTGTGCGGCCAGGTGCCGGCGCTGCCGAGGTAGCTGCCACCCGGCCACAGGTACGGACGCCCCTCGGCGCCCGGCACCTCGGTGCCGAAGGTCGCCGGTGCGATCGTGACGGGGGTGCCCGGCGCGTAGGTGCCGGACGGGTCGAGGTCGACGACGCCCGACATCTCGTGACCGGGCGTCATGGGTTCGCGCACCTCGAAGGCGCCGTTGCGACCTTCGAAGTAGTAGTGCAGGTCGGAGCCGCAGATGCCGCCGTACATCATGCGCACGCGCACCTCGCCCGCCCCGGGCTCGGGCACCGGTACCTCTTCGGTGGTGATGTTCTGCGCGGAGTTGATCTTCAGGGTCTTCATGAGGATTGTCCCTTCATCCAGGTGGTGTTCACAGCGGTGTGATGGTGATGGAAAGGTCAGGCTTGTCCGGCTTCGAGGGCCGCAGCAGCGGCGTCCCGGACGCCGTGGCTGGTGATGATCCGCACGAAGTCGCCGACCCGCGCGGTGAACTCGTCGCGCGCCGCCAGGTCGTCGGGGAAGAACCCGCCGCGCATGATGGCCTCGACGTGGGCTCGCTGCGAGGACGCCCCTGCCGTGGCCGCGGCCAGCCTCTCGCGGGCCGGCTCGATCATGGCGGCCGCGACGGGGCCCGGATCGAAGACCTCCGGCGGCGCGACGCAGCAGATCCAGCCGGCGACGGTGAGCGCGAGCTGCTGCGGCATCAGGCCCATATCGAGCATCCGCAGCGCCGGCACCGGCACCCGCTTCAACAGCTTGAGCGAACCAGCGGATCCGACGCGTGAGGTCTGGTCGCCGGGCGCGTGGTTGTTCCAGCGGTCGAAGAGCTGGGCGATGTAGGCGTCGGCGTCGAAGCCGCTGGGCAGGTCGATGCTCGGCAGGTACTCGTTGCGGATCACCGCGTTCACCGACTCGGCGATGAACTCCTGACCGCGCGAGGCCGGGATGGTGTCGCGCCCGTCGAGCCCGCCGAGGTACGAGATCAGCGAGTGCGACCCGTTGAGCAGCCGCAGCTTGACCAACTCGTACGCCTCGACCTCGTCGGTGAAGATGGCGCCGCCCGCCTCCCACGCGGGGCGTCCGGCCGCGAAGCGGTCTTCGAGCACCCACATGCTGAACCGCTCGGCGTTCACCGGCACGGCGTCGTCGACGCCGAGCAGCTCGGCGACCTTCGCGCGGGTGGCGTCGGTGCTGCCGGGCACGATGCGGTCGACCATCGCGTTCGGGAAGACGACCTGCGAGGCGAACCACTCGTCGAAGCCGGCCGGCGTCTCGCGGGCGGCCACGTACTGGCCGACCATCTTCTGCGTGGTGTGACCGGCCGAGACGAGGTTGTCGCATGACAGGATGGTCAGCGGGCCGGCGTCGTCGTTGTAGCGGCGCACCAGCGCCGCGCCGAGCTGGCCGATGGTGGTGCGCGGGGCGTCCGGGTTCGCCAGGTCGGCCCTGATCAGGTCGCCGTCGACGTCGAGGTCGCCGGTGGCTGCGTTGCGGCAGTAGCCGTTCTCGGAGATCGTCATCGTGACGATTCGGGTCGCTGGCGCGGCAACCTCGGCGATGAGGGCGTCGGTGTCGGTGGACGCCACGAGGGTCTTGCGGTGCACGTCCATCACGTCGGCGCGCACCCCGTCGGACGACAGCTCGAGGATCGAGTAGAGGTGGTCCTGGGCCGCCAGCGCGTCCACGACGCGGCGCGAGCGGTTCGCGACGGCCGTGATGCCCCAGTCGCCGCCCTCGGCTGCCATGGCCTTCGCTGTGTAGACGGCAGCGTGGGCGCGGTGGAAGTTGCCGATGCCGATGTGGACGATGCCACTCGTGTCGGGGGCACTGGCCCCGATCAGAGATCCGGCCGGCAGGGAGGAACGGGTCAAACGCTGGGTCATGCGCGTCACCAATCTGTGAGAGTTCCGTCGCGGCGGCGCGCGACGGGCGGGTAGGCAGTCTCGTAGTGCTCGCTGCGGAGCAGGTCCTCGTTGAGCGACACCCCGAGCCCGGGCTCGTCACCGGGTGGCAGGACGCCTGCGTCGCACGTCCACGCGTGCGGGAACGCCTCGTGCACCAGATCCGGGTAGCCCATGTACTCCTGGATCGCGAAGTTGTGTGTCGCGGCCCCCAGGTGCAGGGACGCCGCCAGCGCGATCGGCGACACGTCGGACGGCCCGTGCGGCGCCGCTTGGACGCCGTGCACCGACGCCAGCGCGAAGATCGTGCGCGCATGGCTGATTCCGCCGGCGTGCACGACGGCGCACCGGATGTAGTCGATCAGCCGCTCCTCGATGAGGCGCTGGCAGTCCCAGACCGTGTTGAACACCTCGCCGATCGCGAGCGGGGTCGTCGTGTGCTGCCGCACGAGGCGCAGCGCCTCGGCGTCCTCGGCCGGGGTGACGTCTTCGAGCCAGTACAGGTTCGACGGCTCCAGCGCCTTGCCGAGCCGGGCCGCCTGGACGCCGGTGAGACGATGGTGGGCGTCGTGCAGCAGGGCGATGTCGCCGCCCACGTGCTCACGGACGGCCGCGATCAGCCCGGGCACGTGCCGCACGTAGGCGTCCGCGTCGAACGTCTCCTCCGTCGGGCGCGGCGCCCGGCCGGCGGGCTCGTACGCCTCCTGGCGCGACACCCCGTAGACCGTGTCGAGGCCCGGCACACCGGACTGGACCCGGATGTGGGTGTACCCGGCGTCCAGATGCTCGTCGACCTGCTCCAGCAGGGCGGGCAGGTCCCAGCCGAAGGCGTGCCGGTAGGTGGTGACGTGGTCGCGGACGCGGCCGCCGAGCAACTGGTACACCGGCTGGCCGGTGCGGCGGCCGAGGATGTTCCACAGCGCCATGTCGACACCACCGATCGCCGCCATGGTGATGGGCCCGCGGCGCCAGTAGGCGCCCCGGTAGAAGTACTGCCAGGCGTTCTCGATGCGGACCGGGTCGCGCCCGATCAGCAGCGGCGCGATGTGGTCGCGCAGGTAGGAGGCCACGGACAGTTCGCGATCGTTGACGGTCGCGTCACCCAGACCCACGAGGTCGTCGGCGGTGGTGATAGCGCTCCAGTCGTTGTCGGACGCGCTGTGCACGCTGCGCACCTCGGCGTCCTGGTCGACGACGAGGTGCTCTCCATCGACAAGGTCGAGCCGGCGCGCGCCATCCGCGTCTGGTCAGCCGTCGGCCAGCGCGCCCCGGTGGCGACCACCTCGATGGGCCGGGCGCTGCTCGCGGCGCGTCGCGTGCCCGACGACCTGCTGGACGTCTACCTGCAGAGCCTCCCGCCCGAGCGGATCACACGCGACCGCCTGCGCGACGAGGTGGACGCCGCCCGCCGCCGCGGTTACGCCACCGAGCTCGAAGAGAACGAGCCGGGCGTCGCCTGTCTGGGCATGGCGCTGCTGAGGGGCGACCAGCCGATCGCCGCCTTCTCGATCACATCGCTCGCCGAACGGCTGACCACCCGACGCCAGGCCGAGCTCGCCGAGCTGATCCGTCGCGAGCTGTCGGCCACACTCCCCGACGGCATCCGGCTGCAGCCGGCCCCCTGAGCGCGGGCTCTCAGCCCGGCACCCGGGCCGTGGCGTCGGCGTCCACGGCCACCCGAACCCTCTCGGACGCCAACCGTTCCGGCAGCAGCAGCGACCCGACATGGTCGCCCGGCAGGGCGACCCGCACCCGGACGCCCTCCTTGCGGGGCTGCTGATCGAGGACGCCGACCTCCACGCCCGCGTCGTCGACGCGCAGCGCGTCGGGAGCGAGAGCCAGCAGGGTGCCTTCCGGCACCTCCCGGACGCCAATCGCTGCGGCGTCCGCCGGGCCGAGGAACGGCCAGTAGCCGAGGAAGCGGGCCACCTCCATCGAGTTCGGACGCCGCCACACCTCGTCGCGCGACCCGATCTGCAGCAGCCGCCCGGCACCCATCACGGCGACGCGGTCGGCGATGGCGAACGCCTCGTCCTGGTCGTGGGTGACGTACATCGACGTGGTGCGGGTCCGGCGCAACACGTCGGAAAGGACGCCGACAAGGTGCTGGCGCAGGTTGGCGTCCAGCGCCGAGAGGGGCTCGTCGAGCAGGAACAGCCGCGGGTCGGTGGCCAGCGAGCGGGCCAGCGCGACCCGCTGGGCCTGACCGCCGGAGAGTTCGCTGCTGCGGCGCGACCCGTAGCCGGGCAGGCCGACCAGATCGAGCAGTTCGTCGACGCGGCGATTCCGCTCGGCGCGGGGCATCTTGTACAGGCCGTAGCCGACGTTGCGGCCGACGTTCATGCTGCTGAACAGTTGCGCGTCCTGGAACATCAGGCCGAAGCCGCGCTTGTGGATCTTCACCCCGGCGAGGTCTTCGCCGTCCCACAGGACGCGGCCGGCCGCCAGCGGTTCGAGGCCGGCCACCGCGCGCAGCAGCGACGACTTGCCCGAACCGGACGCCCCCAGCAGCGCGACAATCTCGCCCGGCGCGATCTGCAGGCTGACGCCGTCGACGGCCGTCACCTCGGCGCCGGCCGCACCGGCACCGGCTGCCCCCGCACCGCCGGGCTTGTCGCGGCGGCGTCCACGCCCACCCCGGGGGATGGTCGTGCGGTAGCGCACGACGACGTCGTCGACCTCGAGTCCGGTCACCATCCTGTTGCCTCCCTGGGGCGCAGTCGTTCGGCGGCTGCCATGACAGTGGCGGTCAGCACAGCCAGCAGCACCGATGCTGCCATGGCCATGCCGAAGTTCTCAGCGCCGGGCCGCCCGATGAGCCGGTAGATCACCACGGGCAGGGTGGGCGACTCAGGCCGCGACAGGAACGAGGTCGCGCCGCACTCCCCCAGCGACGTGGCGAAGGCGAATCCGGTGGCCAGCCCGAGGCCGCGCAGGGCGAACGGCAGGTCGATGGTGCCCAGCACCCGCCAGGGTGAGGCTCCGAGCATGCTGGCGGCTTCGCGCTGGCGCGGGTCGATCGCCCGCAGCACGGGCAGCAGCGAGCGCACCACGAGCGGCAGGGCCACGATCGCCTGGGCGATGGGGACGAGGATGATCGACGAGCGCAGGTCGAGCGGCGGCCGGTTCAAGGTGATGAGGAAGCCGAAGCCGACGGTGACGGCCGACACCCCGAGCGGCAGCATGAACACCGAGTCGAGCCCGACCAGCAGCCGCTGCAGCACTGGCGACCGGGGACGCCGCGACACGACGAGGCTGACCAGCAGACCGAGGGTCACGGCGATCAGCGTCGCGGCGAGCGCGATGCGCAGGGTGTTGGCCACGGCGTCCCACACCGGCACGATGAGCGCGTTGCCGCTGCCGGTCGTGCCCAGGGCGAGGTAGTTGCCGATGCCCCACCCGTCGGGGGTGATGAGCGACCGCACCACGAGGTTGGCCAGCGGCGTGACGAGCAGCACCAGCACGACGGCCGCCGTCACCACCGCAGGCGCCCAGTCCGACGGCCGCAGGGGATGCTCGCCGCGGGCGTCGTTGTGAAGCCGCTGGGAGCGCTGGGTGCTGGTCTGGGCGCGGTTGGCGCCGATCAGACAGAGGGTGACGAACACCAGCTGCACGATCGACAACGCCGACGCCGCCGGAAGGTTGAGCAGTTGGGTGGTCTGGTACCAGATCTCGGTCTCGACGGTGCCGAACCGGACGCCGCCCAGCACCATCACCACGCCGAATGCCGACGCGCAGAACAGGAACACGATCGCCGCGCCCGACGCGATGGCGGGCGCCAGCGCCGGCAGGGTCACCGTCCAGAAGGCGCGCCACGCGGACGCCCCCAGCGTGCGTGCCGCCTCCACCAGCCGGGGGTCGAGCGCCGCCCACAACCCGCCGACCGTGCGCACGATCACCGAGTAGTTGAAGAACACCAGCGCGATCACGATGGCGGTAAACGACTCGTCGAGGCCGAGGAAGCCGAGCGGACCGTTGGCGGCCAGCAACGTCTTTACCGCCACGCCGACCACCACGGTGGGCAGCACGAACGGGATGGTGACGAAGGCCCGCAGCGCGGCCCGGCCCGGGAACGTGGTGCGGTAGAGCACGTAGGCGCCGGGGACACCGAGCAGCACCGACACGACGGTTCCGACGACGGCCTGCGTCAGCGTCAGCCCGATGATGCGCCAGGTGCGCGCCGACCCGAACACGTCGGCGAAACCCTCCAGCGAGAAGACGCCGCGGGGGAAGAACCCCTTGCCGACCAGCGTGGCGACCGGCCACGCGAAGAACACCGCGAGGAACGCCAGCGGCACCAGGGCCGCGAGCGTCCAGACCAGGGCCCAGGCGGCGTCCGGACGCGCTGGCCGCGTCGGCGTCACGTCAGCCGATGACCCGGTCGGTCCACTCACGGATCCAGCTGTCGCGCTGGTTCGCGATGTCGCTGGCCGGCACGGTGATCGGGTTGGGCGACAGCGGGGCGAACGTCACCCACTCGGGCGGCAGCGCCACGTTCTTGACCGCCGGGTACATGTACATCGACGTCGGGATCTGGCCCTGAACCTCGGCGGTGAGCAGGAAGTCGATGAACTTGCGTGCCCCGACCTCGTTCTTGGCGCCCTTGAGCACGCCCGCGTACTCGACCTGCCGGAAGCACGTGTTGAGCAGGGCCGTGGTGCTGCTTGCGCCGTTCTTGACGGTGAACGCCGGCGACGTCGAGTACGAGACCACGAGCGGCCGCGTCCCCTTGCCCTCGCCGCCGGAGAACTCGACCGAGTACGCCTCCGTCCACCCCTTCACGACCTTGACGCCGTTGGCCTTGAGCTTGTCCCAGTACCCCAGCCAACCTTCCCCCTTGGCGCCGTACGTCGCGACCAGGAACGCGAGCCCGGGCGAGGATGAGGCCGGGTTCTCGACGACGAGGAGGTCCTTGTACTCGGGCTTGGTCAGGTCGTCGAGGCTCGCGGGCACGGCCAGCTTCTTCGCGGCGAACCAGGCCGAGTCGGCGTTGACGCACACGTCACCGCGATCGATGGGGGTGAGAGCGTGGCTGTCGTCGGCGTCGAGGCCGGGTTCCAGTTCGGACGCCCCCGCCGGCTGGTAGGGCGAGAGCGTGCCCTCGGCGATCACGCGGGCGGCGGAAGCGTTGTCGAGGCCGTAGACGACGTCGCCGAGCGGGGAGTCCTTGGTGAGGATGAGCTGGTTGGCCAGCGCGCCGCCGTCGCCGGGCGCCACGTACTTCACGTCGTAGCCGGTGTCGGTCGCGAACTTCTTCTTGAGCGCGTCGGGCAGGCTGAACGAGTCGTGAGTCACGACGGTGAGCGTCTTGCTCTCGGTGGCCGTGGTCGCCGACGGACTGGATGAGGGGGTCGTCGACGGCGCAGTGCACGCCGTCGTGGCGATGACCAGGCTCAGGCCTGTGGCCACCAGTGTGAATCGAACCCGCATTGCCGTCTCCCCCGTGGTCGCGGGGAACGCATGCAATGAGAGTCCCGACTCCCTACGCCGGTGTGAACCGGATCAGGTTCGAGGGTCTGCGGCCCACCGCACTCTCAGCGCCGGTCGGCGCTCCCCTGTCTTGCTGGGGAGTCTAGCGTGCGGACGCCGCAGTGACGCTCAGCGTCCGGTGCCGGCGTAGACGACAGCCGTGCCGTCGCCGTCGAGACCGAAGGCGGTGTGCGCCGCCCGGACGGCCTTGTCGACGTCGTCGATGTCGACGACCACCGAGATGCGGATCTCGGAGGTGGAGATCATCTGAATGTTGATGCCGGCGTTCGCCATGGCGGTGAACGCGGTGGCCGACACGCCGGGGTGCGACCGCATGCCGACACCGACGACCGACACTTTGCCGACCTTGTCGTTGAAGGTGACGTTGTCGAAACCGATTTCTTCCTGGACGCCGCGCAGCGCCTCCATGGCGGCCGGCCCGACGTTCTGCGGCAGGGTGAAGCTGATCGCGGTGGTGCCGCCCTCGACCGACACGTTCTGCACGATCATGTCGATGTTGATGCCCGCGGCGGCGACGACCTCGAAGATGCGGGCGGCCTGGCCGATGCGGTCGCGGACGCCGATCACGGTGATCTTGGCCTCGCTGCGGTCGTGCGCGATGCCGGTGATGATGGGATTCTCCATGCCGTCCTCCTTCGGTTCGATGTCTTTGACCCAGGTGCCGGGCTGGTTCGAGAACGATGAGCGCACGTGCACCGGGACGTTCTCGCGGCGGGCGTACTCGACGCAGCGCAGATGCAGGATCTTGGCACCGTTGGCCGCCATCTCGAGCATTTCTTCGTAGCTGATCTCGGGGATGCGCTGGGCGCCCGGCACGATGCGCGGATCGGCGCTGAAGACGCCGTCGACGTCGGAGTAGATCTCGCAGTAGTCGGCACCGAGGGCGGCGGCGAGCGCCACCGCCGTGGTGTCGGACGCCCCGCGTCCGAGCGTGGTGATGTCCTTGGTGTTCTGCGACACGCCCTGGAAGCCGGCGACGATGACGACGTCCCCCTCGCCGAGGGCCGACTCGATCCGTCCGGGCGTGATGTCGATAATGCGGGCGTCACCGTGGGTGCCGGTGGTGATGACGCCGGCCTGCGAGCCGGTGAACGAGCGGGCCGTCCAGCCAAGGTCGTTGATGGCCATCGCGAGCAGGGCGGCCGACATGCGCTCGCCGGAGGTCAGCAGCATGTCGAGTTCACGCGGACGCGGGTTGGGCGACACCTGCTTGGCCAGGTCGAGCAGTTCGTCGGTGGTGTCCCCCATCGCCGAAACGATGACGACGACTTCGTGGCCCTGCTCCTGGGTGGCGACGATGCGGCCGGCGACGCGCTTGATGCTCTCGGCGTCCGCCACCGACGATCCGCCGAACTTCTGGACCACTCGCACCTGTTGACTCCTTCACCCGTCACCGACCACGCGGCACAGCCGGGAAGCTTACCTGCTCTGGCTCTACGATGGACGGCATGACCGACCAGCCCGTGCCGCAGCGACTGTCCGACGCCGACCGCGATGCGGCGGTCGAGGCTCTGCGCAGCCACCTGGAGGCGGGCCGTCTCGACCAGTCGGAGTTCGACGAGCGCATGTCGGCGGCACTCGCCGCACGAGTGGCGTCCGATGTCATGCCGCTCTTCGGCGACCTGCCCCTGCCGCACCCGCAGCTCGGCGACGGGCTGCCGCTGGCGCAGCCGCCCGGCTGGGCGGCCCCGGCCGCCGTGGGGTGGACGCCGCCCGCCTCCCCGCAGCCGTACCAGTACCAGACGCCCGGGCAGCCCAACGACGGCCAGGAACTCGAGAAGGTCCGCACCGGGATGCTGGCGAGCCTGTCTCCCCAGACGATCGACCTGCTGCGCACCTGGACGTGGCCCGCAGCCATCCTGATCGCCCTGATCACCGGCAACTGGATCACCATCCCGATCGCCATCGTGATCTCGGTCGTGCTGGGCCAGATCGGCAAACAGCACCGCAAGCCGCCGCCGTACCTGGAAAAGTAGCCCCGCTCAGGCCTTCGCGATCGCGAAGCTCAGCCCCAGCGCCTCCTCGGTCACCACGTCGCCCTCGGGCGTCCCCTCGGTGATCGAGGTGGCGAGCACCTCGTCGGCGACCAGGTCGGACGCCGCCCGCAGCGCGCCGGCGAGGTCGTCCTCGGCCGACCACACCAGGGAGATACGGTCGGAGACCGCCAGCCCGGACGCCTTGCGCTTGTCCTGCACCAGCCGCACCACCTCGCGCACCAGGCCGGCCGCGACCAGCCCGGGCGTCAGCTCCAGGTCGAGCGCAACGGTCTCGCCCTGCTCGTTGACGACCGACCAGCCCTCGCGCGGCCGCTCCGACACGATCACCTCGTCGGCCGTCACCGTGGTGCCGCCGTCGAAGTCGACGCTCGCCTCGCCGCTGCTCGCCAGCTCGGACGCCAATCGCGCCGCATCCGCGGCCGCGATCGCCGCGGCCACCTGCGGAGTGGACTTGCCGAAGCGTCGTCCGAGAGCCCGGAAGTTCCCCTTCGCCGAGTAGTCGACCAGGTCGCCGGCCGACGCGAACGACTCGACGACCTGCACGTTGAGCTCGGCCGCGATCTCGCCCAGCAGTTCGGCCGACAGTCGGGCGTGGGACGCCGACGGCACCAGGACGCGGCGCAGCGGCTGACGTGTCTTCACCTTCGCCTCGCTGCGGGCGGAGCGCCCCAGCTCGACCAGGCGGCGGGTGAGGCTCATCTCCGCGTTGAGCTCGGCGTCCACGGACGCCTCGTCGACCAGCGGCCAGTCGGCCAGGTGCACCGACGCGGGCGCGCCGGGGACGGCCGCCACCATCAGGTCCTGCCAGACGCGTTCGGTGAT
>RRZU011146987.1_pt1 | contig 12440 bp, 10 predicted proteins | sample 2165561 | NCBI WGS metagenome assembly RRZU01 (sample SAMN10456909, study PRJNA506462) | wastewater metagenome | isolation source: wastewater sludge | place: USA: Moscow, Idaho | reverse complement strand
TTAAGCTCCAAAAGAACAGGTTCTATAGATAAATCTATTGCTCTTCTAATCTTATAAAGTCCTTGGGTTTCTTCCAAAAAATCTCCAGTAATTTCATCGACAATAACAGCAACATCAATGTCACTATTGTCGTTGTTTGTTCCTTTTGCATAAGAGCCAAAGAGAACTACTTTTTGAGGGTGATATTTAATCTTTATAGCTTCAATAAATTCAGCAACTTTTTCTATAGCTTGTTTTTTATCCATTCTAATAACACCTCAGTTTCTTGTAAAATAACTTTACATTTTTCTTCTGTTAGGCTTTTTTCTAATTTTGCTTTATCTTGAGGATATCTAGTTCCTACATTCATTGGATCTAATAAATCTATTAAGTCCAATTGCTCATCAGTAAAAGAATCATAAAGACCAGCTTCTTTTGATATTTTAGAAATATTATGTGTGTAAGGTGCTGAAGTACCTTTATACTTTTCAAAATAACCTTTTGTTATTTTTTCTATAGTTTGATGACACATGAATCCAACATATAATAGTCTTTTACTTTTCAGCATAACTTTTGCTGTTTCCAAATCGTACTCAGCCAGTTCAACCCAATAATTAACTTTATCCAATAAATTCATCTCCTTCTAATTTACAGATTAATTTTATCATATAAAAAACCATTTATCAACCTAATATAAATTAGATAAGTTTAATCTAGCTGCCTATCCAAATTTTGTTCTTCGGTACTTACCCTTGCATACCCTATTTTCATTTTTACCCCCAGGAACGAGAATTTAATTTTTTCTTTTCTAAATTATACCATAATTCCTTCAAAAAAAGAACCAAAAAGGTATTTTACGTGGAGTAAAAGTTCTTTGATTTTGGTAATAGTTTTAGTTCTGGTTTTTAGGTGTTTTTTGGACAAAAAAGACCGTCTCGGTAAAAGTACCAAAAACGGTCGTTTAAAGAACTTGACTAATAAAGATAATTGAAAATAGATTCTCTTAAATAAAATACTTCTAAATATTTTTGATTACTCCAACTCAATTTTTTCTTCAGCAATATTAAAGATATTTATCATAGTATTAACATCAACTCTTTTAACTAACCAATTTCTCAGTTGTGCTTGTCTAATAAAGTCTTCTATCCTATTTATCCCCTTTATTTCTTTAAGTGTTATTACAATTCCAAAAGTTAATCCTTCTCCAAATTTTTCATCTAATCTTTCTTTTGTCTTTAAACTAATTCCCCATAAGCCAGTTTCATAAGCTTTTTTCATCCGGTTTCTTCCTGTTAGAGTTTCTCTAATATGCTTTACATTATCCCATTTTCTATGGTTCTTACGTGCATCTTCTTCCCAAGTAAAATTATCCCATTCTGAACTTTGATAATTATTATCTAATGTCTCAAGTGGCTTTTTTATATTTCCTGTTAATCTTCCAAAAGATAATTCTAATTCTGTATTAGTATAATCTACCCCTTGATTTCTTGAGCATGCTGGGAAATAACATAGTGTTGCTTTTGCTATAAAAGGATGCTTATCTTTTACAACTGGAACTGGTATATTATAATTATATGTATCATATTTTTCTGATATTCCCTGTATTATGAACTGAATTTCATCATCGTTACTTTTTACAATATCATCAATTCGTATAGGAACAACTCCATAGCCTACTAAAGCTTCATCATTTTTCTGAGTATCCCATCCTGTTGCTGAATGTATTAATAATGCTTTTGCTACATCTCTACTTAGTCCTAGTATGTCTATCAAATAAGATAACTTTCTTGAAATCCAAGGAGCTGCAAATGATGTTCCTTTTACAAAAGCTTCCCCCATTGGAGTACAAACTACCATAGGATTTTTCGTACTTCCTCCATAAAAACTAATGTCAGGTTTTATAAAAAACGAAAGAACTGGCCCTTTTCTGCTGTATGGTGTTGGATTTTTATCCTCATCCACAGAATTAACAACAACTGAATTGATAGAATCTGCTGGAGCCCCAATTGACCTAATAACTGTTTCTCCTCTAGATAAATTAGTTCCCGCTATTACAAAAATTACATCATTCTCAAACTGTATTTTATCTAGTATAGCGGCTTCTGGTGAAATAAAGTTTGGATGTATATCTAATTTAGAACCTAAAGATAAATTCCACACCTTAATATCTTTGTTTTTTGTAATAATTTCGTTTATGCTCCTCAATATAGAAAACGAATTAAACTGTCTTCCACTGGCAACTCCAAAGTGTCTCACTTTAAAACGACCACACCCATCATCCAACTTAGGATTAAATGTTGGCCCATCAACAATAATTGAAGAAACTGCTGTTCCATGTTCATAGTCCTCTTTACTGGTTTCTATATCATTTGAAATCATTTTTTTATATTCTACCCATTGAGAAAAATATACATTTTCATCAAATAATGTATCGATGACACCTATCGTTGGCTCATTTTTCGGAGAAGGAATTGTCAAAATCTCATCATCAATAAAATCGAAATTATCTTTTGTTATTTCAGATAAATCACTTACAGCCATAGAAATCAAAAAAGGAGCCTTTGACTTTAATATTTCTAATTCATCTGGTCTTAACAAAACTGTGGTTTCATCCATAATCCTATTGGAAAGTACATTAATCCCAATTTCTCTTAGTAAATCTTGAGTTTTGACATCTGTTTTAAAAAGAGTAATAATAGAGTCACTTTTAAGTTGAATATCATCAATTAAAATATCGAATTTCTCAACATAATAAGCATCAACGACTACCTTTAAAAAATTAACTTTAGCTATTAACTTTGAAGAAAATAAAATTTCCTTTTTATTTATCTTTGATATTATCTGTTCCGTTATCTCATTATTGAAATCCTTCTTCAAAATCGAAATACAGGCTTTTAATCTTGAAACTGACTCATCTAATATATTTCTAGAAATATAATGTGTAATTATATGCTTCGGTGAACCATCTAAAGAAAATCGTGCTCCAACAATAGATTCACTCGGTTTCGTTGATCCTTTTCCTAGTAAACCTTGAACTCTATTGCTTTTAGCTGCCACTTTATTATAACATACTGAAATCAAAACTCCCGGTAATAACTTCTGTTTTTCCCAGTATTCTTTTAGTTCAATTAAGTTATTTAATAAAGATTCAAGATGATTTACCTTAACTGATTTTCCTGTAGGTAATTTTGGGGGTCCTGGTCGACTTTTGCTCGATGCTTGTTCAAATTGACCTTTAAGTTGTAGTAAACTATTCAATCTCTATCACTCCTTTAATTCCCTTGAAACTTGGCTCTTTGAAATACCAGTTAAAATTTCAATTTCTCTTACTGTGAACCCTTTATCCTGTAAACTCTTTAAGTCTATATTCAGACTGCTCCCACAAGCATTTAAGTATAGTTTTTTTAAGTAGTCATACTCATTGCTTGGGTCACTAAATGCTAGTGAAGATTTTATTAAATTTTTTAGTTCTCCAGGATACGGTATTACAGTCATAAGACCTAGTATTTTCTTAAATAATCTCATATTTCTTCCTGCAAATTTAAACTTAAATAATAGTTCATTTAATATCGCTTCACCAATATCAATAAGGTCTTCTTGTTTATATCTATCAAAATCTATTATAACATCGAATCTTCTCGTAAGTGCTTTATCAAATGAATTATACAAATTAGTTGTAGCAATTAAGATAATCTTATCATTCAGTGCATCTAGCCCTTTAAGAACAGAGGATGTTGCTCTTCCCATCTCTCGAAGATCGTTAGAGTTAATTCTATCAATGGCAATAGAATCTATTTCATCAAATAAAACAATTACCTTATTTGGATTTGAAACTGTAGATATCTCATCGAAGAGAGAAGTAATATTTTTTGAAGTTTGTCCTAATTTACTATCAATTAAAGAATCAAAATCTACAATAAAAAGTTCTCTTTCCAATATTCTTGCAACTTGCTTTGCAGACTCTGTTTTTCCTGTACCAGGGGAACCTTGAAATAAAAACTTATTAATTCCTGCATTATGTCCAACAGCATTTATGATTCCCAAAATATCATTTTTAATTATTTCAGGTAATGGCAATGGACCACTAGATACATCAATTTTTTTTACAAACACATTACTATTTCCTTCTAATTGTGGAACAAAAGTATTCACATCTGAAAGTAGAGCCATAATATATTCAGATAATTGATAATCATGGTTATCATCAAAATATTTAGCAATTTCATACGCTTCGTTACGAAAAGCAGATTCATTTTTTTCTGCATGATATTTTATTAAATTTAAAATATTTTTTTTCTTCATAAAAGTCACCTCTTGAAACATTATACACTATTCGGGACAAAAAATCAAATTTTGGGACAAAAAAATAAATTTAATTATAACGAGAAATAAGCTAGCAAAATTTTCTATGTTTTAACCATTTCATTTTTAAGTTTTTTATAGTGTTTTTATTTTGTTCATATATTTAACTTACTCTGTTAAAATTCTTAAAATATTTAAATGTGATGGGTGAATATCACTTTCTGTGACAATAGAGTCTAAATATAATGAAAATAATGACTGTGAATCCTGCTTTACTAATATAGCAGGTATTTGTGAATTTAGATTTATTTTTGTGTGAATTTCCTCAAGAAACTTATCTATTATATCTTTACAAAAAATATAGTGTAGTTTATCAAGTGATATGTCTTCTAAGTATTGATTAAATGATATTTTAGAATATATTTTTTCACTTCTTGATTCCTTTTGCCTTATAAAGTTATTGGATAATTTTGTATGGATATCATTATCGTATCTCATTCGAGCATCAAAAAAAATTAATTTAAGTTCATTTAAAGTAGTCTCACTAAGTACAGCATGGCCTGAATAATGTTTATTTAGTAGTGAAATAATAAATTCATCATTGCTAAATAATGAAGATTCAAATTCATAACCATCTTGAAATATAACACGTTTCTGGCTAGGATGAATTAATTTTAACATCTCCGCTTTGAAATCTTCCAACTTACTTAGAGGCATACAATCAGTATCTCTTAAAAGTATCCAATGAACTTCATGTTTAATTAAATTATTATGAGCTCTTATAATGCTTGGTAATTTTTCATTTATTGAATCAACTCCACATAGCTCTATTATATATAAGTTATCTTGTTGTAAGGTTTTAATTTGCCTAAATTTGCTAAGTAAATTCTCAATTCGTTCTTTGTCTTTAGGTCCTTCAACAACTAGAATTTTTTTTGCATTTTTTAATCTTTCAATATCACTATACTCTCCAACAAGGTTTTCTATGACAAATTTTTTTGCTCCATTTTCTAATGGTTTTAGGAACCCCGTTGATTTATCTGATTCGTTTACGAAAATAATTTCATTGTCATTAACCTGCTCAACAAATTTCTCATTATGGGTAATTACAAATAACTGACTATTTTGTATACCTCTTAATTGTTCTATTAGTTTATGTTGAGTTCCTAAATGTATATGCGCATCGGGTTCATCTATTAAAAGTATATAAAGTAAAGAATCTAAAAATTCAAACGATGAAAAAATGTCCGCTACTTGTAAAAAACCACTGCCTTGTGATAATAAATCACTTTTTTTCCCTCAATATCAACAAAAAGTTTTATATATTCTCTATTATCTTTGTCCTTTTCTACAAATTTAACATTTTTGTCAAATATAGTTGATAAATATTCTTCTATTTTTATTTTCACTTCATCTTTTCTAATAATTTTGTTTCTTAATACTTCAAAGCCTTTCCCCTTTTGCATTTTACTTCTAATCTGTGCTATATACATATATGGTTCCTTTACAATAATATTAGAAATTGGTCTTGTATTAGAAAATGAAAGCATACTTTTAAGAGATTTTCCTAATGACAAGGCTAATGCTGTAAAATACTGAAACTGTCCTTTGTCGAGGTAACTAACTTGGAAATAAGCATTATCTATGTGACCTGCTTTACTAATTGAAAAACCTAACGAATAGCTGTTATTTTGCTCTGAAATAACCAAAGTAATTTCCAACTCAGCTTTATTATTACTTACCTCACTAAAAAACAAATCTTTATCATCAGCAATCCTCAAAAATTCAAACTCATTAAATGATATATTTTTTGTATTTGAATAGAATTTATCACCTTTAGCAGTAATATTTGCATCATAGCACTTTTTCCAAAGTTGCATAGCTTCAATTATTGTGGTCTTTCCACTATTATTCTGCCCTATAATAACATTAAATACTGAATTAAATTCCACATCAAGTGTTTCAATACTTTTAAAATTTTTTATTTGTAAATTTGAAATATGCATACTTAACTCCATTCATTGATTGTTTTGTACTATTTTTTATATATAATATATGACTTTTAGCTTTGAAATAGTTATCTATTTATGTCATTTGGTTCAATTCTCCTTCAATATCCCTTACTTAAATCTAAATTTACACAAATATTTTTTTATGCTTCATTAAAAATTGGAGCTAATTCATAATCATTGTCTTCAACAATTTTCAGAAATTCTTCTTTTAAATTTTCATTTTTTTTAAAAAAATCTTTCATCCCACTAACAAAGCTTCCAAATGACATAAGTCTAAGTTCCCTATTAAGTAAAAATACATTGTGTTTATTAAGTCCATTTATTTTCATTATTTTTATAAAATCATTAATGTGATTATTACAATAATTGAAACTTCCCTCTGCTGAAAATTTAGTTTCACTAAAAATAATTTTTTCTACAATTTGAAAGTATCCATATATTTTTAATTGCTCTTCATACTCTTTTGGAGGAAAATTTCCTAAATGTTTTCTTATAACATTAAAATATTCATTAATTTCTGTTGAATGAATATACCCATTTTTTAATAAATACATAAATAAATCCCAGTCGTTTGCGGACCAAGGCATTTCCCATTCCCAATACTTAACTTTCCACAAATTTCTTATATAGCAACTATTATCATTGAACTCTTTTATAACCTCTGGAAATTGGTTTATAAAAAATCTAATATAACTATCATTATTTTTTATCACTTCATGAAAGTGTTTTTTCAAAATAGGTCTACTATTACTATTTATTTCATTCCAAAGCTCAAAGTCTTTATCTGAACTGCAAAGTACTTCTTCATTCTCTGATATATTTTTATGAATTTCTTTGATTAGCTCTTCAAAAAAATTAATTAATTCATTATTATGAATATAGTCTTGAATTTTGTCAATTAGGGGTCTAATGGAAATTCCCGGGGCTGTATAATCTGGATTTAAATGCTTTAGTATCTCATTCTTAATATAGTTCTTCCCACCATTAATAATATATTTATTTAAACAGGACTCTATAAATAACCAAAATGTGTCAACATGAGCAGAATCAATTTTATCGTCTTTTGCATGTGCACATGTATTTCTAATTGTTCTCCAATACTCATATTGTTTTCTTATATCATCAGAGACTTGAAATGGGTTTTTATCGATATTTCTATTAGCTAATTCATACACTTCTTTATCCCATTCAGATTCATTTTTTAAGTTTTTTTGAATAAGATTCCATTTGTTCGTTTCTAATTTTTCTGGAGTTTCCTTTACAATTAATACTCTTTTTCTTATAACTGTTTGCATACCAAGGTATGACATAATAATGGATGCTCGATAGGCACCAATTTTGTAACATAATATAGATTCTGAAAACAGTACACTGGCTTCTTCTGGATAATTTTGACTATTTATCCAGTTTTCAAATTTTAATTTCACTTTTATCTCCCCTGTTATTTTTCTAAAGTCTCTCTTTATGCTGATACAAACCAATAAAGTTATTTCGTTAATTTTCATCTTATAAAATAAGAAATCATTAATATCTATTGTTGCATGATAATAAATCATGCAGAAATTGTTGGAAAACTGTATTTATAAATCCTATATTTTCAACTTCTCTTGTTTTTACAAGATGAAAACTGGAATCAATTTTTTCTGCATGAAAATATTTATTACGTAAAAAATACGAATACTTCAAAATATAAAAACAAAGTAAATCTTGATTGTTTTTTTTGTTCTCGGATATTTTAGAAGTCATATGTTGCTCTACTGAAATAAGTAATCCAAATTGTTGAAGATAATCTTTTCTATATACTAAAATTTCACTAAACATTTCGTTTAATCTACAATCTTCAAATCTCAAAATAAAATCATGAAACATCTTTGTTTTTTTATCTGTATCATAATTGTTTAGAATCATATCTCTTATTGGCCTAATTAGACGGTAGCTGTAACCAGGGGCCATCTGGACAAATTATCAAATTGGGAAATTCTTAATAACCGAGTTATATTCATTTTGAGCATCCGTTATTGATAGCTTTGAGTATATTTCTAAGGATTTTCTACTCTCGTGGCCTGAATATGGCTGAATAAGGGCATCATCAATTCCATTTCTTTTTAGCCAAGTAAATAGAAAATGTCTTAATTTATGTGGTGAAATATTCCTTTCAAATCCTGCTTCTTTTGAATATTTTGCCAATATTTTTCTTATACCCCTATCTGTATATTTTTTCTTCCAAGAAGATTCGAACAAGTAAGTCCTCTTGTATTTGCTATCATTAGAAGTATTTAATTTGCAATGCATTGAGAGTATTTCTCTAAAAGTCTCAGGAAATGGTACCATTCTATCTTTATTTCCTTTTCCTTCTGTGATTCTTATCTGACAATTTCTAAAGTCTACATCAGTTAACTTAACATTAATTAATTCGCTCACACGAATTCCTGTATATAAAAATGTTTTTAGGATTATAACATCTTGATGTTTATCAGATGCCCAAATTATATCATAGAATTTTTTTAGCTCCTCTTCTGTAGGAACATAAGGGAGTTTCTTATTTTTATTCACTACTTCAATTTCTAGTTCTTTCCTTAAAAATTTAAAAACATTTTTTAGATAATCATAATCAGGGTTTTCTTCTCTTAAAAATTTAGAGAGTTCTTTTGCTTTTTTTTGTGCAGTAGTTCTTTCCGTCATTGCATTTCTCCTTCATATAATTCAATTCGTTTATCCATATCAAGATTAAAAGTTCCATATGGGTTAATATGGCTATAAATAAGAGGTGTTAAAGCTCTAAAATCTTCTTTAGTCATTTTATCATACCAAACTTTTTCTGACAGAACATTTTGAATTAATAAGGTATTTATATAAATTAGACTATTTTGCAATAATTGTAAGGATAGAGCTGATATTTCTTGTTCTTCAATCTTATTTGTTGAGAATTCACGCCCTTTTCCATAAAAAATGAAGTTATTAGCTGAATTCCAATTTTCTATTACATTTAAACCTTCATGAATTTCTCTTCTTATTTTTTCAGAATCTAAATATTCGCAAATGAAAATCGTTTTGATTACTTTACCTAACTCATTTAAAGCTTGATAAGTTGGATGCTTCAAGTTATTTCCTGTAAATCTTTTGAGTATAGATTCTGTTTCAGCTGTTCCAAGCCTTAAAGCTGTTGCATATTTTACCATTTGGTCATATTGTTGCTCGATTATTTCCCAGTTTATTGGCCTTGTTAATATGTTTTGTAGATTGCTATAACTATCTGTCATATTTATGTCTGGTCTGTAAAGCTTTTGTTTACTGATATTTTTTAATCTTGGCATAAGTTTGAAGCCAAGTAGATGACAAAAAGCAAAAGCTACTTCGCTTTGTCCGTGAGTATCAACATAGTGTTTTTCAATTTCCATCTCAGTATTATGTCTTAATATACCCTCTATCATAGCTGAAACTTCTGAGGAAGAACAAGATTTAAGTTGAGAATAGACACAAACAGAGCCTAATTCAACATGCCAATAAATCATTATTCCTCTTCCGTGGTATCTATTGTGCCATTCTGTCATCAAATTTTGATTCCATGCTCCAAATTTTTTTGAATCAGAAGCACAAGTTGTTGTAGCTGTGCCCCAAATAGCTTCATTTCTAGATTTTAGAGTTTCATTAACAATGTGACTTATAGCGTTTCTCAAATTTTCTTTATCTATAAATTTAGTTTTAACATAAAATAAATCAAGGTGCTTTTCATTCATTGTACCACTTGAAACACCTTTTAGACCAGTGTTTGTTGCTAGAGAGTAAAGAGAAAGAATTAATCTTCTTTGGATAATATCACGGCTTAGTTTTTCATTTGCTGCAGTACTTTTAAAAAACTTAGTAAAATTAAGTCTTAAATCACTTTCTTTAAGAATATCAAGTAGGTTAATAACATTCCATTTGTTAAGAATTTCTGTCTTTAAAAGTGCTAAATTTCTAGGTTCTGCTTGTGGTTCTAATGGTGATAATTTAATATGTCCTTTTCCGTTATTCAATTTTAAAGTTACTTTGTTATTACCTAATACGTTGTTATTAAGAGTTTCTAAGGCTTTTTTCTGAACTTCTTTTAGCGTAGAAATGAATTGTCTTGCATCAGTTGTTAAATCTAATTGTGAGTAATAGAAATCTCTTTTTTCATCAAAATCAAAAGGGATGTCTTCATCAGGATTCTTGTATTTATTAGAATTTTTAACCCAAATTTCTCTACAACGCATTTTATCTCTAAGTGATTCAAGCAGACAGATTTCATAATTGATACGATTAACTATTTTTTCAGAGTTTTTATCAAAGTCAAAAACTCTTTCCTGCCACATAGGTTTTATTACTCCATTAATAGCTACTTTTTCGTGTTTTGGAAAGTGCTTAAGCTTTGAATCTGAGTATTTTTTTATAAGGCTAAGTCCTTCAATCATTGGTTTATATACATCATTATTCGAATTAAAATCAAGAACTGATATTATTTTGGGAACAGCCTGTCTATAGTTTCTTTGATACGAAGCTCTGATTATTTTATAAGATTTATCATCATAATCTTTATCACTATTTTGTAACTCTTCAATAAAATTTTTAAGAGCTTCTTTATCAATGACAGAATAAATGACATCTTTTACTCTTCCCTCGGGGTTATCTAGAGCTGCTTGTGCTAATTTAATTGCAATATCTTTTTTATTAAAAAGCTTCCCTTTTTTAGCTTGTGAGATGTATTCATTCTTGAGTTTACTCTCTGCCTTACTTTCAAGTTTATGAATGGTTTCTGATATTAAATTTGAAAGATTATCAGTTATTTGTGCCTTTTTATGCATGAAAAATATATATAGCAAAGAATATTTAATCTCATTGGGATGTGCCAAAACTTCTGATAGCTCTTCAGCATTAACTCTTCTGTAAAATTTTTCTACAATTTTTTCTGAAATATCCTTAAATACTTTTTCAGGAAGATGAAGGGCTTCAATAGACTTTAATTTTTCTATTTCATAAAGAGAAGAATCTACATTTATACCTTCTGGAGCTTTTTTAAAATCCTTAAATGAAAGATTATACTCATTATCATCATTTTCAGATTCATTTCCCACAATAAGCAAATCAATTTTAGAGATTGTTTCTTTATTTAAAACAGAATAAATCCTATTATAAAGTGTATTTTCATAGGTCTTTATGGCAGATTTTATCATCCTATCTATTTGTAAATCACTCGGTGGCTCAAGCTTTAAAGTTTTCAACTTTTGGAATACTCTTTCTTTAGAATACTCAAAATCTGTATTTTCAGGAATAACTGATTTTATTAACCACTCTTTAATTCCTTTTAAATCAGAAAGTTTCGTTTCTTCAAAACTAAATATTTGCCTTATTTCAGCTCTGTGTCTTTTTATTGTTCTGCCATTCCAGTCATACTCTAAGAATAATTGAGAATCAATGGCCAAAATATTTGATATATATGCAATAATGGTCTTTGGAACTTCTGAGGCATATTTTGGAAATCTACTTTCATTCTGAAAAAACTTAAAAAGAATAGCAAACCCAAGGCGCGTAGCTTCATTTTTATTTACCAGAAATTTTATCTCTTCGGATGAAAAGCTAAAGAAATCTTCTAGTTCTTCTTTGTTCCAATTATTTTTCACAAAAACCACCTTCAAAAAGTTCCTATAATTATGAAAGTCGGAACTTTTTTTCTATTTTATATTATTTTTAGACTACTTTTTCTACAAAATATCACTAAACATAACCTAAGTTCCATTTCTAAAGAAATAAACAGAACTTTTAAAATTGATAAAATTAAAGAGAACTACTAAAGTTCTCTTCTAATATTATAGAATCACAATTTCAAGAAGTCAAATTAATTTAAAATCTCAGATGGCCCCTGGTTACAGCTACCGTCTAATTAGGCCTAATATGAACTATTTACTTGTTTTAATGCTTCTACAATAAATTTAATGACGTTTTCTTTCATTGTTTCTAAATCTGCTTTTAGTATTGTAATATTTAAATAAATAGATTCTTTTGTTATGATTTTAGGTATTGAAGAAATAAATCCTAATGTATTAGTATTGTCGTGAGACTTCTTGGTTTCTCTCATAGCCTTAAAACAGAAAAATAAAAAATCAGTTAATTCATTATCTATGTTAATTT
>RRZU010262142.1_pt1 | contig 12440 bp, 9 predicted proteins | sample 2165561 | NCBI WGS metagenome assembly RRZU01 (sample SAMN10456909, study PRJNA506462) | wastewater metagenome | isolation source: wastewater sludge | place: USA: Moscow, Idaho | reverse complement strand
GATGGTGTTGGTCACCACGATCTCATCCAGGGCCGAGCCCTTGGAAATGCGTTCGATGGCAGGACCCGAGAAAATGGGGTGGGTACAGTAGGCGTACACCTTCTTGGCGCCGCGCTCCTTGAGCACTTCGGCGGCTTTGACCAGAGTGCCAGCGGTGTCGATCATGTCGTCCATGATGACGCAGTTGCGGCCTTCGATCTCGCCGATCACGTGCATCACTTCTGACACGTTGGCCTTGGGGCGGCGCTTGTCGATGATGGCCAGATCGCAGCCCAGCTGCTTGGCCAGTGCACGTGCACGCACCACACCACCCACGTCGGGGGATACAACGATCAGGTCTTCGTAGTTCTTTTGGCGCAGGTCACCCAGCAGAACGGGCGATGCGTAGATGTTATCTACGGGAATGTCGAAAAAGCCTTGAATCTGGTCTGCGTGCAGATCCATCGTCAGCACACGTGCCACACCGACGGCCTGCAACATGTTGGCCACCACCTTGGCGGTAATAGGAACACGTGTAGAGCGAGGACGGCGGTCTTGACGGGCGTAGCCGAAATAAGGAATCACGGCGCTGATGCGTTCGGCCGATGCGCGCTTGAGCGCATCCACCATGATCAGCAACTCCATCAGGTTGTCGTTCGTCGGGGCGCAAGTGGACTGGACCACGAAGACATCGCGTGCACGAACGTTTTGCTTGATTTCGACAGTGACTTCACCGTCAGAAAATCGGCCCACATCGGCTGCGCCCAATTGGGTGCCAAGGTGTTTTGCAATTTCAGCTGCCATGCCAGGATTGGCATTGCCGGTGAAAACCATGAAGTCGGGTTGGTTGGCTTGCATGAGCATCCCAGCAGTCTGAAAAAAAGCCTGTATGCGGAAACGAGAATTTGGCAGGGGAAGAAGGATTCGAACCTTCGCATGCCGGAATCAAAATCCGGTGCCTTAACCAGCTTGGCGACTCCCCTACACAGGTCAACTGCTGAAAGCAGCCAACCTTAATTTCATTCTGAAACCCACCCTGCCAGAGGATGAATCATCAGATTGCCGCATGTTTTAATTTTCCATTCGCTGGGAGCGTCTTGAAAATTGATATCGCGCGGCATTTGTGCAAACACTGCACTACCCGAGCCCGTCATTCTAGCATGCATTCCTTTGGAATTTAGCCAATTTATGGCTTTTTTCACATCGGTGCACAAACTTTCTGCGACTGGCTGCAAGTCGTTACGACCAAAATCGTAGTGTGCTGCAGCAAAGCCTAAGATTGTAGCATGACTTGAATCGCGCTTCAGGGCGGGTGAAGAAAAAATCGCTTTTGTCTCCAACCCGGCCTGGGGTTTGACCACCACAAATTGGGCTGGCGGCGGTTGTTGCCCTGACTCGAGGGGCCGAATTGTCTCACCAATTCCTTCCACCCAGGCATTGTGTCCGCGCAAAAAAAATGGAACGTCTGCGCCCAATGTCAGCCCGATGCGTTCCAGGGCTGGTCGGGGCAGGTTCAGTTGCCACAGGCGATTGAGGGCGAGCAGGGCAGTGGCAGCGTCGGACGAGCCGCCGCCCATGCCTGCTTGTGCTGGAATGCTTTTTTGCACTCCAATGTGTGCTCCCGTGCGGCAGCCCGTGGCTGCTTGCAGTGCATGGGCCGCACGCAGTGTCAGGTCCATGGCGGGTAGCTCGGTGCCGATGTCTTCCCGGCTGAGTTGCCCGTCAGGCCGCAGGTCAAAGTGAAGCGTATCGCACCAGTCGAGCAGCATGAAAACGGACTGGAGCATATGGTATCCATCCTCTCTGCGGCCAGTGATGTGCAAAAACAGATTCAGCTTTGCTGGGGCGGGAACGTCGTAGAGCGCTTGCATGCGTTGGTGTTGAGCAGGGCTCAGTGAGACAGCGAGATGCGCAGCATTGCTTTGGGTTCGGGGAGGACCCGCTGCGCAGTGATGCGGCCTTGGTCGATGGCACTCAGATCGGAAATCCAGCCGGCGGCCTCCGCCTGGGTGCCCTTGAGCCAGTGAAAAATGGCTTTGACTGGCAGCGCGGCACCGGTCAGTTGGAGCATCAAAGTGTCCAGTGAGTCGGAGCGCTGAAGTTGCTGGCCAGTTTGCAAGGTCGCTGAGCCTGCTTCCCACCGCAATTGGCCCAGCGTCGTGCCCAGCGGGCTGAGCAGCGTGAGTTGGCCTTGGCTCTCTTCACCTTCCAGTTCGAACAAGGCCGCAAATGACTGGGGTGCGTCACCTTCAACTTGCAGGGCAATGCGCCCGGACCAGAATGGAGCCTCGGCATTGCCCGGGCGGGCGGGCAGGGCGCAGCCCACAAGTGCGCCGAGCAGGGCGCTTGCGCTGCCCAGAAGTACGGTTCTGCGCAGGTGGCGTAATGGTGCACTGCGCGCCAAGTAGCCCGTGTCACGCATCAAAGGGAAACCCCGAGGCGTTTGAGGGTGTCTTTGAGTGTCTGGTTGTCGGGGTTGAGTCGCAGGCCTTCTTTCCAGATGGCTTTGGCTTCCTCTGTATTCCCTTGACTCCACAGCACTTCTCCCAGGTGGGCGGCTATCTCGGGATCGGGTTTTTTGGCAAAGGCAGACTGCAGCAGTTGTTGTGCCCGAGCTTTATTGCCAAGCCTAAACTCTGCCCATGCCAAGCTGTCTGTGATGAACGGATCGCCAGGGGCCAGGTCCAGGGCTTTTTGGATCAGTTGTTTGGCTTCACTCAGTCTCACTCCACGGTCTGCGAGCGAGTAGCCCAGAGCGTTGTAGGCATGGTGGTAGTCAGGCTGCCGCGCGATCACTTGGCGCAGCAGCTTTTCCATGACATCCAGCCGCCCTGTCTTTTCTGCCAGCATGGCTTGGTCGTAGGCCAAGTCGTTGTCTTCTGGTGACTGGGGGAGTGCTTTTGCCTGCAGTTGATAAGCTTCTTCGTTTTGGTTGTTGTCTTTGAGCAGTTGCACTTCTGCCAACAGCTTCATGCGTTGTTCATCTGCATTGTTGCCGGGCAGCTCTCTGAGCAAGGCCCTGGCTTCCGGCATGCGCCCTTGCTTGGCCAGAATGGACGCACGTTGGCGTTGCACGCTGAACGAATCGTTTGGGCTCTCTATACGATCCAGCCAGCCCTGTGCTGCTTTCAGGTCGCCTTGTTTTTCCGCAATTTGTGCGGCCAGCACATAGGCTTGGGTCATGATCCGTTGGCTGATCTCGCTATCGCCTGCAGCTTGGGCGACGTCCATGAACTTGCGCAAGGATGCGGCTGCCAATGCTGGCTTTTGATCCTGCAATTGCAAGCTGGCAAGCACGAGCCATGCTTCTGCCATATCGGGTTTGTCTTGGGTGACCCGCTTCAGTTGGTCCGAGGCCTCTGCAAATTGAGATTGGGCGAGAAGAACCCGCGCATAAAGCATCCGGATTTCAGGGGCTGGCTGTTGTTGTAAGAAGTTTGTAACAAAGGGTTTGGCCTCGTTACTTCCCTCGTCCAGAAGCTCCAGTGCAAGCCTGGCCAAGCCTTCGTAGTTGGGGTCGATGGCTTGTGCTTTGGCGAGACTCTCCAGTGACCCGGTGCGGTCGTTCGCCGCCAGGCGCATGCGTCCCAGAGCAATCCAGGCCGCAGCCCCGGTCGATGGGTTGGACATTTCTGTCCTGAGTGCTTCTTGCACCGCTTTGGCTGCGGCCGCTTTGTCACTCACTCGCCCAAACATCTGCGGGATGGCGTTCAAGATGCCGACTTTGCTAGGCGCAGGCGCTTGCTGGATGAATTGCTGCAACGGCGCTGTGGTCTCGCTGACTCTGTTGAGCGCAACCAGTATTTGAAGCACATACCGATTGGCATCCCTGGATTGGGGGTGATCTTCTTGCCATGCTTTCGCAGCTGCCAATGCGTAATCGCCGGAGCGGGATTGCAGTGCAATATCTGCGGCCCGCTGATACAGCTGGCTGCTATGGCTGCGCCGCGCGGCGTCCAGCATCAGCGCATAGCCCGCACCGGGATCGCCTGTGCGCGTGGTGACTTCTCCAAGAAAGACCTCGTAGAAAAGATTGCCGTCTGCTGACGTATCTTCCTTGGTGGCTTCCGTTGCAGCTGTTTTGTGTTTTCCTGTGGGTGCTGTTTGGGCCCAACTGCAAGTGGTGGCAAGTGCCAAAGCAGTGGCCAGAGGGATCAAGCGAAAGCGATGAATATGCTCCATCGAATCATAATAATCTACATGTACACGCACTTGCTCGAAGACGCTGCATATGCCTGAGTTGCCAGAGGTTGAGGTTACCCGCCGTGGCTTTGCGCAGGCGATTGCAGGTGCTCAGGTGCTCTCGATGCGAATGGGCAAGCCTTTGCGCTGGCCTTTGGGTTGTGAGCTGCATGCCGTCGTCGGCCGTTACGTGGTTCAAGTGCGGCGCCGTGGCAAATACCTGTTGTTGGACCTTGACCGCGGGATGCTGTTGGTGCACCTGGGGATGTCAGGGAGTTTGCGCTTTGCATCGCATTTGCCCGAAGCGGGTAAGCATGATCATTGGGACCTGGTGACGTCTTGCGGGACGCTGCGTTTGCATGATCCGAGGCGTTTTGGCGCTGTGGTGTATGCAGCGGGCGAGGGGGATCCCGTTGCGGTCAAATTGCTTGGTGGGCTGGGAATGGAGCCTTTGGGAGGCGCTTTTGCCGTCGACACTTTTGTGCAGGGGGTGCGATCCAGCCGTTTGCCAATCAAGCAACTGTTGCTGGCCGGGCGCGTGGTGGTCGGTGTTGGCAATATTTATGCGTCCGAAGCCCTTTTCCTGGCAGGCATACGCCCTACAACCCGGTCTTCTGCGCTGACCATTGTCCGTGTCAAACGTTTGCACCAGAGCATTTGCGAAGTCCTTGAGAGAGCTGTACAAATGGGTGGAAGTAGCCTGAAGGACTTCTCCAGTGCCGATGGATCCAGTGGCCATTTTCAAACGGCTGTTCAGGTATATGGACGTGCCCAAGCGCCCTGCTATGTGTGTACAACGCCCATCAAAATGCTACGCCAGGGGCAGCGCAGCAGTTTTTACTGCCCTGTGTGTCAGCGATAGTTGTAACAGCTTGATGGACTGATCTCGCGCTGCGTTATGTAGGCAGAGCGGTCAGTGCTATATTTTGTTCATGTCTGCTTGCAGACCGACTATCGCATTCCGGGAGCAAAGTGGGACCCTCATTCAACGAACAGTTCGACCAGCACGGTGCGTGGCGACGTGCATTTGCGCAGCAACTCAAGCAGCTTGCTGAGTGGATGTCTGGCCATGACCTTATGGATGCTGCGGTGCAGGAGCGACTTCAGCGCTTGGAAAATCAGGTCCGGACTGACAAAGTCATGGTGGCCTTTGTGGCCGAGTTCTCGCGCGGCAAGTCGGAGCTGATCAACTCCATTTTTTTTGCCGACTACGGTCGTCGCATCATGCCTGCCAGTGCTGGGCGCACGACGATGTGCCCGACCGAGTTGGGCTATGACCCCGCGCTCGCACCGAGTTTGCGATTGCTTCCGATCGAAACCCGGCTGCAGATGCAGGGCTTGGCAGAGTGGCGTCTCAAGCACGATCGCTGGGTTGAGCTTTCTCTGGATGTGAATGACGCGGACCAGATTTCAAAGGCCCTTGAAAAAGTCGCTGAAATTCGGCGGGTCAGCCTCGACGATGCCCGAGCTTTGGGCTTTTGGCACGACGATCTTGCGGAAGAAAACCCGGTACCAGACGCGGAAGGCATGGTCGAAGTGCCCATGTGGCGCCATGCGTTGATCAACATTCCGCACCCGCTACTGAAACAAGGGCTGGTCATCCTGGATACGCCCGGACTCAACGCGGTCGGCGCTGAGCCTGAGTTGACGGTGAACCTGATTCCTCAGGCGCATGCCGTGGTGTTCATCCTGAGTGCGGACACTGGCGTAACGCGTTCAGACCTCTCGATTTGGCGAGAGCATCTGGCCACATCCACGGACAGCATGGATGCGCGACTTGTTGTTCTGAACAAGATCGATACTCTGTGGGATGCATTGAATTCGCCAGAGCAAGTGCAGGCGCAATTGGATCGCCAATGCCGGACTTCTGCTGAGATGCTGGGCATTCCGCTGGAGCAGGTGGTGCCGGTCTCCGCCCAAAAAGGTTTGGTGGCGAAAATTGCCTGCGACGACCTGTTGTTGGAGTCCAGTGGACTTCCCGCATTGGAAGAAGCCCTCGCCCAAGGTGTGATGGGGCGGCGGCAGGCTATTTTGCGCGCCGCGGTAGCCACGGGTGTGGCCAATCTGCGCGCTGAAACATCTCGTGTCATCAATATTCGGCGCCGTGATCTGGACGACCAGATGGCGGAGTTGCGTAGCTTGCGTGGTAAGAACATCTCGGTCATCGAGAGCATGCGCCACCGCATTGAACAGGAGCAACAGGAGTTTGACCTCAGTACAGCCAAGATTCAGGCGGTGCGCGCCGTTCACCTCAAGCTCCTGCGCGAGGTGTTTCATCAGCTTGGCTCTAAAGCCCTGAAAACTGAGCTGGCGGAGCTGTCGCAGTTGCTCCAGCAAAAAGGTCTCAAGCTCGGGGTGCGCAAGATTTATCTTGAAACTTTCGATAAATTGCGTGGCACTTTGGATAAAGCGCAGGCCTCGGGCACCGAGATACAGGCGATGTTGGGTGGCACATTCAGGCAGTTGAATGCGGAGTTCGGTTTTTCTTTGCAAGTGCCGTCGCCACCACAGCTTGAGCATTTCTTGCATGACCTCGCCCAGATTGAGCAGAGTCATTTGCAGTACCTTGGTGTCAGCAATGCACTGAAGCTGGCTCAGCCCGAGTTCTCCGAACGTTTGGTGCGTGCACTTGGAACACGTTTGCGTACGGTATATGAGTCGGCCGCCAACGATCTCGAGTTGTGGAGCAAATCGGCCACAGCACAGCTTGATGCGCAATTGAGAGAGCGGCGACGCAGCTTTTCTCGCCGCATTGAGGCCGTGGACCGTATCCAGCAAGCTGCTAGCGGCTTGGTCGAACGCATCTCAGAAATTGAGGCAGGTGAGGAAGAGCTGATTCAGCTTGAGCATCGACTGCAGGAGCTCACCGCGCAATTGATCTCGTTGCCAGAAGAAGATCATCAGGACACCTCCCTGGACTTTTTGATTGCATGAGTGTGGCGGCTGATTCGGTTGCCACGCGTGTTGTGCAGTGGCAGGTGGAGCGTGGGCGCAGTCATTTGCCTTGGCAGCAAACCCGGGATCCTTACAGGGTGTGGCTATCGGAGATCATGCTTCAGCAAACCCAGGTGGTCACAGTCCTCGACTATTACGCTCGATTCCTGGAGCGTTTTCCAGATGTGAGGGCGTTGGCTGCAGCTTCTCTGGATGACGTCTTGAGTCTGTGGAGCGGGTTGGGGTACTACAGCCGTGCCCGCAATCTGCATCGTTGTGCTCAAAGGGTGGTCGATGAGTTCGACGGCGTTTTTCCTGCAACAGTTGCATTGTTGGCAGACCTGCCGGGAATTGGTCGCTCTACCGCGGGTGCGATTGCGGCTTTTTGTTTTTCGCAGCGCGCCCCCATTTTGGATGCCAATGTCCGCCGGGTGCTCACACGGCTGCTCGGGTTCGACGCAGATTTGGCTGTCGCCAAAAATGAGCGGGCTTTGTGGGATCTTGCAGAATCATTGTTGCCTCTGGATCAGCTCTCGGTAAACATGCCGCGCTATACCCAGGGAATGATGGATTTGGGAGCCACCATCTGCGTGCCTAGGAATCCGCAGTGTCTGATCTGCCCCCTGGTGGGTTCGTGTGTCGCGCAAAAATCGGGTGAGCCGGAAAAGTACCCAGTCAAAACACGCAAGCTTTCTCGCCGTTCGGAGGCTTGGTGGCTGTTGGTTGTACAGCGGCATGATGGTGCCGTATGGTTTGAAACACGTCCGCCCAAAGGCATTTGGGCAGGTCTGCAATGCGTGCCAGTTTTTTCGGACCGTGATGCTTTGTGGGCGTTGGCTTCGTCGCTGAGTTCGGCGGATCAGATCAGGGAAGTGGATGCATTTCTGCACGTTTTGACCCACAGGGATCTACATTTGCATCCCGTTGTGGTGCAGGGGCAGGCTGATTCAAGTTTCATGGGAGACGGTCGATGGCTGGTGAAGGGCCAGTGGTCCAATGCCGGGTTGCCTGCGCCGATTCGCAAGATGCTTGATGCGCTGGTTTAGTCGATCTGGCTTGTGGCATTTCAGCGTCCATCCAGCTCTCTGTGCCGCCGCAGAACCTTCCAGCGTTTTTCGAAAATCTGGGCCAATTGCTCAACCAAATACACTGAACGGTGCTGGCCCCCGGTGCATCCAACGGCTACCGTGACATAGCTTCTGTGGTTTTGCTCCAAAACGTCCAGCCAATGGGTCAAAAACTGCTCGATGTGTTGCCGCATGGTAGAGACCTCCGGCTGCTGCTTTAGAAAATCAGCCACGGGTGCGTCCAGTCCGGTGAGGTCTCGCAATGCGCTCTCGTAGTGTGGGTTGGGCAGCATGCGCACATCAAACACATAGTCAGCGTCCACTGGAATGCCCCGCTTGAAGGCAAACGACTGAAACACCAGCGTCATGCCTCCAGGCGCTACGGATAGCAGGCCTTTGACGTAGCTTTGCAATTGGGAAGCGCGGATGTTGCTGGTATCGATGACATGCGCTTGCTCGCGCAGATCGGCCAGCAGTTCTCGCTCCAGCTCAATGATTTGCACCAGTGCCTGGCGCCCTTCTTGGGTTTCGTCATGGGAGAGGGGGTGCCTTCGCCTCGTTTCTGAAAACCGACGTACCAACGTGCCCGTGGTCGCGTCCAGGAACAGGGACTGGACGACGACCCCTTGGGCTTTCAATTGGCTGAGCTCTTTAGGTACCTGAGGCAAAGAGGCCGCACTGCGCACATCCATGGCAATCGCCACCCTGTTGCCGTGGTGTTGATGCTCCAGGGCAACAAAGGCGGTGAGCAGTTCAGGGGGCAAATTGTCGACGCAGTAGTAACCTGCATCTTCCATGGCATGAAGGGCCACGGATTTTCCAGAACCCGACATCCCGGTGATCAATACGATATCAAGCGCCATGGGCTACCCCGCATTCGCTGTTGGCGGCTTGCAGCATCTCTGCGGCATGGGCCAAGCTGGTTGCCGTGGAGCGCTCTCCTCCTAGCATGCGTGCAATCTCAGCGGTTCGTGCTTCTTTGGCAACGTGCTTCACCGTGCTGGTGGTGCCTGTGCTGGATCGAAGCTTGGAAACTTGTAAATGCTGATGGGCGTAAGCGGCAACCTGTGGCAAGTGGGTGACGGCCAATACCTGCCTATCTGCCCCCAGCTTTTGCATCAATCGACCCACGGTCTCGGCGACAGCACCGCCTACGCCAGAATCTACCTCGTCGAAAATCAAGGTTGGTGCTTTGCCCAGCTGGCTGGTGGTCACGGCAATAGCCAGCGAAATACGTGAGAGTTCTCCGCCAGAGGCCACTTTTCCAATAGGCTTGGGTGACATGCCCGGATGACCCGCCACAAGGAAGGACACCTCGTCCAAACCGTGGGAGGCCGGTTCGTTCAGCTTGCGTAGTTCCACCTCAAATCTGCCGCCTTGCATACCCAGCCCTTGCATGGCTTTGGTGATCGCCAGGGATAGCCGTGGCGCTGCCTTGGTTCTTTGCACTGACAGTGCCCTTGCGGCTGCTTGAAAGGCTTTGCTGCTGGCGTCTGCTTTTGCCACCAGGGCGGCCAGGTCGGTGGAGGCGTCCAGCTGCGCAAGCGCGGTTTTCCATTCTTTGAGCAGCGTCGGTAGATCGCTGGGGGGGCGCTTGTATCTGCGCGCCAGATGAAGCCATTGTGAAATGCGCGCATCCAGCTCTGCCAGCCGTGTTGGATCAAGTTCCGTGCGACGCAAATAGCTTTGCAGAGAGTGCGCCACATCACTGGCCTGGGCCAGACTGGATGCCAGTATGTCGGCCATACTGCTGAACTCTGCTTCAATATGCTCTTGATTTTGTAGCAGAAGATGAGCCCTGGAGAGCGCGGCAAGCACGCCAGCATCATCGTCTTCTAATAGATCAATTGTCGATTGCGCTGCTTCGATCAGTGCTTGGGCATTTGAGAGGCGCTTGTGCGTTGCGTCCAGCTCATCCCACTCATCGGGTTGAGGGGCTAATTTATCCAGCTCGGAGATTTGCCATTGAAGACGGTCGCGCTCCTGTTGCAGCGTGGCCTGTGCTTCATGCGCTTGCTGAACTGCCTTCTGGTCCTGGCGCCATTGCGCCCAAAGCTCTGCCGTCAAGCTGGGGTCTGTCTGTGCATAGGCGTCCAGGAGCCCGCGGACGGACTCGGGGCGGGTCAAGCTCTGCCATGCGTGCTGCCCATGGATGTCTAGTAACTGCTCTCCTAGGGCCCGCAATTGGGCGGCTGTGACGGGGATTCCGTTCACCCACGCCCGACTGCGGCCATGGGTATCCACCGTACGCCGCAATAAAACGGTGTCGTCAGCATCGATACCTGAGTGCTCCAGCCATGGCAGCAAATGGTCTGGTACATCAAACTCTGCACAGATGTCTGCTTTGCTAGCTTGCTCTCTCACTACGCTGGCATCAGCCCGGGTGCCCAATGCGAGTTGCAGTGCGTCCACCAAAATGGATTTGCCTGCACCGGTTTCCCCGGTCAGGACGGTAAATCCCTCTTGCAGCTCCAATTCAAGCGATTCCACGATCACAAAATCGCGCAGCACCATCCGCTTGAGTGACATGGTCAGGACCCCCCCTCATTCCAGCGGAGTTTTTTCCTCAATGTCGCAAAGTAATTCCAGCCGACGGGATGCAAGAACCGCACGCAATGCTCAGACCTGCGAACAAGGATGCGATCGCCATGCTGAAGCGAGGCCAGCGATTGCATATCAAAGTTTGCGCTGACATCACGACCACTGACCACTTCCACCGCGACCTCCGTTGCATCCGACAAGACAATAGGGCGGTTGGATAAGGTGTGAGGGGCAATCGGCACCAGAACCCAGCCTGGTATGGATGGGTGAAGCATGGGGCCGCCGGCAGACAACGAGTAGGCCGTAGACCCTGTGGGCGATGCAATGATCAAGCCGTCAGCGCGCTGATTGGATACAAACCTGCCGCCGACTTCCACGCGCAACTCCACCATGCCAGATGTGCCGCCCCGATTCACCACAACGTCGTTCATGGCAAAGGCTTCAAAAACCATCTCATCGTTGCGCATGACCCTGGCGTGCATGAGCGGCCGTGAATCTTCCTCATATTCACCCCGCAACATGGGGCCTAGCGTGGTCTGGTAAGCCTCGAAGGGAATATCGGTGATGAAGCCCAGGCGACCTTGGTTGATCCCAATCAGCGGCGTGCCATGTCGGGCCAGTCGCCTTGCAATTCCAAGCATGGTGCCGTCCCCACCCACCACCAGCCCTACATCGCAGCTAGCAATCGCATCCACTTCTATGGACGCATATTGCCGAAGACCGGTGTTTGCAGCGGTCTCGGCCTCCAGCAAGACTTCACACCCCATGCGGGTCATAAAGCTGGCAATTTCTTCCAGGGCCTGCAAGCTGCTGTCAGTCATGCCGGACGCTGCAGACGCTTGGTATTTGCCAATCAAGGCGACGCGACGGAATTTCGGAGTCATTTGGAAATTACATCATTAAAATCAAACAATGCTCGATGACCGTGCCAAGTTGTTGCTCAAAGCGCTTGTCGAGCGCTATATCGCTGATGGGCAGCCTGTGGGCTCGCGCACGCTCTCGCGTGCGTCGGGGCTGGATCTTTCGCCAGCCACGATCCGCAACGTGATGTCAGACTTGGAAGAGTTGGGACTGATTGCCAGCCCCCACACTTCGGCTGGGCGTATTCCCACCGCCCGGGGTTACCGGCTTTTTGTGGACACGATGCTCACCGTTCAGCGCGATGGGCTGGATGCACCGCAGTTGATGCCAGAACAGCCGCAAAAAGTCATTGCCAATGCCGCGCATTTGCTCTCTAACCTGTCTCAGTTTGTTGGTGTGGTCATGGCCCCGCGCCGTACCTCGGTATTTCGGCATATTGAATTTTTGCGGCTCTCAGAGCGACGCTTCCTGGTCATCATCGTGTCCCCAGAAGGTGATGTTCAGAACCGTGTGATCTTTACGGACGCCGACTATTCCCAGTCTCAATTGATAGAGGCCGCCAACTTTCTTAACGCCCACTACGCGGGGCTCGCAATGGAGCAGGTGCGCGAACGCCTCAAGTCAGAGGTTGATTTGCTGAGGGGAGAGATTGCCTCGCTGATGCAAGCGGCTGTGACGGTCAGTTCCGAGGTGCTTTCGCAAGCGCAGGATGAAGTCGTTATTTCAGGCGAGCGCAATCTTCTGTCTGTCAGCGACTTCTCCAGTGATATGGGCAATCTGCGCAGGGCCTTCGACCTTTTTGAGCAGAAGACGCAGATCCTGAGGTTGCTGGACATCTCCAGCCAGGCAGAAGGCGTGCGCATCTACATTGGTGGT
>RRZU013119669.1_pt1 | contig 12441 bp, 12 predicted proteins | sample 2165561 | NCBI WGS metagenome assembly RRZU01 (sample SAMN10456909, study PRJNA506462) | wastewater metagenome | isolation source: wastewater sludge | place: USA: Moscow, Idaho | reverse complement strand
TGCGTCACCAGCGAGTAGGGCATCTGCCTGCCCAAACTGCACATGCACGGTGGGTTTGCCACGGCGTAGCACGTCGTTGTCCATGCAGGGCATGTCGTCGTGTACGAGCGAGTCAGCGTGGATAAGCTCAATGGCGCAGGCGGCGCGCAGTGCGGCAGGGGCGTGGCCTGCTGTGGCTTCGCTGGCCGCTAGCACCAGCAGCGGGCGCAGGCGCTTGCCGCCATCCAGCACAGCGTAGCGCATGGCTTCGCGCAGGCGCTCTGGGGCTTGCGCGCCTACCCAATCGGATAAAGCCGCTTCAACACTGGCGAGCTGGCGGGCGCACCAGTCTTTGAATGCGGGGGCTGTGGCAGCTTCTGCTGGCTTGTCTTGTGGGGTGGAGGCGTTCATACGGCGCTGTCATCCCAAGGCTTGGTGCTGCTGCCTTGCGCGCTGTCATCAAGCAGGTTGATTTGGTTTTCTACGGCAGCGAGTTTATCTTTGCACAAGCCCAGCAGCGCCGCTCCGCGCTGGTAGCCTGCGAGCAAGTCATCAAGCGGTATTTGCCCCGATTCGAGTTTTTGCACAAGGGCTTCAAGCTCTGCGAGCGCGGCTTCGTAGGTGGCGGGGAGTGCTTTGGATGTGGGGCTTTTGGCTTTGGTCATAAAAAATGGCTCTGTGGCAATGGTGTGCGGCAAAAAGTGTTGTGGCGATTGTACGGGGTGCGCTTGGCAAGGGTGTGGGCAGTTTTTTGCACGCCAGACAAAGGCATCCAGTAGAATAGACAAATTCTGCGCACGGCATTGCCCGCGCTTTTTTGTTCTTTCAATACAACACAACATCCCATGTCATCTACTCTGCATCCCATGCTCAATGTGGCCATCAAGGCCGCCCGTGCCGCTGGCGCAATCATCAACCGTGCCGCGCTCGACATTGAGTCGGTGCGCGTGTCTGAAAAACAGTCTAACGACTTCGTTACCGAGGTTGATCAGGCAGCCGAAAAAGCCATTATTGAAACGCTTTTAACCGCTTACCCGCAGCACGGCATTTTGGCTGAAGAATCTGGCCAGCAGCACGGCAATGCAGACAGCGATTTCGTCTGGATTATTGACCCGCTAGACGGCACTACCAATTTCATTCACGGCTTTCCTGTGTATTGCGTGAGCATTGCCTTGTCGGTGCGCGGCAAGATTGAGCAAGCCGTGGTGTATGACCCCAGCCGCAACGACCTGTTTACTGCCACACGCGGGCGCGGCGCTTTTATGAACGACCGCCGCATTCGCGTAAGCAAGCGCATTCGCATGGCAGACTGCTTGCTCACTACGGGCTTTCCTTTCCGAGAAGGGCAAAATTACGAGCAGTTCATGCAGCTTTTCATCGAGATGATGCGCTGCACTGCTGGCCTGCGCCGCCCAGGCTCTGCCGCGTTGGATTTGGCCTATGTAGCAGCAGGCTTTAGCGATGGCTTTTTTGAAACAGGCTTGCAACCGTGGGATGTGGCCGCTGGCAGCTTGCTGGTGCAAGAAGCGGGTGGTTTGATTGGCAACTTCACAGGCGAAGCAGACTTTTTACACAGCCAGGAATGCATGGCAGCCAGCCCGAAAATCTATGCCCTGATGGTGCAGATGCTGCAAAGATACAGCGGCTACGACAAACCCGCCACGCCTGCCGCAACTGAAGAAGACGCAGCAGCACAAGGCGACGAGGAATGAGTCTATAGTGCGGGCGCTGCACTTATGCCCGCACTTCCCAATCCCTGAAGCGCTTTGGGTGGTTTTTGCGCCTTTTGCGTTACTTCTGCGCTTCCTGCTTCCTGCTTCCTGCTTCCTGCTTCGTGCTTCCTGCTTCCTGCTTCCTGCCCTTGCTCCTACACGCTGACTGCGGTGCGATGCAAAAGAACAAGGCGGGTGCAGTCTGGCTAGTTATTCCCGCCAGTATTCATCAACCCATAGCGCAGGCTTGATAAAGCGAAAGCGGCGATTGCGCCTGCCTGCCAGCGCATCGGGCGGGTTGCATTCGCCGTGAAAGATAACGATACGCGCATCGGGTGGCACATGCGGGGCTTGCCAGTAGTTGCTGGGCCAGGTAGCAATGCAGTGGTATTTGAAGCTGGGGCACCATGCAGCAGGCCAGTACGCCAGCTTGCCTTGTTTATGCAGAAAGTCTGACAAGTAGGCTTGCTCGTTGCGGTACTTTTTGCGGATTTCGGCAAAATGGGTGCGAAAGTAGGTCAGCACATCGGGGTGCGCGCCAATCTCGAAGCGGTAGACTGATGAGTTGCCTGTAATGCGCCAAGGGCGTTTGTAGTCGTGGATGATGAGAAACTCACCTGGCTGGGTGAAGAAATCATCCAGCGCGCCAGTGATGACCACGTCCACATCCAGAAACAGGGCAGTGCCTTGCAAGCCGTGCAAATCGGCGCTGAAGGTGGTGAGCTTATTCCAGCCGCGCTCGGGTATGCCCGCGGGCAAGTCCAGCGGTGGAATGGCAAAGCACTCTACTTCGCTGCGTATGCCAGAGCTGTCATCAGTCAGGCAGACGAAGCGAAAATCGCCTTGCAGGTTGCGCCGCACCATGGCGTAGAGGCGGTTGATGTAGTGCGCCCCGTACTTTTTGCCCCATTTCATGCACAGGATAATGCGCTGCGTGCTGTTGTGGGCTTGGGGCTGGATGGTTTCAGGCATGGTTTGCAAGGTGTGCTGGGTAAAGGGCATCAAGAAAGCTGGCGCCAAGGTTGGGTGCGCCAAGGCGGGTATCAGTCAGATTGGCGTTTTTTCAGGGAAACGGGCTTTTTCGCTTTGGCGCGTTTGATTTTGCCGCCCGAAGTAAGGCGCTCATTGCCCAAAACGCGCAAAGTCAGCACTTCGGGGCGCTGGCCGCCGCGCTTGCTGTATTTGAGCACTTTGACATGGCGCGGCCCGGGCATGCGGGTTTCGTCATGGTCTTGGAGTTTTTCTGGCTGTGGCCGCCACAATACCAGCAATTTGCCGATATGCTGGATGGGTGCGGCGTTGAGCTGGTCGGCCAGGCTTTGGTAAATGGCTTCGCGGGCGGTGCGGTCATCGCCCAGCACGCGAATCTTAATCAGGCCGTGGGCGTTGAGAGAGGCTTCGGTTTCTTTGAGTACGGCGGCAGTCAAGCCGTCGCCACCAATCATGACCACGGGGTCGAGGTGGTGGGCTTCGGCGCGAAAAACCTTGCGCTCGGCAGGAGTTAATACAATTTGTGGCATAAATGGCAATCAGTTAGGCAGAGTTAGGTAGAAAATGAAAGTAAAAACCAAAAGTAAAAAAGTCAACAGGGCTTGGCTTAACGACCATGTTAACGACCCGTATGTAAAGCTGGCTCAGCGCGAAGGATACCGCGCCCGCGCCGCCTACAAGCTCAAAGAGATTGATGAGGCGCTGCGCCTGATACGCCCTGGGCAAACGGTGGTAGACCTTGGCTCTGCACCTGGTGCGTGGAGCCAGTATCTGCGCCGCAAGCTGGCTCCCGAAGGGGCTGCTTCGGGCGCACTCAATGGCAGGATTATCGCATTGGACATCCTGCCTATGGAAGCGGTTGAAGATGTGCATTTTTTACAGGGCGATTTTCGTGAAGATGCCGTGCTGCATCAGCTTGAAGCGGTGCTGCAAGGCAGCAAGGCCGATGTGGTGGTGTCAGACATGGCGCCCAACCTGTCTGGCGTGGAATCTGCCGATGCCGCGCGCATAGCGCATTTGATTGAGCTGGCTGTGGATTTTGCCCATAAACACATGAAGCCTGAAGGCGCGCTGGTGGTAAAACTGTTTCATGGCAGTGGTTACAGCCAACTGGTTAAACTGTTCAAAGAGAATTTTGAAGTGGTCAAACCCATCAAGCCCAAGGCGTCGCGCGATAAATCTTCTGAGACTTTTCTGGTTGGAATGCGCCTAAAGAGCTAGCTGGCAGCAGTGCGCAATCGGCAAAATGGTTACAAGTCTTGCCAAAGGCAGTTGCAAAGCACTGTAAAGCCACCTTGAAACGCCTAAAATGGCACCCATATGGCAAAAACATGCCACTTTTCATAAAAAAGACAGCCGCGTTAGCTGCTGATCGGAGTCCGTTTTGAACAAACAATGGTTACCTAAAATTATTGCCTGGTTGTCAGTGCTGCTGCTGCTTTTTACGCTTTTCAAACATTTTGAAGGGCGCGATACGGTTGCCGCTACAGCGGTAGATTACTCTGACTTTGTTGCCGAGGTAAATAACCACAAAATCAAACGCGCCACCATTCAAGAAGGCACGGGGCGCAGTGCGGAGATTACCGCTGTAACGGTAGATGACAAAAACATCAAAACCACCGCTACCACGCTGGACCAAGGGCTGATTGGCGACTTGCTGAAAGCCAATGTCAAATTCAACGTCAAACCGCGCGAAGAAGGCTCACTGCTGCTGGCAATCTTGCTCAACTACGGGCCTATTTTCATCATCATGGCGATATTTTTCTATTCCATGCGCCAGATGCAAGGCGGTGGAAAAGGCGGCGCTTTCAGCTTTGGCAAAAGCAAGGCGCGCATGATGGATGAAAGTAGCAACCAGACCACTTTTGCCGATGTGGCTGGCTGCGATGAGGCCAAAGAAGAAGTCAAGGAAGTGGTTGATTTCTTGAAAGACCCGCAAAAATTTCAAAAGCTCGGCGGGCGTATTCCGCGCGGCTTGCTGCTGGTGGGCCCCCCTGGAACGGGTAAAACCCTGCTGGCTAAAAGCATTGCTGGCGAAGCCAAAGTGCCGTTTTTCAGCATTTCGGGTTCAGATTTTGTAGAAATGTTTGTGGGCGTGGGCGCGTCGCGTGTGCGCGATATGTTTGAAAACGCCAAGAAAAACGCGCCTTGCATCATCTTTATTGATGAGATTGATGCCGTAGGTCGCCAGCGTGGCGCTGGATTGGGCGGCGGCAATGACGAGCGCGAGCAAACACTGAACCAGATGCTCGTTGAGATGGACGGATTTGAAACCAACGCAGGCGTGATTGTGGTGGCTGCTACCAACCGCCCCGATATTCTTGATGCAGCTTTGCTGCGCCCTGGGCGTTTTGATCGTCAGGTGTATGTGTCGCTGCCCGATATTCGCGGTCGCGAGCAAATTTTGAACGTGCATATGCGCAAAATCCCAGTTGGGCACGATGTGGATGCCAGCGTTTTGTCGCGCGGCACGCCTGGTATGAGTGGTGCTGATTTGGCCAATCTGTGCAACGAGGCAGCATTGATGGCGGCGCGCCGCAATGCCCGCTTGGTGGAAATGCAAGACTTTGAAAAGGCCAAAGACAAGATATTCATGGGGCCCGAGCGCCGCTCTATGGTTATGAGCGAAGACGAAAAACGCGCCACAGCCTACCATGAGTCAGGCCACGCGATTGTGGCTGAGGCGCTGCCTGGTACAGATCCCGTGCACAAAGTCACCATCATGCCGCGTGGCCGTGCTTTGGGGGTGACTTGGCAGTTGCCCGAGCGTGACAAATACAGCCAGTATTACGACCAGATGCTCAACGAAATCAGTATTTTGTTTGGCGGGCGTATTGCTGAAGACTTGTTTGTGAAGAAAATTTCAACAGGCGCATCGAACGATTACGAGCGCGCCACCCGCATCGCCCGCGATATGGTTACACGCTATGGCATGAGTGCCGAGATGGGGCCTATGGTCTATGCCGAGAATGAAGGTGAAGTGTTTTTGGGACGCAGCGTGACCAAAACCACCAGCATCAGCGAGCACACCCAGCAACGGGTGGATAGCGAGATTCGCCGTATTTTGGATGAGCAGTACGCGGTTGCGCAGAAAATTCTGGAAGACTCGCGCGACAAGGTTGAGTCTATGACGGCCGCGCTGATGAAATGGGAAACCATTGGCCGCGAGCAGATTGAAGACATCATGGGCGGGCGTGAGCCACAAGCGCCTAATGACTGGACACCACGCTTGCCCCCCAGCGGTGGCGCAGGCGGCGTGCCTTCTGTAGCGGCAGATGCTGGCCCCACGCCACATCCATCTGCATAAACCTTCGTTTGCTTGTTTGATTGCAGCGGCAGCCTTTCAGGTTGGCCGCTGCACTTGTATTTGAAGCGGTTTATTTGCAGTTATTTTGTTTGCACTTGTTTCCAAGCCAAATTTCAGAGTAGCGCAGCCGCTGCCCCTTACCGAACCATGCCCACATCTACAACCACCTCTGCCCCCAACACCCCCTCTTTGCACTGGCAAGCTGGCCGCTTCAGGCTCAATTTGCAGCAGCCGCAGATTATGGGTATTGTCAATGTCACGCCCGATTCGTTTTCAGACGGTGGGCAGCACGCCGATACCCGCAGTGCCTTGCTCCATGCCGAGGCTTTATTGCACCAAGGTGCAAATATTTTGGATATAGGTGGCGAATCTACCCGCCCAGGCTCGCCTGCCGTGCCTTTAGATGAGGAGTTGCGCCGCGTTTTGCCCGTAGTGCAGCAAGCCGTGGCTTTTCGGGTGCCGATTTCGGTAGATACCTACAAGCCCGAGGTGATGCAAGCTGTGCTTGATGCGGGTGCAGACATCATCAATGACATCCACGCCTTGCGCTGGCGCAGTGGCGAGCAGGGGCTTGATGGCGAGCAAGTAGTGGCACTGCACCCCAGTTGTGGCGTGTGCCTGATGCACATGCACCGCGACCCGCAAACCATGCAAATGCAGCCCATGCAGGGCAGCCCTGATGAGGCAGTGCAAACGGTGGTTGGCTTTTTGCAGCAGCGCGCAGAGGTGCTGCGTGCTTTGGGCGTAGCAAAAGAGCGCATTGCGCTGGATGCGGGCGTTGGCTTTGGCAAAACTGTGCCGCAAAATTTGGCATTGCTGGCGCAACAAAGCGCCTTGCTGCAAGGCGGCTATGTGGTGCTGGCGGCTTTGTCGCGCAAATCTACGCTGGGCGCGGTGCTTGAGGCGCTGCCGCCTGGCGTTACCGACGTGGCGCATCAAAGCGCATTGCTGCCGCACCCGCGCAGCCTGTGCAGCGTGGCAGCCGCACTGCTGGCAGTAGAGCGCGGTGCGCATATTGTGCGGGTGCACGATGTAGCAGCTACGCGCCAGGCGCTGGCGCTGTGGCAGGCAGTGCAGGCGTGCGATGTGCGTGTTGTATCTTCTTTACAAGGACAATGAAATCATGTCAGCTCAACGCAAATTTTTTGGAACCGACGGCATTCGTGGCACGGTAGGGCAAGCGCCCCTTACGCCCGATTTTGTATTGCGGCTGGCCAATGCGGTAGGCCGCGTGCTCGCGCAGCACCACGAGCGCCCTACGGTGCTGATTGGTAAAGACACCCGCATTTCTGGCTATATGTTTGAAAGCGCATTGCTGGCGGGGTTTAACTCGGCTGGGGTGGACGTGCTCTTGCTCGGCCCCGTGCCAACGCCTGCTGTTGCCTACCTCACACGCACCCAGCGGGCGGCGCTGGGCGTGGTGATTAGCGCCAGCCACAACCCGTTTGACGATAACGGCATCAAGTTTTTCAGCGCACAGGGTACCAAGCTGCCTGATGCATGGGAGCGGCAAGTAGAGCATGAGCTTGAGCAGCCGCTGGTTTGCGTTAAATCGGCCAATTTGGGTAAAGCTATGCGCTTAGACGATGCAGCCGGGCGCTATGTGGAATTTTGCAAAAGCACGTTTGACTCTGCCTTGAGCCTGCGCGGGCTAAAAATCGTGGTAGATGCGGCGCATGGCGCGGCCTACCAGATTGCGCCTATGGTGCTGCATGAGCTGGGCGCTGAAGTCATTGCCATAGGCTGTGCGCCTGATGGCTTGAACATCAACCAAAACTGCGGCGCCACCCACCCGCAAGCCTTGATTGAAGCCGTAAAAACGCACGCTGCCGACTACGGCATTGCGCTTGATGGTGATGCTGACCGCCTGCAAATGGTCGATGCACAAGGCCGCTTGTTTAATGGCGATGAGCTGGTGTATTTGCTAGCGCAAGACCGCTTGCTGCAAGGGCGCGAGGTGGCTGGTGTGGCGGGCACACTCATGACCAACCTGGGCATTGAAGCCGCTTTAAAGTCCAAGCACATACAACTGGTACGCGCCAAAGTGGGCGACCGCTATGTGCTTGAAGCCTTGCAAGCGCACGGCTGGGTAATAGGTGGCGAGAGCTCGGGCCATATTCTGGCGCTGGACAAACATTCCACAGGCGACGGCTTGATTAGCGCCCTGCAAGTGTTGCAAGCCGTGGTGCGCAGTGCCAGCAGCATGGCGCAATTGCTCCAAGATGTGGTGCTGTACCCGCAAACGCTGATTAACGTGCGCATGCAGCCCGGCACCGATTGGCAAAACCATGCGCCGTTGCAGCAAGCAATAGCGCAAGCGCAGCAGGCACTGGGTGATGCAGGGCGCGTGCTGATACGCCCTAGTGGCACAGAGCCGCTACTGCGCGTGATGGTAGAGGCGCAAAACCCCGAGCAATGCCAGCAATGGGCGCAAGCCATTGCCGCACAAGTGCCTGTGGCTGCAACTGCGGCTTGATGCGTGGTGCTTGCCTCCTCGCAACGCTGGACTTGCTTTCGTAACCATTGCCCCGTCACAACGCGCCGACGGGGCTACTCCACCACCCGCCTACGTCGTACTCCTTCATTGAGGCGAGTTGTTTTCTGTGATTTTTGCGACTTTTGCGTAGTTTTTGCGTTCTCTGCGTCCTGCCCCCGCATTACTGCAAGCGCCTCTGCTACGTTGCTTGCCCCAAGCGGGTTTATTTCAGCAGTTTGACCTTGTTTTGCAGTTGCGCGTTGTTGGGCTGCAATGCCAGCGCTTTGCTGTAGCTGTTGCGAGCCATGCGCTGGTAAATATCGCCCAGATTGTGCAGGGCAGTGGCGTAGTTGGGGTTGATGCGCAAGGCGTTTTCTAGGGCGGCGCGTGCCAGTTCAATCTGGCCTTCTTCGGCATAGAGTACGGCCAGATTGTTGTAGGGTTCGGCAATTTCGGGGTACTCTTGCGTGAGGGTTTCTAGCAGGGTGCGTGCTTCGGCTTTTTTGCTCTGTGCTACCAAAATGCGGCTTTTTAAAATTCGCATTTGCGGGTCGCGCGGGTTGGTGGCCAGATAGCTGTCTGCCGCTTGTGCGGCTGCCGTGTGGTTGTTGGCGCTGATGAGGGCATCAACCTTGCGGTAGTCTGCGCCAACCAGTGCAGCTTGAGCATATGCCTGTGTGCCGCTGGCTGATGCAACAAGTAGCAGCAAGGCGGGCAGTGTGGCTTTGATGTGTGCAGAAAACGCGGCTGCAAAACGGCTTGGTGCAAAACGGCGTTGAGTGGGGGTGCGGGGTGCAGTCATGGGTGCAATCAGAGAGTAAAAGAGAATGTGGCATTATCCGCCGAGTTTTTGCAGATGGGGCATTTGTTTGCACTTTACCCAAAGCGGCTGTGTTGTGGGTGCTGTGCTTTGGTCTTGCAAGGGGCTGGCGAATTGTTGGCTTGCAGCACAGATGAACAGGAATGTGAGTGATGAACGATAACGCGCTGTCAATCGCATGGTTGCGGGCGGGCGAGGGCTTTCCAGCGCATGAGCAGGCTTTGGGCGAGGGCACGCCTTACCCGGGCTTGCTGGCTGCGGGTGATGTGCTTGATGCTGACACCTTGCAGCGCGCGTATGCAGCGGGTATTTTCCCGTGGTATAGCCGCGCAGAACCCGTGCTGTGGTGGAGCACCAATCCGCGCATGGTGCTACGCCCCGAGCAATTTCGCCTGCACCCTTCGCTGCGCAAGACTTTGCGCCAGTTTAGCCGCCAGCCTCAAGCCTGCATTCGTGTGGATACGGCATTTGAAGCAGTGATGCAGCAGTGCGCCGCGCCGCGTGCGGGGCAAAGCGGCACATGGATAACTGCGGACATGGTTAGCGCCTACTGCGAGCTGCACCAGCGTGGCTTGGCGCATAGCGTTGAAACATGGGTAAATGGCGAGATGGTGGGTGGCCTGTATTGCGTAGCCTTGGGGCGAGCCGTGTTTGGCGAGAGCATGTTTAGCCGCCAGAGCAATGCCAGCAAAATCGCTTTGGCGGCGCTGGTAAGCCTGTGCAAGGCGCACGGGGTAGAGATGATTGATTGCCAGCAGCAAACGGCACATTTGGCAAGTTTAGGAGCTGCGCCAGTTTCTCGGGATGTTTTTTTAGAGTCAATTGCGCGTACCCAGCATGCGCCTGCTATGCGATGGTGGTTTGATGATGCCATGTGGGGTGCGTTGCTGGGTTGAGAAGATGGCTAAAAGGCTGGGTTAAGACTTGAGTTGCTGCCGCCCAAGCATTGCGCCAAGCAGCCTTATCGGATAAGAAACGCTGAAGTGGATTCCCGCCTGCGCGGGAATGACGGCTTTTGTGCAAGCTCTCTTATCTGAAGAATAAAGCAGTGTTTCCTTAAACCTGCCAGTCAATAGCGCCAAGCCCTTGCTGCTGCAAATACGCATTGGCCTGCGAAAAATGTTTGCAGCCAAAAAAACCACGGTGTGCTGACAGGGGCGAGGGGTGTGGCGCTTGCAGTACCAAGTGGCGCTGGCGGTCAATCATGGCGCCTTTTTTTTGGGCGTAGCTGCCCCACAGCATAAATACCAAGCCGTTGCGGTGCTGGTTGAGTTGAGCTACCACGCGGTCGGTAAAGTGTTCCCAGCCCCAGTTGGCGTGTGAGTTGGCTTGGTTCTCTTGCACGGTAAGCACGGCATTGAGCAAAAGCACGCCTTGCGCTGCCCAGTGCTGCAAAAAGCCGTGCTGTGGCACGACAAAGCCTGGCACGTCGCTGGCTAACTCGCGGTAAATATTGCGTAGCGAAGGCGGTATGGCAACCTCTGGCTTGACCGAAAACGCCAGCCCGTGCGCCTGCCCCGCGCCGTGGTAGGGGTCTTGCCCCAAAATCACCACCTTAACTTGTGCAAAATCAGTCAGGCCAAAGGCGCTAAAAACCTCATCGGCTGGTGGGTAAATGGTTAATCCAGCCTGCCTTGCTTGTTTGATGCGCTGCCACAGAGCCACAAAATAAGGCTGCTGCTTTTCAGCGCCAATGGCATCGCTCCAAGAGGTGAGGGTGGTGTTCATATTGCAAAAAATCTAAAAAACAGGAATAAAGCGATTTTGCAGCAAGCTCTATGCTGCACCAGCCAAAAACCAGCAGCAAAAGCAACGAAAAAGCCGCATTAAGCTACCATCACCAGCATGGACAACACCCGCCAAGCCCAGCGCACCAGCCAGCACCATTTGCAGCTCTACACCACCGAAGCCTACGATTGCAGCTATTTGCCGCCGCAGCAGGCACGCTCGCAAGTGGTTGTGCCTGCTGATGCCGTAAGCAGCCCTGTTTTGAAACGATTATTGCCGTAGATTAAGCATTAGAAGTGCTTAAAGAGTTAGAAATTTAAAATGCCAGTTACAAAAGACGAAGGCGAGCTTGAAGTTTCCAAGTTCAAACTCGCCTATCTTGGTATTTCACACCTGAATTTTCATGAGTGCGTAACTGTAGGAGATTTGCATGGAAACCCTGTCCCAGAATACCTCGTTGGATTCAAAGGAGGATTCATCGCCCCGACCCGCGAAGCCCACCTTGCAAGTTCCAGCCATAAGAACTTATCAGACCTCAGGGAAGCCCTCTTACACGAGGCCATTGACCACTACGGAAGCCTCACATTCACCGAAAACCAAAAGCGAAACCTCCTTAACGCCACTGCCGAAGCACGAGAACATCTTTCCCTGAAAGCCGAATTGGCGATTTATTGACAAACATAGGCCGTACAGCACTGTTTGAGTTCCGCCAAGAGGGCAGGCTGAAAATGGTTGCCGTAACAGATTGCCTGCCTACGGCGCTATCGGCGGTTTACACCTTTTATGCCGACGATGCTGCTAGCGCTTACGGCACATACGCTGTGCTCTGGTAAATCAGCCACGCCCGTGCGCTGGGGCTGGAGCACGTTTATTTGGGGTACTGGATAGCGCAGAGCGCAAAAATGCACTACAAAGCCCGTTTTCAGCCCTGTGAGGTGCTGCTGGATGGGCGCTGGCAGCGCGCCCAGGCGTAAGAGCAAGGGCAAGAGAGCTGCGCACAGACATGACTACGCAAAGCCCAACTACCTTAAATGCCGTCATTCCCGCCTTCGCGGGAATGACGCAAGTAAGTGCGTGTTCAGGGATTTCAATCAGGCTTTTTGCGCTGTGTTTTGCTTGTGCTGCGTTTGCCTTGTTTTACGGTGGAGGCATTGACGGCAGCTGCATCTTTTACGCCAGCTCCGCGTACTTCGATTTGGATGGTGTCGAGCGTTTTGCCGCTTAGGTTGTGCAGGGAGATTTGGTGTTTGCCAGGCCAGGGCATCCAGTAGACGCTGCTGCCGCTGCCTGCGGGTTTGCCGTTGATTTGCCAGCGAACGCGGGGCTGGTCGGTGCGTAGTAGCAGGCGCTGGTGTTTGGGTGGGATGTCGGGGTCTATGGCAACGATGGTGCCGTTGGTCGGGGTCTGGATGTGAGCATGGGCGCTGTT
>RRZU010855111.1_pt1 | contig 12441 bp, 10 predicted proteins | sample 2165561 | NCBI WGS metagenome assembly RRZU01 (sample SAMN10456909, study PRJNA506462) | wastewater metagenome | isolation source: wastewater sludge | place: USA: Moscow, Idaho | reverse complement strand
GTTCAATGTGGAGAATACTTAGGCGAAGATGACATTATTCGTTATGAAGATGTTTATGGGCGCGTTAGAGAGGTTGATATTACTTAATGCGTGCTGCCTTAATTATTCCTACAAGAAATGCTGAAGCTTGGCTGGATTTATTAGTGCCTGCGTTACAGTTGCAAAGTAAACAGCCCGATGAATGGTTAGTAGTTGATAGTGAGTCAAATGATCAGACTGTTATGAGGCTAGAAGCTGCTGGAGCGTGCGTGCGCGTTATTTCGGCTAACGATTTTAATCATGGCGGAACACGACGATGGGCGTCAGAACAGGTTCAAGCAGATATATTAATTTATATGACGCAAGACGCTATCCCACATCCAGATTGTTTTGAGAAGCTGTGTAGTGCATTTCAAAACTCTAAAGCTGCAATTGCTTACGCCAGACAGTTACCCCGAAGCAATGCTGGAGTGTTGGAAAAGCATGCACGCTTATTTAATTACCCTGATGTTGGGCGTATAAAAACAATCAATGACAAATTTGAGCTGGGCATTAAAACGTGTTTTAGCTCTGATTCTTGCGCTGCTTATCGTGTAGAAGCTTTAGAAAGCGTCGGTGGATTTCCGCAAGATGTTATTGGCAGTGAAGATGCCTTTGTAGCAGCTAAGGTGCTTTTAAAAGACTGGAGTGTTCATTATGTCGCAGATGCTTTAGTGCAGCACTCGCATGACTATAGCTTTATGGAAGAGTTTAGACGCTATTTTGATATAGGTGTTTTCTATGGTCGTGAAAAATGGATTGCTGAAGCTTTTGGGCATGCAGGGGGAGAAGGTTTGCGCTTTGTGAAATCTGAAATTAGAGCACTGTTGCAAGCTGGTCAGTGGTATCGGATTTTAGAGGTTTTAATTCGCAGTGGTTTAAAATTATTCGGATATAAACTAGGGCAGCAAGAAGTTTATATTCCGATTAAAATTAAAAAAAGAATAAGTATGTTTTCTAAGTATTGGGAATAAGATGAATAAAATTAACTTAAAAAAAATCTTTGTATTATTTTTTTCTATATGTATTACAGCTTGCAGTACTCCGGCACGAGTGCATTTACCCAAAGCCAAAGTACTATCAGAAAAACATATCAAGATTAATAGTTTAGCAGACTTGCCAATAAGTAGAGTAATTATACAGAGCGGAGATACTTTACGTATTATTCGTGATGCAAAAGAACCTGCAGAAAGTGATGATATGAGTTTGTTTGTTGTGCGTCCTGATGGCTATATTTCAATGCCTTTTGTTGGGAGCTTGAGCGTTGCGGGGAAAACTCCAGAGCAAGTTTCTAAACTAGTAACAGAAAAATACAGTGATATTTATCGACAACCTGAAGTAACGGTTAATATCGCTATAGCTCCAAGTAATAAGGTTTATGTTGGTGGAGCTGTGCCAAATCCTAACTTCTTTGATTTAACTGGCGCAGCAACCATAGAGCAAGCTCTCCTTTCAACGGGTGGTGTTTTACCATCGGCCGATAGTGATAATATAGCGCTGTTAAGAGTTAATCCCAATGGGAAATATGATGTATATTTTTTTAGTTACGCTAACCTATTAACAGATCATAGTCGGCCTATTGTTAATTTACAGCGTGGCGATATGATTTTTGTTCCGCAGTCTGCTATTGGAAGCACTGTTGAAGCGATTGATATGTACTTCACAAAGCTTTTTCCAGTGCAGAAAGGGTTTGGTGTTGGATTTAATTACGAGCTTAATAATTAAGTATTTCTTTATTTTACTATGTTTTTTTACTGGAGATTAAAATGATAGAAATACGCTCGTTTCGAGATTTTCTTAGACTTTTTTTTATTTTTAAAAGAGAGTTTAAGATTGCATCAGTTGTTACCTTGTTGGTAATAATTTTAGGTGCTTTTTTGTTGCCTTCAAAATATGAATCTAATGCGCGTTTACTTGTTAAACCAGGGCGAGAAAACTCAACTCTTCCTATTGAAGTTTCAAATCGACAAGCGTTGTTTTCACCTAGCACTCAACGCGATCCAGTAGTTGATGAAGAAAAGTTACTAACAGGTCAGTTAATAATCAATAAGGTTGCTGAACACTACCTGATGATGAGTAATGAACGTCAACCTGAAGGTGGCTGGGAAAGCTTTAAATATAGTTTAAAAAATAGTGCAGCAGCTGTAAAAGAGAGTTTACGTGACGTACTAGTTTTTATACATGTATTAGAAGAGAAGCCAGTAGTTGATCGATTAGCAGAGCGCTTAGAAAAGAATTTTAAAGTTACTCATGCTTCTGGCTCTGCGGTGATGGAAATTACTTTTACTTGGGGTGACCCAGTCTTGGCAGAGGAGATACTCAATCAATGGATAAATTTTTATTTGGCGGAGCGAACGCGCAGTTTAAGTCGTAATAGTTTGCAGAGCTTTTATGAAAGTGAAATGCTTATTGCAGATAAAAATATTTCTGATCTTAAAGAAAAACTGCAAGGCTACTATAAAGAAATAAACTCTATAGGTGCGAAAGAGAGTTTGGAAAATATTACTGATCAGATTAATCGATTAAATGATTTGAAAACTGAAAAAAGCAATGCTGTTGCAGGGCTTCAAGCCAGCATCAATAGTGCTCAACAACAGCTTAAAGCGCAGCCTTTAGAAGTTTTATCTGAGCGTGAAATATCACTTAACCCAACGCAGCTTGATTTGAAATTAAAGCTAAATGTCTTACAGGATGAGCATTCTCGAGCTTTAAGAGTTTTTTTACCAAAAGCACCTCAAGTTAAACAAATTGAGCAGAGTATTGTTGATATTAAGAAGCTGATCGATAAAGAGCAAACAAAAATAGAAAGATCACAGAATCGTGTTCAAAATCCAATTATATTTAATCTGAAAAATAATATTGTTAATGATCGCCTGCGTTTGCAAGCTCTTAGCTATGAAGTTTTAGATATTAATAAAAAAATAACTCAATTAATTTATCAGCGTAGCAAAGTTCTTGCTAGTGAACCAGATATTACTAGGCTATTAATGCAATTAAACACTGCCCAGAAAAGTTATGAATTATACTCTGATAACCTTGAGAAGGCGCGAATAGATAAAGCTCTTGATGACAACTTAATTAGTAATATCGCAGTTGTCGAATCAGCAAGATCGAAATTAAGCCGTGTTTTTCCAAAAACGTTATTGATGTTGATTTTATCATTGCCAATTAGCTTGGTCGTTGGGCTTTTAATGATCTATATAAGTTATTTAATGGATCAGAGGATTCATGATGGAGATAGCATTGAGGAAAGGTTTGGAACAACGTTATGGGGTGTTTTACCTAACTTGAATGATGCTCAACACACCACACCTAGCTTTGATGCGAGTTTATATAGAATATTTAGCTTGATGTCTGAGGGTATTATCAAGAATGGATTGATTGTGGCGTTTGCTTCTACGCATAAGGGCGCAGGTTTGTCACTGTTTATCCAGCATTTGCATAAGCTAATAGAAGAAGAGGGCTATACCGTTCTTTTCGATGTGCCTGAATCTATTGAAGCAGGACAAGTTGTATTGCTAGACGCGGGGGCATTGCTTGAGAATAAATCAGCGTTGTTAACGATGCGTCGGGCAGACCGTCTTGTTCTGATAGCCGAGGCTTGCCGTACAACGGTTCCAATGTTAAGCAATGCTCTTGCTATTTTGAACACAGCTTTTGGAAAAACCGATGGAGTTATCTTAACTCGTCGTCGATTCGAGGTGCCACGTAGAGTATTAACTTTCTTAGCACGTTGGCAGAGAGCGTAAAAATGCGTATTGCTTTATTGTCGCCATTGCCGCCAGAGCAAACTGGTATAGCTGATTATGCATCTATATTTATGCAGCATTTGCAAGAGGCAGGTGTTGACGTGGTTTGTCCTTTGGCTGGCATCAGTCTTGAGCAACTGCCTAGCGCACTAAAGCTGATTGATTGGACTGCTTTTGATGTGGTTCATGCGGAATTTGGCGGTGGACGGATCATTGAATTTTCGGCAATGCAATGGCTGTCTAATTTATCTATGCGGCCTAAGTTAACTGCTACTGTGCATGATCCAGAGCGCTTAATCTGGCGCTTAGCGCAGTTGCCAAAACTACTATCTTGGTGCACAGCTACAACAATCACAGCGAAGCTAGCGGCCGTACTGGTTGATCCATGGACGTTACAGACAGAGCGCAACTTGGCTCATAAGATGGATATGCTAATTACCTTAACGCATACAGGTGCTAAATGTTTACAGCATAAAATGCGGATTGATGAGAGCAAGATTCATGTTATTGCCCATGGTAATCAAAAAGTTGACCATGCTGCTCTTCCTGAGCTAAAACCTGTGCGTCTGTTGTATTTCGGTTTTATTTATAGAGGTAAAGGGATTGAAGATTTGCTGGATGCATTAGCTCTGGTATTTGCCAAAAAACCGGAGCTTAAATGTGACATTAAGCTCACTTTGGCAGGAGGTACCGCGCCAGATACAGTGTTTAATTCTAAGGACAATTATTATGAACAATTGCTGCGCAAGGTTAACGCGCTGAACTTAGCTGAAGTGGTCGATTGGCAGTTGAATCTTCCAAAAGAGTCTATTGTGAAACTAATGCAGGCTCATCATGTTTTAGTATTGCCGTATCAAGAATCGCGTAAGTTGGCTCTTTTAGGACAGATGCGAGGCACGAGCGGTGTTTTATCATGGGCTAATGCTTGTGGACGTGGCGTGATTACTTCAGATGCGCGTTCTTTTTCTGAAGAAGTTTCGTATGGAAACGGTTTGATTTATAGACAAGGCAACATTGCCGAGCTTGCTCAGCATATTATTGATATTGTTGATGACCCACAAAAAATTAGAAGTTGGCACACCGCTGCATATCAGCTAGGTGTTGAGCGTGCTTGGACAAGCATTGCCGAGCAATTTATCAGCAATGTATTTAGTAGGGTTTAATATGGATTTTACAAAAGTATCTAAGCTGTTCTTGACGGCATTATTGATTCCTTTTTATTCGTTCGCTCAGCCTGCTCATTTGCAGGGCGAAAAAGATATTATTTGGCGCGATTTTTTAGGCGTTAATGCACATTTTTTATGGTTTACTCCTGCGCAGTACCAGCAACAGATGACACGTCTAAAAGATTTAGGTCTTGAGTGGACTCGAGTTGATATTCATTGGGATCGTCATGAGTTAAGTCAGGGGAAATACCGACTCGCTGAACTTGATCAGTTAGCGTTTGACCTTAAGCAACAGAAACTTAAAACACTAATGTATATTGTGGGTTCTGCCACACATGCGACAAGTGCCCCTAAAAACTCATCTACGCCAGACCAATACCCGCCGACAGATCCACGCTTATATGCAGATATGATGGGTAAAATGGTAAAGCGCTACCCTCATATAAACGCTTGGCAAGTGTGGAATGAACCAAATCTACCTACTTTCTGGCGCCCGCACGAAGACCCAGAAGCTTATGGGAAGCTGTTGCTGGCAACAGTGCAGCATGTACGCAAAGTTGCTCCAGAAACGAATTTAGTCATGGGGGGGATGGCTTATTATAGCCAAATGCCAGTGAAGGGCGGCCTTATGCTTGAGGAGCTCGGTAATTTAGGTGTTGCACAATTAAAAATCACAGCAGCTTACCATCCGTATACGCATTATCCTGAAGGTAATGAGCCCAATAAACCAGATTTTCTTGTGCACAGTACTCAGTTAAATAACCTGATTGGCCGCGCCAATATGCCCATTTGGGCTACAGAATGGGGTTGGTCAAGTTATAAAGGGCCTAAGGAGCATCAGGCAATTATTGGTGCTAACGGACAAGCAGATTATGTACTGCGCCGTTTAGCATTAATGACAGTACTGGACTACGATAAGGTTTTCTTGTTTGCCTTAAGTGACTTAGATAGTCGTGCGAGTGAGCGCGATCAATACTATGGTTTGCTTGATGTCAGAGGCCAGCCTAAACCGGTTTACTATGCTTTAAAGAACTTTCTAAAAACCACCGGTGATCGATTAAAACCTGGGCGCAGGCCGTTAATAATTAAAGCACCCAATGATATTTACAGTGTCAGCTGGCAACGTGAAGATGGTAAAAACTTGTGGATGTTCTGGAGTGCTAGCGCTGAAGAGGTAAGCCTTGGAGCAATTGAAAGTGCAGTTTTAATTGATCCGCTCACTGGTTCGTCGCGTGATTTAACAGTTTCTCAGCAGAAAGTTAAGCTGAAAGCCAAGCCGAGTTTGCAGATCTTATTATGGTAGAGCCAATGCGTGTTTTATGGATCTTACCGTACTTGCCGTGGCCCGCTACGAGTGGCGGGAAAACACGCCAATTGCATTTATTGCGGGCCTTGGGCTCACTCGGCTTTAAAATTACCTTACTGGTGCAAAGCAAACAGACACTCGATGCTGCCACGCAAGCTGCACTCGATCCTTATTTGGAGAGACTGATCGTTTTGCCTCGACGGTCACCTAAACATCCAGCAACACTGCTGCGCATTATATTCGGTAAATTGCCCATTTTAACGTGCATCAATGGTTTCTCTACACCGTTAGAGAGAGTCTTCTCAGCCTTGTTACTAGAGGAGTGGGATATTATTCAAGTTGAGCATAGTTATAGCTTTCAACCGTATGACAAACTGCTTGAAACGACCAAGCAGTCTTTTGTTTTGACTGAACATAACCTTGAATCATCGCTAGGCGGCGCTACTTATGGACGTTTTCCAGGGGTGCTTCGACCTTTCATTGTTTTTGATCAGTGGCGTGCGCGCGCTTGGGAAAGGCATGTTTTTGATCGAGCGCAGCGAGTGATTGCGGTTACTGATGCTGATGCACAGAACATGCAAAACTTAACTAAAACGCCTGTTGATGTCGTCGTGAACGGTGTTGATACAACAACTTTTGTAGTAGTTCAGCCTGACTTTGAAGCTAATGCTGTGTTGTTTGTGGGCAATTATGAATACCCTCCGAATGTTGACGCTATAAACTGGGCTTTGAATGACATTATGCCGTTGGTTTGGCGTGACTGTCCTAATGCACGCTTTATAGTTGCGGGCTTTGCCTTACCTGAAGATTGGCCCACACGCTGGCTGGATAAGCGCATTGTTTGGAAAGGTTTTGTGGAAGATCTGACTGAGTTGCAATCAACATGCAGTGTGTTCTTGGCGCCGTTACGCCATGGTGGAGGCTCCAAATTAAAGGTCTTGGAAGCCCTCGCTGCAGGCTTGCCTTTAGTCTCAACTGCGCAAGGTGTTTCTGGTTTATCTGTCAAGCATGAAAAAGCATATTTACAAGGAGAGAGTGCGCAGCAGCTAGCGACACAGGTTTGCCGTGTGCTTAAAGATAGATCAATCGCACACAGCCTATCATGTGCAGGCCGAAGCTATGTTCAGCTAAATCATGATTGGTCAATTGCAGCTGAGCAATTAATATCCGTTTATCAGCGCTGCAAGGAAGTTTGATCATGCATGTAGGCATTGATTACAGGCCTGCCAGTGTTGCTCCATACTCTGGTATTGGACGACAGGTGCAAGGGCTAGAAGCCGCTTTAAATCAGCGTGAGGATACACAGGTATCGTTATTTGCTGTAGTTCCTGAAAACCATCCATTAAGAGCGAAACTGGTTTGTCCTGACTGGAATACTCCTTTAACAGGCTTACAGCAGCCGCATAAACGCTGGCGTTTTGAAGCAGGCTTTTTACCTCGAGTGCTTAAAGAACGCAATGTTGATTTATATATAGCTACTGCAAATATGGGTTTACCCATTGCGCTAAGAAGTAAGAATAGAAAACAGGTGTTGTTATTACATGATTTATTCCAGTTAACAGAACATAATCATCACACATCTCGTCTTAAAGCATATATTTATCGGATTTTAGATAGTATTTCAATTGCATGGTCTGTGCGTGTTGCGGATCAGATTTGGTGTCCATCAGTATTTACTGCGAATCAGACAAAAAATAAATTTCCGCATGCTATCAATAAAGTTAAGGTGTTACCTAACTTAGTTTCAGGCTTTGTACAAAGCCCTGAAGTGGTTGATCAACTACCTTTACAATATTGGTTATTGGTTGGCACTCGCGAGCCTAGAAAAAATATACATTTTTTTATAGCCACTTGGCTAAAATTAAAAAATGAAAAGCGAGTGCCTGATTTAGTTTTGGTGGGCGATGTTACGGATTTTCCACAATACGCTAATGTTCCTAACATACGGTGGATATCAGGTGTAACAGAAGGCCAGCTTCGCTATGTGTATTCGAGAGCGGACTGCCTGTGGCAACCATCCTATGCTGAAGGTTTTGGTCTTCCGATTATTGAGGCGTTAAGTGTTGGAACACCTGTTGTTACAGCATTAGGTTCTTCGTTAGATGAAGTGAGCCCGCCGAATAGCCTTCGATTTGATCCTTACTCAGCTGAAGATCTAGAAAAGTGCATGCGCAATGTTCTGGATGTCCCTCAACATAAGAATAAAAAAGATTATTTTGATTGGGCAGAAAAATATAATTTCAAAAACTATAGTGAAAATATTAATAATTTGATTTCGGAGCTTTTCCTCTAATGCTATTAGCCCGTATTTTAGCAGTTGCGCTGGGCTTATGCTTTGGTATAGCAGCATTGCTATTGCCTCCTGCTAAAGTTCTAGTCCTTATTGCTGCATTGTTAGTATTTTTGATAATTTTAAGAAAGCCATTGTATGGTTTGATTTTGTTTGCATTGCTTGCAACAAGTATTCCTTATACAACAGTACAAATCGGTATTCGTACCACAATTAGTGAAGCTGCTTTAGCTGTCACGTGGCTAGGGGTCTTTTGGCATGCTCTCATAGGAAATATGAATAATCGTTTAAAATGGCACCCCGTCGAGTCAAGCATGCTTTATTTGTTTCTTTACAGCATAATTCCATTTCTTTATGGCGTGCTGATGATTAGTGCAGAAGGTAGCTCTCTTGCGAATTGGTTGCGTTGGATTTTAAATCTATCAGTGATTTTATTAGTACCACTCTTGTTACGCACACCTGAAGATAGAGATAAAGTTATTGTTGCTTTTTTATCAGGATCACTATTAATGCTATTAGTGTCAGTGGGTTACTTTTTAAAAGATCGCGATGCCAATACGTTTATACCGCTATTAAAAGCACTTAAATATGCACATCCTGAAGCAGTGATAGATATATTTTCAGCAAACTACCAACGAATGGCTTCACCTTGGGTGCACCCTAACCTCACAGGTGGAGTCTTGGCTCTAACTATTCCTTTAAGTCTATTTTATGGCTGGACTCGACTCGGTTGGCGTCGATTTTTAGGTATTTCAGTTGCCATACTAGGCTGCGCTGGATTGCTATTCAGTATTTCGCGAGGTGCGATCTTAGCTTTGCTGTTTGTTCTTTTTTGGTTGTCATATAAACGTGTCCCATACAGCGGTAGAGTTATTAGCATCGGCGCGGTATTTTCTGTGTTACTTGTGATGTTTTATCCACCGTTGCAAGAACGACTCATGACTATCTTTTCAACAACAAATGCGAGTACCTCAATTCGTTTTGATGAATATATTATGTTCCCGCAAGCTGTTGCAAACTATCCATTAGGTATTGGTTTTAAAATTGACCCGCCTGTGCCTGGTAGTGGTTTGTTAGGTATTTCAAATTTATGGCTGAATTTTATTTATAAAGTTGGCTTTCCGGGTATGTTTTTATTCCTTATATTAGTTTTAAGGTGGTGGCGTGAAGTTAAGCCAAAGAAAAAAATAAACACTATAACTCATGAGAATGCAGTTTGGGTTGGCTGTATATCAGGAGTTTTAGCTGCATTGTTTACTGGTTTTTTTGATCATTACTATAGTTTCACATTTGTTATTATTTCTCTTTTTTGGCTTTTGGCAGGTATAGCATTGCAGCAGGCAAGATTGTTTACAAAGGAAACAATAAGTAATTAATTTTAAGGTGTGTCTATGAAACATCGTATATTTTTAAATTTTGATGTAAATGCTTTGTTGCCTGTTTATGCTAATAAGCTAAATTTTAAAGAAGAAGAGTTACAGCAAGCGATGATGTATATGTTTGAGCATGAAATACTCTTTGATGAGGGATTTAATCGCTTTAGCATATCCTCTATAGATATAGAGAATTATATAGAGAATAATGTTGCTCGCTGTTTTTATGCGGCTTTAAAAGAAACTATACCTTCTAAGCTGGTTCCTAAATATGGTAAAAACTGGATTACTATAAAAGATAGATGGCTGCGGGTATGGGAACAGATTTATAATATTATTATTAATAAAATACCCAGTCATACTATACGTGTTGCCTGGTTGCGGTTAGGTGGTGCTAAAATTGGTAAAGGATCTTCAATTTGGCGCAATACAGAAGTGCTAGGTGTAGAAAATTTAGTGATAGGTGATGATAGTGTAATTGCATGGCATTGCCAGGTTGATGCTCGTGCAGGTTTGGTTATTGGGGACCATGTTGCGATTGCCTCACATGTTCTGATTATTGCAGGCACACATGATCTAACTGCACCTGAGTTCTGGTCAATTTCTGCGCCGATTTATATTGAAGATTATGTGTGGGTCGCGAGTCGAGCCTTAATTGGTCATGGAGCTCATCTAGGTCGAGGAAGCGTTGTGACTGCCAATACGATAGTCGCAAAAGAGATTGCACCTTATAAAATTGTCGGTGGTAGCGGAGCTAAGCCAATGGGTGAACGGCCACACAATCTAAATTACAAGGTCGGCGGTAAAGGCCTATTCGCATTTTTGCATTGAGTAAGCATGTTTAACAGCGCGTTTTTATTAACAATAGCGACTTTTTTGGGACTGATTCTAGGCTTTGCGCGCGAGTGGTTGCTGATTGATGCATGGGGGGCCGGCCATCAAAGTGATAGCTTTTTATTGGCTTTATTTCTTCCTGAAGCACTGCGTATGACACTTGCTGCCGGCATTCTTAGTGCAGCGGCATTGCCTCTATATCAACAGCGCATAGTGACTGAGCAACCTGGGTGGTTAAACTCATTCTCTGCTTGTTTGCTGCTCTCTGGGGTTGTCTTATCTTTCATGCTGAGTGTGCTCGCCCCTTGGTGGATTAGTTTAATTGGACCGGGTTTGAACGCGAGCGCTAAAGCTACTGCCATTGAAGACTTTAGAGTGCTAATTTGGTGTGTGCCTTTGTTCTTCTTGCATGCAGTATTTACCATTGTTTTGCAGGCGCAACAGCGTTATCTTCTGGCGGGTTTAGGGTCTTTTCTTTTTAATTTATTACCGGTGAGCTGGCTATTGATTGCTGGTAATGCAGCAACCAGCGATGAACTAGCATTGGCTTTTTTTCTGGGAAGTATAGCTATGCTGGTGGTGTTAATTCCTAGCGGTGTCGCTATGGGTTGGCGACCGTGGCAGTTAAGCGGCGGGTTTTCAGTTGGTCGTGAACTCTGGGGTAAGCTTGCGCCCTTATTGTTAAGTAACTTTGCCAGTCAGGCTCTCACACTCTTAGAGCGTGCGGTTGCAAGTATGCTGGGCGAAGGAATGGTGACTTGGGTTAACTTGGCTAGAAAGCTAATTAACTTACCGTTAATTGCACTAATGGCTTTGAACCAAGTGCTGCTCAGCATTTTAAGCGGGCGCTTGCCTGATCAGCGGTTATTGCTTTTACGTCAAGGCTTGGCAGTGACAAGCTGTGTTTCTTTGGCTGCTGCTGTAGGTTTAGTCGCTGTCAGTCCTACAATCTCAGTGGTCATGTTTCCACACTTGGATGCTGCAGCTTCTCTGACTCTTTTGTTGGCCTGGTTCGCTGTGCCTTTGGCGTACGGTGCATGGAACCCTTTGCTTGCACGCTTTGCTTATGCAGATGGTAATACACGTTTGCCATTACATTGTGAGTTAGCAGGTGGTTTTGTAAACGCAGTCGCTTTAGTGGTTTTTCCTTTTTTCTTGAGCGTTATAGGAATTGCCTTGGCTGCTGTGTGTGGTGTTGTGGTCACTGCGTTTTTGTTGCTGAAAAAGCAGAAACTGCTAAATGACTTGCCCTGGAGGATCCACACTGTTTTGAGCATGCTCGCTTTAAGCATCGTTTCATATGTAATGTATCCTTTGTCAGCAGGGATCTTACAATTCTCTTTGGGCATTGCTGCAGCTTGCTTTGTGTCTATTATAGCTGGGGTTCTGTACAAGCCTTGGAAGTCATCCATAGCATAATAATTGAGAACTTTTGAGTGCTGTCATAAACATCTCAGGTTGTGTGGCTGTTAATATGGCGACTGAATAGTATTGATGAGAGATGTGGATGACCAGTGCTTGGCAGATTCAACAGATTGCGCAAAAAATCCGTGGTGGCGCTGTAATTGCTTACCCTACCGAAGCGGTTTGGGGTTTGGGTTGCGATCCGTTTAATGGCACCGCGGTCGCGCGTCTGTTGGCGCTTAAAGAGCGGCCTGTACATAAAGGTTTGATTTTGGTTGCGGCAGACATTGCGCAGTTTGCT
>RRZU010071473.1_pt1 | contig 12441 bp, 11 predicted proteins | sample 2165561 | NCBI WGS metagenome assembly RRZU01 (sample SAMN10456909, study PRJNA506462) | wastewater metagenome | isolation source: wastewater sludge | place: USA: Moscow, Idaho | reverse complement strand
GTCTGCGCCAGCAGAACGCGCAGTACGACCAGGCCATTGCCGCGCTGATTGCAGCCAACCGCATCACCAATGGCTGGGACAAGCCTGCCGAGCCGGATATGACGCTGACCATCCAGCGCGAAGTGCTGGTGGCCTTGGGTGATACCGAAGCGCTGGCGAAGTTCAATCAGGAACACCAGCAGCAATTGGCGCAGGAACAGTCCGAGCGCGTCAAAGCCACACAGCAGGTGCTGGAAGCCCCCACCCGCGTCAAAGCGCTGGAGCAGTACGTCAATGATCTGGCCGGGCAGATGGTCGAGGGTTATGACCAGACCATGGTCGAGCACGACGCCGAACGGATGTTCGTCCCCAGTGCCCTGCGCATGCTCGCAGCCGCCAAGACCTTCGTGCAAGCGTGGCGGGAAATGCGCACCGTGGAAGCGGTCCTGCTGAGTCGTATTCAGTTGCTTCACTACAGCGTCACCGGAGAGTTCCGTACGCGCCCGGCGCTGGAACTGATCGGTACGGCCCGCAACGGTGAACTGCTGCCCACGATGATCGAGGGACTCACGCTCAATGAGATCAACGCGATTAACCGCGACTTTACCGCGTTCGATTCTGAACTGCTGCAAGCGCTGGATAACGCCCTGGACAGTGCCGGTTTCGACGGTAGAGGAATCCATATCTACCACCCCAGGGGCAACGATGAGCGCAGCATCTATGCGCCCGATCCCAATCCGCCCAAGAAGCCCCTCGGCCACGGAACAGGCATGGCGACCGTGGTACGGGTGGACGTCTAAAGGAGGCCGCCATGGAAATCCACACCCATCGGTTCGATATGACCGACCCCTTTGCGCAGGTGAAGCAGCGCCTCGCGCAAGCCAGAACCGTGATGAAACAGCTACCGCCCGTGCAGCGGCGAGCGTTGCTGGAAGCAATGCAGACGCAGATGCAGATGCAGGACGCCGCCCCGCCGCCGCGCAGCACGGAGGGTCCGGTGGCAATAGCATCGGTGCCTGTCTGCGAGTGGGATGGCGGGCGCGATGTGATGCCTCGCTACGGCACACCGCTCCCCGTACGCCGGTCACGACCACGCGGCGCACCGATGCCGCTGCTGTGGCACTGGCTGGTAGCGGCCGAACGTCTTGAGCGCGGGATCAAACGGCAATGGCAACGCCAGTCGCGGATTTTGCACCGTGAGATGCGGCTGTGGCTGCGCGATGCCAAACAGCAACAAAACCATCGCCGCCGTCGGTGAGATGGGTCCTTCCTGCGCATAAACGGATACGGGGGGCGGCAGCGCGCTTCCCCGCTACCGACAGGCCACGAAACGAGGTTACCAGTTACCACCCCGGTTACCACCCGGCGATACGCCGGGTTACCACTCAAGGAGCTTTTGATGAACAACACGACAGAAACCCAAGCCACTGGCGGCACCCGCCACGTGCCCGTTGAACGCCTGCAGCACTACAACCCCGAAGTCGAGCAGCGCGTGCAAGGCTGGTTTGCCAGCGGCCAGCCGTTGGTCTGGATTCCCATCCTCAGCCAGGAGAACTTCCCAGACGTTCCCCAGCAACTCTTGGAGTTCGCCGATTACTACCAGGAGGCCATGCGCTGGCCCATCCACCAGATTGAAGATCTGCTGCAGTTGCCCAATGGCATCACCGGCTGGTTGATGCCGGCCACGGCCAGCGACACCGACGTGGCCTGCGGCGTCTGGAACGGCGAGGTCTACATCTTGGGCGTCAAGGACAAACGCAACGGGCGCAAGCAGACCTTGCTGGGCGAGTGCGTTGATGGCGCGACAGGTCAAGCAGACGCACCCGACCAGAGCGGGGTTTGACTTGGCTTCTGCCTGCCACAGCGCGTTCATGCACCTGTCTCAACTCACGGAATCTTTGTCATGACCGATTCATGGAAACACAACACCAGCATCGCCGCGCAACTGGCGGCATTGCCCAATCTCCCAATGCCCGAATTGTGGGCGCTGTGGGATCAGCACTTCCCCCGGCGACCGATGCGTGTCGTGCGCCACTACCTGGAAGGCCGTTTGGCGTACCGCCTGCAAGAAAAGGCGCTGGGCGGGCTGCCTGCCGACGTCAAGGCCTATCTGGCTGACTGCGGCGAGAAACACTCCAAGATCAAGTCGGGCCGGGGGCCGGAGGTGCGCCTGTTGCCCGGCACCACCTTGATCCGTGAGTGGGATCGGCAGGAATACCGGGTGACAGTCCTGCCCGATGGCAGTTATGAATTGAACGGCCAGCGCTACCGCAGCCTGTCGGCAGCCGCCCGCGCCATTACTGGCACGCACTGGTCTGGCCCGGCATTCTTCGGCGTAAAGGGAGCCCGCCCATGAAAACCGTCGCCCCCAAACGCTGCGCCGTCTATTGCCGTGTTTCGACGGATGAACGGCTGGATCAATCCTTCAATTCGCTGGATGCGCAGAAGGATGCTGGCTTGGCCTACATTGCCAGCCAGCGGGCCGAAGGCTGGATTCCGGTGAACGATGACTATATCGATCCCGGTTTCTCCGGTGGCAATATCGAGCGTCCGGCGCTGAAACGACTGATGGCCGACATCGAGGCAGGCCGGATCGACATCGTGGTGGTCTACAAAATCGACCGGCTGACGCGCAACCTCACCGACTTCGCCAAGTTGATCGAGGTCTTTGAACGGCAGCGGGTGTCCTTTGTTTCAGTCACCCAGCAATTCAACACCACTACGTCGATGGGCAGGTTGATGCTCAACGTCCTGCTGTCCTTCGCCCAGTTCGAACGTGAGGTGACCAGCGAGCGTATCCGCGACAAGATCGCTGCCAGTAAAGCCAAGGGGATGTGGATGGGCGGTTACACCCCGCTGGGCTATCGTGTCGAGAATCGGCGGCTGGTGATCGAGGAAACCGAATCGAAGCTGGTCCGGCACATCTTCCAGGAATTCGTACGCTGCCGCTCGACCACTGATCTGGTGAAGCAACTGGCGGCCAATGGGCAGACCACGCGTTCGGGTACGAAATTCAGCAAACAGATGCTCTACAAATTGCTGCACCACCGCGTCTATCTGGGCCACATCCTGCACAAGGAGAAAAGCTATCCCGGCCAGCACGAGGCCATCATCGATCAGGCGCTGTGGGATGCCGTTCACACCATCCTCGCGGCCAACAACCGCCAGCGGCAATCGGAGACCTGGCAACGCCGTAGTCCGGATGCCTTATTGCTGGGGTTGTTCTTCACGCAAGACGGCGAACGCTATCAACCCGCCCATACGCGCAAGGCCAACGGCAAGTCGTACCGTTACTACGTTCCTATCCGCAAGCTCCGCTTCGGAGCAGACGCCAGCGAAGCGGGGCGTGTGCCAGCGGAACCGATTGAACAGTTGGTGCTGGCCCAAGTCTACGCCGTGCTGAAAGCGCCGGAGGCTGTGCAGGCAGTGTGGGATGCGGTTCGCGCCCAGCATCCGGAAATCTCGGAACCTGATGTGGTACTGCAGTTGCGCGAGATCGGCGTAGTGTGGGAACAGTTGTTTCCGGAGGAACGGCGGCGCATCGTCCAATTGCTGATTGAGTGCGTGACGCTGGGTGATGCGGGTATCGAGATCACGTGGCGTGCGGCAGGCTGGCCAACACTGGCGAGTGAAATGCGCCCCGGCACCATCGGCGCGGAGTTGCTGGAACTCGAGCAACAGGAGGCCCTGCTATGAAAATCCGGCAGAACGGCGCAGCAGTGCAACTGGAAGACAAGAAAATGACCACGCTGATCCCGGTGAAGATCAAGTGGCACGGTGGGCGCAAGAAGGTGATTCCGGCGGCGACGCTGCCTGACCAGCAACCAGAGCACGATGCGTCGATGCTGGTCGCGCTGTCGCGGGCCTACCACTGGCAACGCCTGCTCGACACCGGCGTGGTCGACAGCGGATCGGACATCGCTCGGCGCGAAGGATTGCACCAGACCACGGTGAATGCACTGCTGCGGCTCACCCAGCTATCCCCGGCCCTGGTGCGCGACATCCTCAACGGTCGCCAGCCCAAAACGCTGAGTATGCGCTGGCTGAAAACGCACGAGTTGCCGTGGGAGTGGGACGAGCAGCAGGCACTCTTCGGAAGCTTCGATGCGTGAGTGGGTTTGATGGGCCACTGGTCGGCGGCGTTGACAGACAACCATCGCCCGCAAACCCGCATGAATACTGGATTGCATCCTACCGCTAGGCACCGGTCAGACGGAGAAAAGAGAGGTTCCTGGGGCAAAAACTAGCGGAAAACACCCGCGTCGGCGGCGGACGGAACACAGCAAGACTGCCAGAACCCGCGCCAATACTGGCGTCTGTGGCAAAAAAGGAAAAAGCCAGCGCGAGGCTGGCTTCTTTGAATTGGTGGGCCCCCCGGGAGTCGAACCCGGCACCAACGGATTATGCTTACCAGCTATGGCTTTCGCCACCCCTTTCGGGTTTGTGGTCTGGACTGTCTCTTGTCTTTACGACCTGCCCGTACAGTCTCTACACGTTCTCTCTTGCGAGAGCTTCGCTCGGGATTGCCACGCCGCCAGGGCGGCAGAGGTTTCCCCGAATTTGAGCAGTTCTACCAGGAAGCAGAGTCAACTTGCTTCCGGGCAACCCGTTTTTGCACCATCCGTACCCTGACGGGCCTTAGGACGGCACAGACTTAAGTCCGCTGCTCTAACCAGGCATGAGCTAGAGGCCCTGAAACCGGTGGTGTTGCTGCATCCGGTACCCGCACCGGCAGGATACCGCATCCGTCTGGGCAGCTGCCCGTCAGGACGCCAGGCTTGACACCCGGCACCTCGCCCCGGAGAAGACGGTACCGGATGCGGATCCGGTCGTCAGCCTTGCGTGGCGAAGGGTTGCGATTCTAGCAGAAATGCGTGCCCCTATCGCAATGGCAAAACGGCCCCTCACGAAGAGGAGCCGTTTTCATGGACATGACCGGTTTACGGATTGCCCGGATCGGCATCCAGGAAGCTGCGCAGGCGCTCCGAACGGGTCGGGTGACGCAGCTTGCGCAGGGCCTTGGCCTCGATCTGGCGGATACGCTCGCGGGTGACGTCGAACTGCTTGCCGACTTCTTCCAGCGTGTGGTCGGTGTTCATTTCGATGCCGAAACGCATGCGCAACACCTTGGCTTCGCGCGGCGTAAGGCTATCGAGCACTTCCTTGGTGGCTTCCTTGAGACTGGCGTACATGGCCGCATCCGACGGTGCCATGGTGGCCAGATCCTCGATGAAGTCGCCCAGGTGCGAATCGTCATCGTCGCCGATCGGCGTTTCCATGGAAATCGGCTCTTTGCTGATCTTCATGATCTTACGGATCTTGTCTTCCGGCATGTCCATGCGGCGAGCCAGTTCGGCCGGGTCCGGCTCGGCACCGGTTTCCTGCAGGATCTGCCGGCTGATGCGGTTCATCTTGTTGATCGTTTCGATCATGTGCACCGGGATGCGGATGGTGCGCGCCTGGTCGGCGATCGAACGGGTGATGGCCTGCCGGATCCACCAGGTGGCATACGTCGAGAACTTGTAGCCACGGCGGTATTCGAACTTGTCCACCGCCTTCATCAGGCCGATGTTGCCTTCCTGGATCAGGTCAAGGAACTGCAGGCCGCGGTTGGTGTACTTCTTGGCGATCGAGATCACCAGACGCAGGTTGGCCTCGATCATCTCGCGCTTGGCCTTGCGGGCCTTGGCTTCGCCAGTCGCCATCTGGCGGCTGATTTCCTTCAGCTCGCGGATCGGCAGCATGGACGAATCCTGCAGGGCAATCAGGTTGCTCTGCTTTTCGCGGATGGCGTGCTGGTAGCGTTCGATGGCGCTGGCAAAGGCCTTGCCGAGCGACATGGCCGCATCCACCCACTCGAGGTTGGTTTCGTTGTTGACGAAAGTGTGCAGGAACACGTCGCGCGGCATCTTGCACTTCTGCACGCAAATGTCCTGGATTTCGCGTTCATTGCGGCGGATGTCGTCCACCACCGAGCGCAGGCGGTCACTCAGGGCCTCGACCTGACGGGCCGAAAAGCGCACCAGCAGGAAGGTTTCGGTGATTTCGGCCTGTACTTCGAGATACTGCTTGGACTGCGGGCCGTGCTTGACCAGCGCCTTGACCATTTTCTCGTAAAGCTTGCGCACGTTGGCAAAGTGCTCGAGCGCCTGCGCCTTGAGTTCCTCAAGGTTGGTGCCCGGTGCTGCCGGCGTGCCTTCTTCGGCGTTTTCTTCTTCCTCGCCGTCGTCGTCGGCTTCGTCCGCCTCGGCATCCTGCTCGTTGACCGCAGCCAGTTCGGCTTCGGCGCGGGCGTCTGCTTCGTCCGGGGCGTTCGGGTCGATGATGCCGTCGATGACTTCGTCGATGCGCAGCTCGTCGTTCTCGACCTTTTCGATCTGGTCGAGCACGTCCTTGACGATGCCCGGGCAGGCGGAAATCGCCTGCACCATGTGACGCAGCCCGTCCTCGATGCGCTTGGCGATTTCAATTTCGCCTTCGCGGGTCAGCAGCTCGACCGTACCCATTTCGCGCATGTACATGCGCACCGGGTCGGTCGTGCGACCGAATTCGGAGTCCACGCTGGAAAGCGCGCTTTCGGCCTCTTCCACCGCGTCTTCATCTGCCACCACCGGCGTGGCGTCCGACATCAGCAGCTGCTCGGCGTCCGGTGCCTCGTCGTACACCTGGATGCCCATGTCGGTGATCATGCCGATGATGCTCTCGATCTGCTCGGCATCCAGCACGTCTTCCGGCAGGGAGTCGTTGATCTCGGCATAGGTCAGGAAGCCGCGTTCCTTGCCCTGAACGATCAGCTGCTTGAGCCGCTTGCGACGCTCCTCGGTGTTGTCGAGCGGAGCGGCCTGCGCTTTCGACTCAGCAGCCTTGTCGCTATTGGAATTGTCCGCCATCGTGCAATCCTGCAAAATTGAACTGGAAAAACATAACATTATAACACAAAAACACCCGGTCAGGGTGTTGACGCCCGCCTGCGCAGGCGTTCTCCCAACTCGCGCTTTTCGCTTTCGCTCAGCACGCCTTCCGCGGCGCGGCGGGTCAGTTGTTCTACGCGCTCACGGTTCAGCTGTCCGTAAAACTGCTCGACCATGGCGACAAACTCATCGCGCAAGGGCGTGGCCGTGGCAGCGGGGTCAGCCAGGAGGGTAGCCCACAACGGGTCAAGCTGCTCGCCCAGGGCTGTTTCACGCAGCCGTTCCTGCAAGGTGACACTGCCGGTGACGCCGCCGTTCTGGATCAGCTCGGCCAGCTCGGCCAAGGTACGCGCCTCGCCAGCCAGGGATTCCACCGCAGGCCATTCGACCGCTTCGGCCAGCACAGGTTCCAGCAGCAAGGCCCGGATCAGCCAGCGCACCGGCGACATTTCGCTGCGGTGCCCGCCACGGACCGGTGGCGGACCGGACTTGCGCCCCAGTCCCTTGCGCAGCCCCCACAGACGGTCAAGGTCATCAAGCGACAGACGGGCAAGCTCCGCCAGTTTTTTACGCAATAGCACGGCCAGCGCCGGTGTTTTCACCTGCATGACCAGCGGCTTGGCCAGGTTGAGCAGTTCGGCCCGGCCTTCGTCGCTGTCAAGGTCGACACGGGCGGCCAGTTCCTGGGTCAGGTACACCGACAACGGCAGAGAGCGTTGCTGGATCCAGTCTTCCAGCGCTTCGGCACCGTATTCGCGCACGAAGCTGTCCGGATCATGCTCGACCGGCAGGAACAGGAAATCCACCCGCTTGCCGTCACGCAGTTCCGGCAGCACGTTTTCCAGCGCCCGCCAGGCGGCGCGCTGGCCGGCCTTGTCGCCGTCAAAGCAGAACACCACGCGGTCGGCGTGGCGGAACAGCTTGTGTACGTGCGTCGACGTGGTGGAGGTACCCAGCGTGGCCACCGCGTAGGGCACGCCGTGCTGGGCCAGCGCCACCACGTCCATGTAGCCTTCGACCACCAGCACGCGGTTGCGCTCGCGGATGGCCTCGCGCCCCTCGAAAAGGCCGTACAGTTCACGCCCTTTTTCAAACAGCGGCGTTTCCGGCGAATTGAGGTATTTGGGTTCGCCCTTGTCGAGAATGCGCCCGCCAAAGGCAATCACCCGGCCGCGCACGTCACGGATGGGAAACATCACCCGCTCGCGGAAACGGTCGTAGCGGCTGCCGTCATCACGACGGATCACCAGACCGGCCTCGAGCAGGCGGTCATCCAGATAGTCGGGAAACACGCCCTGCAAGGCGGTGCGGCCGGCCGGAGCCCAGCCGAGGCCGAAACGGGCGGCGATTTCGCCGGTCAGGCCACGGCGCTTCAGGTAGTCGATGGCGAGCGTGGAACGCTTGAGTTCGCGCTTGTAGAAACGCGCGGCCTCCAGCATGACATCGTGCAGGGTTTCTGCGGTCTGGCGTCGCTGCGCTTCTTCGCGGGCGGCCTCCTGGGCCACTTGCGGCACGGTCAGCCCCACCTGCTGCGCCAGCTCGCTGACGGCATCGACAAAGCCGTAGCCGCCGTGCTCGATCAGGAATGAAATCGCCGTGCCGTGCGCGCCACAACCAAAGCAGTGATAGAACTGCTTGGTCGGGCTCACCGAAAATGAGGGCGACTTTTCCTTGTGGAACGGACAGCAGGCCATGTAGTCGCGCCCGGCCTTCTTGAGCGGCACGTAGCGTTCCACCACGTCGACAATGTCGACGCGGGACAGGAGCTGGTCGATGAAATCCTGGGGAATCACGGTGTCCGGGCTTCCGCGGCCTTACCGGCCGGCAAGGCGGGTCTTGATGCGGCCGGACACGGCACCCATGTCGGCCCGCCCGGCCAGCTGTCCGCGCAGCACGCCCATCACCTTGCCCATGTCGCCCATGCCGGCAGCACCGGTGGTGCTGATGGCCGATTCGATCAGGGCATCGATTTCCGCTTCATTCAGCGGCTGCGGCAGGTAGACGGCAAACACGTCCATTTCGGCCTGTTCCTTGTCGGCCAGATCGGCCCGCTGGGCGGCCTGGTACTGGCTGATGCTGTCACGCCGCTGCTTGAGCTGCTTGTCGATCACGGCAATGATGGCTGCGTCGTCAAGCTCGATCCGTTCATCCACTTCTTTTTGCTTGATGGCCGCCAGCAACAGCCGCAGCGCACCCAAACGCACGCTGTCCTTGGCCTTCATGGCGGTTTTCATGTCGTCGGTGATGCGGGTCTTGAGCGTCATGGCAATCTCGGGGTTGAATTAGCGAACCATTATCTTGGGCCCAAATGGCAAAACCGCAAGCCTGGGCCTGCGGTTTTGTTCCTGCTTGGGATCGCGGTACCGAAAAAATCAGTAGAGCTTCGGCGGCAGCATCTGGCTGCGCAGGCGCTTGTAGTGGCGCTTGACGGCAGCAGCTTTTTTGCGCTTGCGCTCAGTGGTCGGCTTTTCGTAGAACTCGCGGGCGCGCAGTTCGGTCAAGAGGCCGGTTTTTTCGATGGAGCGCTTGAAGCGGCGCATGGCCACTTCGAACGGCTCGTTTTCTTTCACGCGAACACTGGGCATGAAAAATCACCACCTTAGGTAATGTGAGGTTGGATAAAAAATCAACCGACAAAACGCCGGTTGAGACGGGTATTCTAGCGCGAGACGCCTGCGCTGCAAACCCCTGTTTTTGCGGGCAACTCAGCTGCGCGAGGCAATGCGGCCGGCAACCGGCGAACTGGGGCTGGCCTGATAGGGCTTTTTCGGCATGCGGCCGGCAAGCCAGGCATCACGGCCGGACTCGACGGCCAGCTTCATGGCCCGTGCCATGCGCACCGGGTCCTGGGCGGCGGCAATCGCGGTATTCATCAGCACGCCGTCGCAGCCCAGCTCCATGGCGATGCAGGCATCCGATGCGGTACCGACACCGGCATCGACCAGCACCGGCACCCGGCACTCGTCGAGGATGATCTGCAGGTTCCACGGATTGAGGATGCCCATGCCGGAGCCGATCAGGCTGGCCAGCGGCATGATGGCGCAGCAGCCGATCTGCTCCAGTTCGCGGGCCACGATCGGGTCGTCCGAGGTATACACCATCACGTCAAAGCCTTCGGCCACCAGCACTTCGGCGGCTTTCAGCGTTTCACGGACGTTGGGGAACAGCGTTTTCGGGTCCCCCAGCACTTCCAGCTTGACCAGCCGGTGGTCATCCAGCAGCTCGCGCGCCAGCCTCAGGGTGCGGACGGCGTCGTCGGCGCTGAAGCAGCCGGCAGTATTGGGCAGCAGGGTATAACGGTTGGCCGGCAGGGCATCGAGCAGGCTGGGCTCGTCCGGGTTCTGGCCAAGATTGACGCGCCGGATGGCGACCGTGACGATTTCGGCGCCGGAAGCGTCCAGCGCCTCGGCAGTTTGCTGAAAATCACGGTACTTGCCGGTACCGACCAGCAGGCGCGAAGCGTAGGCGCGCCCGGCGATGACCAAGGGTTCCATCTTCCACTCCAAATCACTCAACTTCAGAAATCGGCATTGCACCTGCGAAATCAGCCGCCGCCGACGGCAACCACGATCTCGATCTGGCTGCCGTCACGCAGGACAGTCGCGTCATGACGGCTGCGGGGCACCAGTTCGCCGTCCACCTCGACGGCCAGCCGGCGGCCGGCCAGCGAGCGCAGCGCCAGAAGGCTGGCCACGGTCTGGGGTGCCGGCAGCGACAGGGGTTCGCCGTTGACGGTCAGGGTGAGGACAGACATGGATTCACCTGCAGGACGGGATGCAAAGTGGGCGAGTGTAGAGAGCCCTGGCGAGAAACGCTACCCGCCAGCCACCTGCCAGCCACGGGTGGCCCGCTCGACACAGGGTTCGGCCTCGATGCGCGCAAGGACGCGCTCAAGATGGGCAACCGATTCCACTTGCAGGCGGAAGCGGATCTGCACGAAGCCTTCACCGTTGGTGGCGTCCTGCATCACGCTTTCGATATTGGCTCCGGCTTCGCTGATGCCGAGGGCAATGCCGGCCAGGGCGCCGCGCTCGTCGCGGGTCATCACCGCCACCGGCACGCTGAACGAACGCGGCGACTTGATGTCCCACTCGGCTTCCAGCTGCCGGTCAGCCTCGGCCCTCTTGGCATTGGCGCAGTCCTTGCGGTGCAGCACGATGCCCTGACCCTTGGTCAGCACGGCCACGACCGGATCACCGGGCAGCGGCGTACAGCAGGAAGCGTACTGGATCGAGCTGCCTTCGTTGCCGCGGATCACCAGCGGACCGGTGCGGGCCGGCTCACCCAGCACCGTGCCGGACAGTTCCAGCAGGCGGGCAGCCACGGCCATGGCCTGCTGCTTGCCGGCACCGATGCTGGCCAGCACTTCACCGGCACTGCCGTGCCGGTCGCCGGTTTCCTTCAGGTAGGCCATCCAGACGCCGTCAGACACGACAAACGGCTGGGTGGTCAGCGAGTGGATCGACTGCTTGAGCAGCCGGTCGCCGAGCGAGCGCGCCTCTTCGTGGTGCAGGGTCTTGAGGCTGCTGCGGATGGCCGAGCGCGCCCGGCCGCTGACGACGAAGTTGAGCCAGCTCGGATTGGGTCTGGCATGGGCCGCCGTGATGATTTCGACCGTGTCGCCGTTCTTGAGCTGGGTGCGCAGCGGCGCCAGGGCATGGTTGACCTTGGCGGCGATGCAGCGATGGCCGATGTCGGTATGCACGACATAGGCAAAATCGACCGGGGTGGCGCCCTGCGGCAGCACCATGATCTTGCCCTTGGGCGTAAAGACGTAGACCTCGTCCGGGAACAGGTCGATCTTGATGTGCTCGAAAAACTCGACCGCATCGCCGGTTTCGGCCTGGATGTCGAGGATGTCCTGCAACCACTGGTGGGTGCGCTGGCGCGCCATGTCGAGCGAGGCGTCGCCGGACTTGTACATCCAGTGGCTGGCTACGCCGGATTCCGCCACCCGGTGCATGTCACGGGTACGGATCTGCACCTCGATCGGCGTTCCGTAAGGACCGAACAGGGTGGTGTGCAGGCTCTGGTAGCCATTGGACTTGGGGATGGCGATGTAGTCCTTGAACTTGCCGGGAATCGGCTTGTAAAGGCTGTGCAGCGCTCCAAGGGCGAGGTAGCAGCTGGGAATGTCATTGACGATGACGCGGAAGGCGTAGATGTCGAGCACTTCGGAAAAGCTCAGCTGCTTTTCCTGCATCTTGCGGTAGATGCTGTAGAGGTTCTTTTCCCGCCCGCGGATGCCGGCTTCGATATTGGCTTCGACCAGCTTGCGTGCAATGGCGGTGAGGATCTTGCCGACCAGCTCGCGGCGGTTGCCGCGTGCGGCCCGGACAGCCTTGGCCAGAACGGAATAGCGGTTCGGATACAGGTACTTGAAACACAGGTCTTCGAGTTCGCGGTAGACCTTGTTCAGGCCGATGCGGTTGGCCAGCGGCGTGTAGACGTCCAGTGTTTCCAGCGCGATCCGTCGTCGCTTTTCCTCGCGCATGCTGTCGAGCGTGCGCATGTTGTGCAGGCGGTCGGCCAGCTTGATGATGATGACGCG
>RRZU013532945.1_pt1 | contig 12445 bp, 11 predicted proteins | sample 2165561 | NCBI WGS metagenome assembly RRZU01 (sample SAMN10456909, study PRJNA506462) | wastewater metagenome | isolation source: wastewater sludge | place: USA: Moscow, Idaho | reverse complement strand
GCGCGCTGACGGAGCAGCTGTCGTAGACATACAGATTGTCTGGCAGCCGATGTGGACGCCGGCGATGATGTCGGCTGACCTGAAGCGTGAACTCGGCATCGAAGAGGAATATGGGACGGACGAGGAACTCGAGCCTGAGCCGGAATGGGCGCCGCCTCCTATGCCAAAGAAAAAGGGGCTGCTCGGCTGGCTCTTTAAGTAGCACACATCATGCCCTACCGCTATGGCGCAAACTGTCTTTGCTTTTGAGCAACCCGTCTTTCGCAAGCTGCAGCGTCCGCATACCAGCGGTTGGCTGCTGACCTTTGGCGCCATTACCTGGCTGCTGTTGTATGCGGGTTTGGGCTGGCGCTTCTGGACGCGCGGCGTCCATCTATCTAATGCGCTAGATCTCGGCCTGCTGGCCGTTTGTGTTGTCCTGGGGATTGCCGTTGTACTGGGTTGGCGCAGCGCCTGGTCCAACTTCCGGCGCGGACTGCTGCCGGGACGCTGGCCGGCGCTCAGCCTCGCACAACTCAGCGAGCTGACGCCGAGCCAATTTGAAGCGTACGTCGCCTATCGCTTGTTTGAACGCAAGGGTTACCGGGTAAACAACATCCGCGATACCAAGGACGGCGGTATCGACATTCTCGTAACGGATGGCATGGGCCAGCAGGCGATCGTGCAGTGTAAGCGCTACCGCGGCACCGTAGGCGCGCCCATCGTACGCGATCTGTACGGCACGATGGTTCACCATGGCGCCGGCTACGCCTATCTAGTCACCAACAGCACGTTCAGCGAGGAGGCCCGTATCTGGGCTGCCGGTAAGCCGATTGAACTGATCGACGGCCGCCGCCTCGTGGACCTAAGCCAAGCAGAGTAGGCCTTATTATGGCTCATCGACCACAGATCTTCGCTCACCGCGGCGCACGGCGGGTCGCTCCCGAAAATACCTTGCCTGCTTTTGCCGCCGCTCTCGATATGGGTGCCGACGGCATTGAACTGGATGTGCACCGTACCGCCGACGGCCGCCTGGTCGTAATCCATGATTTCTTCGTCGACAAGACCACCGACGGTCATGGCGAGGTTGTGCGGATGACCTATGACGAAGTCGCCCGTCTCGATGCCGGCAGCCACTTTGCGCCTGAATTTGCGGGGACGCCCGTACCTACGCTTGCGCAGGTGCTCGAACTGGTGGGCAACCGCTGCCGCATCAATATTGAGATCAAGAGCATGGACCCCTACGGCAACGACGCGTCGGATGCTGTCGCAGCGGTGATTCGCTACGCTAACTTATATGACCAGGTGATCGTCTCGAGTTTTAATCCGATCACGCTTGTCAAGCTTCGCCACCTCGATCCGCGCATCGCCTTAGGCATGCTGTATGACGACGAAATGCCGGCCTTCTTCCGCTCGATCTGGGCAGGGCCGCCGATCCGGCCTGAGGCGCAGCACCCGGACCATCATCTCGTCGACGCCGACTACATGACTTGGGCGCGCCCGCTGGGAGCACAGGTCAATACCTGGACTGTGAATAATCCGGCCGACGCTCGCCGTCTAGCCGGCCTTGGCGTGACTACGTTGATCACTGACGTTCCGGACGTGCTGATAGCGAACCTATAGGGAGAACAGTATGGCTGAAGGGCGTATCCGCGCCGTGGCCTTGGCCATCTTCATTCGCCCGCGTGACGGCGCTGTACTGGCGGTGCGCTTTGGCGAGCCCGATCATGTATTCTACCGCCCGCCTGGGGGCGGCATTGAGTTTGGCGAGCAATCGCGTGAGGCAGCTTGCCGCGAGGCTGTAGAAGAACTTGGTCACGCCGTACGTGCTGAGCGCCTGCTTGGTGTAATAGAAAATCTCTTTGTCTATGAGGGTAGGGCACGCCACGAGATCATCTTCAATTGGCTCCTGCATTTTGAGGATCCCAATCTATACGACTGTGACGAGTTCAAGGTAGAGGAAATGGATGGTAAGCGCTACGTAGCACATTGGGTGCACGATGGCGATTTAGCAGCTGTGGGCATCCGGCTGGTTCCGCGCGAATTACCGCCGCTGCTGGAGAAGGCGCCATGAGAGCCTCACCTACGACAGCGACCGCTCCGGGCAAAATCATCCTGCTGGGCGAGCATGCCGTCGTATATGGCCGTCCGGCTGTCGCCGCACCTGTCTGGCAGACCGTAGCTACTGCTGTCATCACGCCGCTTGCCCCCGGCAGCGGCTGCGTGATCGTGGCCCAAGACCTCGGCGAGACTGTACACCTGCACGAAGACACTGCCGACCAGCCGCTGGCGCTGGTGACGCGCCTGGCGCTGGCCGAAATCGGCATCACCGAGGAGCCCGACTGGCAGATCGACCTGCGCAGTACTATTCCGATCGCCAGCGGCCTGGGCAGCGGCGCGGCTCTCAGCACCGCCCTTGTCCGTGCTCTCTTCGCCCAGGCGGGCCATGTCGCCGAACCCCAAACGGTCAGCCGTATTGTCTATGAGAGCGAACGCATCTATCACGGCACCCCCAGCGGCATCGACAATACAGTGATCGCCTACGGCACGCCCATCTGGTTTGTGCGCGGCCAGCCGGCCGAAGCCTTCGTGCCGCCAATCCCGTTCACGCTTGCGATCGCCGACAGCGGCATCCGCAGCCCGACCAAGGCGACTGTCGGCGATGTCCGGGGCGGCTGGGAGGCGCAGCCGGCCCGCTACGAAGCTCTCTTTGACGCTATCGCTGCCATCGTCCATGCGGGACGCAAAGCAATCGCCGCCGGCGATCTTGCCTTGCTAGGTGCGCTGATGGACGAAGATCACGCGCTGCTGACGCAGCTTGGTGTTAGCTCTGAGCCTTTGGAACGCCTGGTAGCTGCCGCTCGGGCCGCCGGAGCATTGGGCGCCAAGTTGAGTGGCGGCGGGCGCGGCGGCAATGTCATCGCCCTGGTAACGGCTGACTGCCAGGTGGCGGTCGAGCAAGCATTCTTGGCAGCAGGCGCAGTACGCGTGATTGCTACCTCGGTGACACCTACCGCCAAATAGGTGTACGCACGTCTTTGGGTGACGGCAAGGAATGCCCCGCCCATGCACGCTGTTTGTGCCCCTTATGTCACAGGCCGTGTATGTCAAATGTCTCTAGTCGCATATGCCGAGCTGTGCGATACTCGCAGCAAGGAGCGATTATGTACCAAATCGACAAACGACGAACTCCCGCTAAACAGCAGTTCGAGCATATCGAAGACCCTCGCAGCTACATGGCTGCACACTGGCTGGAAATTCATGAGTGGCTGACCTTCCCGCGCGGGCTTGGCGTATGGAGTGCGGTTTTGATTGCGACGTTTACCGTGCAGCCCCTGCTCGGCACTATGGTCGGCCTCGTAGTCTGTGTCGTGATGAATGCACTGGCGATTCCGCTTTGGGAAGCCGGCCATGAAGAGGGCGGGCTCCATGCCGTGCATGGCGATGCCAAGTGGTGGTGGCGCTATTCGCGGCCGCTGCGCATTGTTGTCGCACATTGGGGATTCCGCTGGGCAGGCGTGGCCGTATGCCTGCTTGGCGAGTGGGCAAATGGTGCCCGCTTCGATGCCTGGTGGCTGCCACTCGGGCTGCTGCTCATCTATGATGTTGCCCGGACGCTGCGTACAGCAGAGAATGGGCCAGCCTTGTAATAGCCTTGAATTTGCCCAGCGAGTACGCATTACGTCTTCACCCCGGTGTGCCACTTTTCCAACATCACCTGAAGCTCATTCGTTCGCAGCGGCTTGGACATATAGTCGTCCATGCCTGCGGCCAGGCATGCCTCGCGGTCGCCTTGCATGGCATTGGCGGTCATTGCAATGATAGGTGTGCGATAGGGAGTATCAACCTCGGCCGTGCGGATCAGGCGGGTGGCCTCGAATCCGTCCACCTCCGGCATCTGGCAGTCCATTAAGATTATACTGTAATGGGAATGCAGCGCTTGTTCGACAGCGTCACGACCGTTAGTAACAATCTTGGCCGTATACCCCAGCTTCTGCAGTTGGCGCAGTATGACTTTTTGGTTTACCACGTTGTCTTCGGCAAGCAGAACTGACTGAGCGCTGCTGCTGTTCGGCGTGAACGCAGGGGAACCCGTCGCTTGGATACCGGACTCCGAAGCATTCGGACGAACAGTATTTGCCGCAGGTCTCATATCAACCCGCAGTTTAGGCTCGCATCTGCGGGCGGGCACTGCTGGCAGCGGTACCGAAACCCAGAACAGCGAGCCGTGGCCCACTTCACTCTCAACTCCGATTTCTCCGCCCATTAGCTTAACCAATCGTTTGCTGATAGCCAGTCCGAGGCCGGTGCCGCCATACTTGCGTGTATAGGAACCGTCGACCTGGGTAAAAGGGGTGAAAAGCCGGTCGACCTGCTCGCTTTGGATGCCAATACCTGTATCCCGGACCTCAAAACGTACGGTCATTGACGCTTCGTTCTCTTCTGCTGGCGCGGCGTCGGTACGGACCATCAGGGTCACCTCACCCTGTTCTGTAAACTTGAGCGCATTGCCGGTCAGGTTCAGCAGCACCTGACGGAGCCGGGCGGCATCGCCGCGGCAGCACGCCGGCACATCAGGTGCAACATGGCCGGAAAGCCGCAGCCGCTTAGTATAGGCCGTAATCGACAGTAGATCGACAACGTCTTTTACGACCGTTCGAATGGAAAAGTCTTCTGTCTGCAGTTCAACTCGACCCGCCTCGATCTTCGACAAATCCAGGATATCGTTGATGATCGTCAGCAAGGCGTCGGCGCTGCTGTGAATCACCTGTGCATATTCAGCTTGTTCGGTGTTCAAGCGTGTAGACATCAGCAGGTCCGTCATGCCCACGATGCCGTTCATCGGCGTACGGATTTCGTGGCTCATCGTAGCGAGAAACTCCGACTTGAGCCGCGACGCTTCGAGGGCCCGCTCATGCTCTTCTGCCAGGGCCGTCGTGTGCGCTGCAATTTCGCTGTCGCGTGCGCGCAGGTTCGCTGCCATCTCATTAAATGATGCTGCTACCTGGGCAATCTCATTCTGCGAGTCGAATTCGATAACGTGGTCAAGGTGTCCTTCGCCGATCGCCTGGGCGCCTCGCCGCAGCTGCTCCAACGGTAAAAATAGCACCCGATTGAGGATGGGGGTCATGATTAGCATCACGAGCAGCCCAAGCAGCAGCATGCCTGCTGCCAGCACAAGCACAGCTCGCAGGCTGGCGCTGTATATCTCCGATGCCAGGATCTCGGTCACTACCACCCAGTTGGTGCCGGGCAGCCCTGTCAACATGCCCAACACCCGTTCGCCCTCGAAATTATTGTAGGTGTCCGACCATGTCGCATGTTCCCCCGCTGCCTGCGCCTGCAAGAAGGCGCGGAATTCGGGACGCTGGCCAAGCGAGGTATTGGCCAGCACAAATGCCGGATCATCATGTGCCAACATGCGGCCATGTTCGTCAAGGATGTAGATTTTGCCCGTCTTGCCAAAGTGTATATCCCCAACCAGTTCCCACAAGATGCGCATATCCAGCCGTGCGGCCACCACGCCACCATCACGGTACGGGATGGCCATCACTGTGTATGGAACTCCGCTGGAAGAGATCTGAATGGGGCCCAGGTATGTCTCCCCGCCGTGCGCGACATGAAACCAGTTGGATTGCCGGACGGCGAATACATCCGTGAGCACCGATGCTGCGCGAAACGCGCTGCCTACGACGCGCCCTTGCCCATCCACCTGCACTACCTCCAGTACCGTCCTAGAGGTGTCGCTCAGGAGCACACGCTCGGCCTCTTTGGCCGTAGCTTTGTCCTCGCCGTAGTCAATTTCGCCCATGGTAATGAGCGTCTGGCGCGCCCGGTCGAGGAACATGGTTAGCGTTCTGGCGGAAACCGCTGCCGCTTCCGCGTGGCGCTCGCGCCAGACTGCCACCTGATCATGGTATATGACTCCTGCCAGTGCCGTGGCTATGATGACAAAACTCGCAAAATACACAATCCCCAGGGCCCAGAGCAGGATCCCTTTCAGGCTGCGGTTACGGGACATTGGGTTCACCTGGCACAGGACCTTCCTGGGCTAGGAAACGCGCCCACATCTGCTCGTGCAGCTTCTGCGTCTCTGCACTCACCGTGGCGTAGAACTCGGCTTGTCCCAGGTTCTCCGGCGGGGGATAGACCAACGGATTTTCCAAAATCTCTGGCTTGATGAATGGGCGCGCCGCCTCATTGGGAGATGGTATCCACATCTGGTTTACCATTTGTGCCCCAATCTCGGGTCGCAGCAGGAAGTTGATAAATTGCTCCGCAGCCTGCTTATGTGGGCTGTTGGCAGGTACCGTGACGCTGTCCGACCAGAGCACGGTACCCTCTTGCGGCAGTACATAGACGGTACTGTCCAGCTTTTCTTGCGCCTCCATGGCATCAAAGCTCCAGCCAAAGAACATTACACTATTCCCATCCAGCAGGCTGGCCGCCCCAGTAGGGGCAGCCGGATCCAGCAGGTACACATTTTTGCGCAGCAGCACCAGCTTGTCCGCCGCGGCGCGCAGTTCCTCGAGTTCTTCGGAGTTGACGGAGTACCCCAGCGACTTTAGCGTGATGCCGATTACCTCGCGTGGATAGGGCCAGACGCCAACCTTGCCAACATATGCAGGGTTCCACAGATCGGCCCAGGAGGTGACAGGCTGAACCAAACGATCGGAGCGCGCAATGATACCTGTCGTGCCCCACTGGATCATGATTGAGTAGCGATTCCCCGGATCGTTGGTCAGGTCGCGGAAGTTGGCGCCGAGGTTGTGGAAATTGGGAATGTTTTGATAGTCCAGTTCTGCCAGCAGTCCCTCGTTTACCGCTGTCGCCAGGTGAACATCGCCCAACACCGCGACGTCAAACTGCCTCTTGCCGGCGCGCAGCTGCGCCAGTGCCTCATCCTGGTCGCGGTAATGAACATATTCGACCGGAATGCCATACTCTTGTTGAAACCTGTCGAGGATGTCCTGGGGCATGTAGCCGGCCCAGCTGTAGAAGATGAGCGGCTCATGAGCGGAATGCTGCGGTGCAGTGGCAGGCCAGCCGGTGCTGCTGCAGCCCGCCGCAGTTATTACCAGGGAAAGCAAGGCCAGGAATGTCTTGATACGCATGCCTGAAGGCCTATCTCATCAAGTACAATTGAAACCACATCTGAAGTGAATTCAGATTAAGAGTAAGTATCGCATTCACTGTACTCCAAGCTGCACGCGTTATTATCGGACAATTGGCGGCATCTTCTCTTCCAATTGTCATATGAGGCCGATTTTTCCAGCGTTTGACCCTTGCCTGCGAAAGCCCGCCAATAGAAAAGAGGCAGGCCGCATGCGGCCTGCCTCCATTTCCAGACACTTGAAGGGGGTTATTTCTTCGTAGCGTAGTCCAAGGTCACATTGGTATCGACCAGGCGCTGCTCCAGCTTTTCGCTGTCGCCAAAGTACGCCTTGTCGTATGTCTTGCCCTCGAACTCACCGGTGAACAGCCAGCGCTTGACGTAGTTCATGTAGACCAGCATGCCGGTCTTGGCGTCATGGCACGTGCTGCCTTCATAGACCGTCGTCCAGCCGCCGCCCTCTTCGATCTCGACTTTCTGCGGTTCGGAACAGTAGACCATGACGCCGCGGCCATCTTGCATCGGCAGCACGCCGTTGGCGTCTCCAGGCTTAGCCCCCAACCAGTAACCGTAGAGGAAGTTATCGCTCGCTTCGCCGCTGCGCTCCTTGCCTGTCGCCTGGTCGACCTCAAACGTCCACGCATCGGTGTTAAAGCACTCGTCGGCCCAGGTTACCTTGTGCTCGACGGGCAGATAGCCATTGCTCACGGGGCGGGTAACCTGTGCCACGACGTCGGCGCTGCACTTCTTCACGTCGCAGCGATCGGAGTCGCATGACCAGTCGACTTTCCAGTTGGCGTTTAGGTCTGCCGGCAGCAATGCCTCGCCTTCGGCCAGTACCGGAACATCCGCTGCCGACCCACCTGCGCGCGTGATATCCGCGGAGATCCAGGCTTCCTTGGGCTGATCGCCCGTGGCGCCTGGCACTGCGACCTTGAACCAGCGCTTGTCGGGGCTTTGCCCTAACACTTCCAAGGACGACCCTGCCGGCACCTTAGTGACGATGGCATTGCTCGTACCCGGTCCGTTGCGCAAGTTGGCGCGTACCCCTTGCGTGTTGACGGTGATATACTGCTTCTCGTCCGCGCTGGGCAGCGGCGTCGGCGTAGCCAGCGGCGACGAAACTTGTACATACTCCGACAACGGTACGACGATCCCTTCCAGCCCCTTCGGTGCCGGCGCCTGGCTGGCTGCTTGCCCGGATTGGGCCAGCGACGACTGGAGATTGGCGGCAGATGTAGCGCAGCCCGCCAACAGCACAAGGGCTACTGCAAGGGACGCTAGAACGACAAGCGGGGAATACGTTGCGGCACGACGAGCATTATCCTCATTAACCACGATCAAAGTCCTCGCAATTCTAACAATAGGTTTTTGCGGCGGCGCTCAGTGCATTAGCCAGTGAGCGCAAAATATCCTCGATTATAGCATTCCTTTGATGCTGCACAGAATTGGCCAGAGAAGGGTTAGCGGGAGGTTCAGCTGGGAATCACAAGCACATTCTCGAGCAGGCCCATCTCGTCTAGTCCCTCGTACGCATACGCACGCACCAGGTGGTTATCATCGTTGAGGAGCGCATATAGGATTGCTGCGGCCTTCATTGTCGCAATCTTGCGCAGCGCACCGGCGGCTCTTGTGCGTGCGCCTTGGTGCGTGCTGGCGCGCAGCACATGCCCCAAGGCCGGCACAGCTGCGTCCCCACACTGTGCCAGGCAGTCGGCGGCAGCTTGCCGCACATAACCTTCGTCATCGGCCAGCAGATCGGCGACGGCCTCGAGTTGTGCGGCAGTATCTTCGGGATAGCGCGTGTTTAGCTGTGCCAATGCCAGGGCTGCTGCGGCGCGTACGGCGGGTGCCTCGTCCCGCAGCTTCTGCTCGAGCGGCGCGATGCTGTCCTTGCTGCCCACAAGCGCCAGCCCACGCACCGCCCACCAGCGTTCGTCTTCATTTGTGCTGGCCAGCAGCTCCAGTAGTGCCGGCTCGTCAGCGGCCGTGAGCAGAAGCGCCAGGCGTTCGGCTTCTCCGTCATCCTGCCGCGCTACTGCGGCAAGCAGTTCCTGCATGAAGTTCATTCCTTCCCAAGGTGCTGCCGGGTCATTATTCAGGCAGTCATTCTGGCCTATATATTGCGATCCAGTCGAAGTCGACGGTGGCAGCCGTGGGGCCCGGGGCAACGGTGGCAATGCCCGGCCGCCCCGGCGGCAGCTGCGGGTCAACGATTTCGCTGACCAATGCCTGATTGACGTAGAACCGAATGCGCGATCCGTCATCTTCGACAGCCAGCCGATTTGCTTGCCCAGCCGGGTTGACGGCGATGGCCCCTGGCTGCAGCGCCGACTGCAGGGTTGCCTGCTGGCCTTCGCTCCAAACCTGTACGCTGGGCGTCCCCCCGCCGTCGACGGTCAGCAGGTAAAAGTTGCCAGGTCCGCCAAAACGGGCGATCAGCCCAGCTGCTCCATCCGGTGTCTGCGCGCTCACACTGGCACTGGTTTCCAGGTGATAGGAGGTGAGATCGGCCAGGTCAAACAGCGTCCAACCCATTTGATAGGGCTCAACCTGCATCCGGTAAACGCCGATGTCGGTAAGCACGGCTGCGTTGACCTGTCCCGGGATGGCTTGGGTGGGCGCAATCTTGCTGGGCGCAGCAAAGTCATCGGTCAGCCAGAGCCGAAATCCCGGCAGTTGTGCCAGGTAGGCCGCCGCAGTAGACCTCAAGGTGGAGGTATTCACGGTGATGGTCTGTGGGGCTTGTACTTGAGGGGGAAGGCCAAACAGCTCGGCCAGCGTAGCAGTGGGATTGACAATCCGCCCCAGAAGTAAAAACAGCACGGCTAATCCTAGCAGCCCCACGCACCATACCAACAGCCAGTGCGGCGTACGCGAACTCTCTTCCGGTGGCCGCAACACAGCGTCGGGTGCGGTCTCGCGTTCCGGCGCAAGCCCAATCTCAGCGCGCTTGCGCGCGCTGGCATCCGTATTTGTTGCGTACGTGGTCGTGTACGTCGTCGTAGTCTGCTGCGCAGGTTGCTGCGAACTGCCTGAGGATTGCATATTGTCGACAGCCATTGGCCCGCCTCTTAGCCCCTATCCTCGTTCACCATCACGCTGTTCGCTATTATAGCACGCATGTTACGGGGAAAGTCGTTGCAGCCGCCATAGTTCATGGTCCAGCCGTGTATACAACAAGCGGTCGTGCAGGCGATGTACGCCCCCCTGCCAGAATTCAATGGCTTGCGGTGCCAGCCGATAGCCTCCCCAGAAGGGCGGACGCTGCGGTTCCTCGCTCGCGTAGTGTGCCGTCACCTCTGACAGGCGATCCTCAAGCACATTGCGCCCGGAGATCACGCTGCTCTGTGCCGACACCCAGGCACCCAATCGGGCGCCCAACGGGCGGCTGTTGTAATAGGCGTCCGACTCGGCGGCGCTTACTCTACTCACCAGCCCTTCAACCCGCACCTGGCGCTCCAAGTCGCCCCACCAGAACACCAAGGCGGCCTGGGGATTGTCTGCCAACTCGCGACCCTTGCGGCTCTCATAGTTTGTGTAGAAGACAAAACCTTGGCTGTCGTAGCTCTTTAGCAGCACCACGCGCGCCGATGGCCGGCCTGAGGGTGTGCTCGTCGCCAGCGTCATCGCATTCGGCTCGCGCAGTCCGCTCTCCACCGCCACCTGCAGCCACTCTCCAAACATGTGGAACGGATCAGGGTTCGCATCTACTTCTTGAAGCGAACCCCGCCGGTACTCCTTGCGAATTCCCTGTGAAACCGACGAACTCACCTGCTCTCCTCTCAATGAGTGTGTTGCCTATCTGGCCGGCGGATCGCCCCAACGCCGGTCGATTTCATGCTGGCCGCGTTTCATGGCCAGCAGCAGCGCATCTTGGTCTAGCGGCAGCGCCAGGCAGCGCACGCCGACAGCATTGTGGATAGCGTTGGCAATGGCGGGGCTGATTGGGATCGAACTGATCTCGCCGACGCCTTTGGCACCATAGGGACCGTCCGGTACGGCGTGCTCGATCACAAAGTTGGTCATGGACGGTGCGTGCTTAATGCCAGGCATCTTGTACTGGCCCAAGTGGCGGGTCCAGGGTACGCCGTTCTCTTCTACGTAGTGTTCGGTGAGGGCGTTGCCGATACCCATGACGATGCCGCCCTCAATTTGGCCCGACAGGCTCAGTGGGTTGATGGCGCGACCGACGTCATGGGCTGAAACCACGCGCTCGACTGCAATCTCGCCCGTCTCGACGTCGACACTGACCAGCGCGGCATGCACGGCATAGCTGAAGGCGACATGCATGTCGCCGCCCGTACCTAATGGTTGTGTCTTGGGAGCCCAGTACTCGCACCGCAGTTTGGGCTCGCGTCCCTCGTCGATCATTAACTGGACCGCATCGCCAAAGGCAATCGTCCGCACGCTAGGGTGCTTACCGTTCTTGCCGTTCGGTGCGCCGTTGGTATGTCCGTTCGCATGACCGTTGTCGCCAGTCGCTGCTTTCACGGCAGCCAGCCGGGCTTCATCAACATAGGCAAGCCCCTCGTGAAATTCGATGACTTCCGGCGGCACGTCGAACTTCTCGGCCAGCACGCCTTGGATGCGTTCGCGCATGCTGCGAGCGGCCAGGCGAGCAGCATTGCCACTGACAAACGTCTGGCGGCTTGCCGTGGTGGGCCCACCGTCAGGCGCCAGATCCGTGTCCATCACGAGCACGTTCACGCTGCGGAAGGCCAAGCCCAGTTCCTCTGCCGTACAGGCTGCAAGCACGCCGACAAGGTTCTGTCCCATCTCGGCACTTGACGTGCGAATGGAGGCCGTGCCGTTGACATAAACCTCTACCTCGGCTTCGGCCTTATCCGGTGCGCCGCCGCCCAGGCCGGTATTCTTGTAGCCTGCCGCAATGCCCCAGGCATAGGCCTTGGGACCTACCCGATACGGCGCCCACAGGCTGGCCTGCTGCTGTCCTATCTCCTCCTGCTGGCGGCGTATCTCGTCCTCTACCTGTGCCAGGCACTCCATCAGGCCGACGCTGTGCCGCAGCAGTTGGCCGGTGGCGGTCGTTGTACCCACGGTCATGCCGTTGATGCGCCGAAGCTCGACACGATCCATGCCTAACTGTGCGGCGAGAATGTCCATGTTGCTTTCGACGGCAAAGGCCGACTGGGTCACGCCGAAGCCGCGGAATGCGCCGCAAGGGGCGTTGTTGGTGTACATGGCGTAGCAGTCGATTTTGGCGCTGCCGACCACGTAGGGGCCGGTAGCGTGTGTCGTTGCACGCGTCATCACCTTTTCGCCCAAGCTGGCATAGGCGCCGCTGTCGCCATACAGCTCGGCTTCGACAGCCGTAATCGTCCCGTCGCG
>RRZU012000237.1_pt1 | contig 12445 bp, 12 predicted proteins | sample 2165561 | NCBI WGS metagenome assembly RRZU01 (sample SAMN10456909, study PRJNA506462) | wastewater metagenome | isolation source: wastewater sludge | place: USA: Moscow, Idaho | reverse complement strand
GCGTGCCAGGTTTTCGGCTACGGTGCGGGTGCGGTAGGGGCTGTCTACCCCTGCGTTGCCAAAGTCGCCTCGGTTTTGGCGCATTTCTTCTGCCGTTTGCTCATCCACATAAGCCAGCCCCTGCTCAATGAGGTAGACGGCGGCGCGGTGCATAAAGTCAAAGTAGTTGCTGGCGTAGTACAGGTGCGTTTGCGGCTGGCCGGCAAAGTTGCTTTCCCACGCAAAGCCCAGCCAGTGCACAGCTTCTACGATGGCGTCAACGTATTCCTGGCTTTCTTTTTCGGGGTTGGTGTCGTCAAAACGCAGGTGGCACACGCCCGCGTAGTCGTGCGCCAAGCCAAAGTTCAGGCAGATGCTTTTGGCGTGCCCCACGTGCAGGTAGCCGTTGGGCTCGGGTGGAAAGCGGGTGCGGATTTTGGCGGGGTCAATATTGCCTGCGGCATGATGCGCGGCATCGCCCGGGCTGCCGCCCCAGCGGCGCTGGGCGTGTGTGCCTGCTGCCAAGTCGGATTCGATGATTTGGCGCAGAAAGTTGCTGGGTTTTACGCTTTCTTCGCTGGCACTGGGCTGTGCGGTGTTTGTGTTGGGGTTGGTGTTTGGATTCGTATTCATGTGGGGGATTTTAGTTGGCTGTTGCTGTGTATTTGGCGGTTTTGACAAAAGCAGCCAATGTTTTAGAGCTACACATACCGAAAAGCGAAGGCTTGACCCTTGCGCGATAGCGCCAGATAATGCAAATCATGAAAACTGCCACCCTTGACCCCATTGTTTCCGAGTTTGAAACGCAAGAGCATTCCAATGCTTATGACATCTGGTTCAAGACCAAGGTGCAAGAAGCTATGAACAGCAAAAAACCTCGTATCCCGCATGATGAGTTTGTCAAACTGATGCAAGAACGCTTGGCACTTTTGCAGAAAACTGCATGAAGCTACCTGTTGTCTGGTCGCAAGAGGCTGGCGATGATGTACGCGACATCATTACCTATATTGCACAACACAACCAAAAAGCCGCTGAGCGCATGTGGGCGCTGATTCTTAACAGCGTAGAGCATTTGCCAGATTACCCCTGCCTTTTTAAATCAAGCGAAAGAATTCCCGAGTGCAGGGAAATAGTTGTGCACCCAAATTACATTGTTGTTTACCGTGTTTGCACTGAATGTATTGAGGTTTTACGGGTTTTGCATGCGCGCCAAAACTTCCCTAAATAGCCAAATTTCCCCATTGCCGCCTAGAGCGCGTTTGGCAGGTTTTCCACGCACTTTTACCCCGCCCTGTTACGCGCCAGCGGCGGGTTGCGGCCAAAGTAGGTTTGGATGCCGCGCAGCAGCGAGTCTGCCAGTTGCGCCTGAAATGTGGGGTCGCGCAGGCGGCTTTCTTCGGTGGGGTTGCTGATGAAGGCAGTTTCTACCAGCACGCTGGGTATGTCGGGCGCTTTGAGTACGGCAAGGCCCGCTTGTTCCACACGCGGTTTGTGCAGGCGGTTGATTTTGCCGATTTCGGCAAGCAAGGCGCTGCCTAGTTGCAGGCTGTCGCGCACTTGGGCGGTGGTGCTCATGTCGAGCAAGGTGCGTTGCACGGTGGCATCGCGGCTGTTGATGTTGATGCCGCCTATCAGGTCGGCCTCGTTTTCTTTGGTGGCAAGCCAGCGCGCGGCGGTGCTGCTGGCGCCGTGTTGGCTTAGTGCATAGACGCTGGAGCCGTTGGCTTGCGGGGTGACGAAGGCATCGGCATGGATGCTGATAAACAGGTCGGCTTGCACGCGCCGCGCTTTTTGCACGCGGGTTTGCAGGGGCACGAAGTAGTCGCCATCGCGCGTGAGGTAGGCACGCATGGGGCTGCCTGCGGCGCTGCTGGCGTTGATGCGGTCGCGCAGGATGCGGGCAATGCGCAGCACGATGTCTTTTTCGCGCGTGCCGCTGGGGCCGATGGCGCCTGGGTCTTCGCCGCCGTGGCCTGGGTCGAGCGCGATGATGATGAGTTTGTCGCTCTTGGGTGCTCGGGCGCGTATGCCAGTAGCTGCGGGTGTTTCGGGGGCTTCGGGTGCTGCGGCTGATGCGGTGCTGCCCAAGGGGGGGCGGCTGGTGCTGCTTGTGCCTGCCGCGCCTGTGCTGCTGCCTGTGCTTGTGCTGCTGGGGCGGCGCTTGGTGCTGGCGGGTGTTTGGCGGCTGGCGATGAGGTCGCCCAAGGGGTCGGCGCTGCTGGTATCAGGGCTTGTGGCTGGGGTGCGTATGCCTGTTGTGGCGGGCGGGCGAGCGGCGCTTGCTGTTTTGCTGGCGGGGCTGCGTTGTTGCGCGAGCCATTCGCCCAAGGGGTCGCTGCTGGTGGTGCCTGTGCTTGCAGGGGCTTTGATGCCTGGCTTGCCTTCTGTAGCTTGCGCGGTGGCGGCTGCTTGGTTTTCGCGGTTGCGCTGGCGGATGAGTTGCTCCAGCGGGTCGGGGGCGGTGGCGGGGTAGAGGTCAAAGACCAAGCGGTTTTTGTAGGCGGCAACGGGTGCCAAACTGAATGTTTGCGGCGCGATGGGGTGTTTCAAGTCAATCACCAGTCGCACGATTTCGGGGGTGAATTGGCCTACGCGTATGCGTGCCACGTTGGGGTCGTCGGGCTGGAGTTTGTCTACCAGGCTGCGCAGAGCTGGGGTGAGCGTTAGCCCGCTGATGTCTATGCTCAGGCGCAGCGGGTCTTGGTACATCTTTTGCGTATATTGCAGCACGCCTTCCGATTCGATGGTGATGCGGGTGTAGTCTTCGGCGGGCCACATGCGCACGGCTACTACGTTTACAGCGTGTGCGAGCCGTGGCAGACCTACTGCCATTAGCACGGCGCTTAGGCGCAACAGGTCGCGGCGCTGTAGCAGGCTTATTTTCAAGGACATGCGGGCTGCCCTATCTGCATCTGTGCCATCTGCTTGAGCATGGCTGCGCCTTTTGCTGTGTGTGCCTCAAGGCGCACTTGCCGCGTGGCGTCGTCTGCCGCGCACAGGTGCAGTTCCCAGTCGGCAAGCGGCAGCACGCCAGCGGCTTTTTCTGGCCACTCCACCAGTTTTAGCCCAACGCTGGTAAACAGGTCGCGAAAGCCGCTGTCTTCCCATTCGCGCGGGTCGGTAAAACGGTAAAAGTCAAAATGCCAGATGTTGATGCAGCTAGCTTTGGCGTTGGCGCTAGCACTGCCGCTGGCTTCGGCACCAGCAATGGCAGGGCTTGCGGGGCAGGCGCTGGCAGCAGTTGGCACGCTTACGGTGTAAGGCTCTACCACGGCAAAGGTGGGGCTTTTGATGCGCCCTTGCACCCCCAGCGCACGCAACAAGTGCCGCACCAGCGTGGTTTTGCCCGCGCCCAAGTCACCATGCAGCAGCACCAGCATATCGGCGCTGTGCGGCTGCTCGCGCCACAATGCACCCAAGCGTTGGGCAAACGCTTCGGTCGCTGCCTCATTACCCCAAGTGAAGGTTTCTACAATCATGCCTAAATCCTATGCCCAAAATGCCTCAAAGCTCGCCCCTACACACTTCGTCAAACCATACCATTGCCGCTGCGCCCAGAGCAGAGCGCAGCGGCGAAGCTGTATTGTCCACCATTCGGCAAATGGCGGCCGAACTGGGCTTTGCACACATTGGCGTAGCCAGCATCGACCTGCAAAGCGCCGAGTCGGGCTTGCTGGCATGGCTGGCTGCGGGCTTTCATGGCGATATGCACTACATGGCTGCGCACGGCTTAAAACGCGCGCGCCCCGCCGAGCTGGTGCCTGGCACAGTCAGCGTCATCACCGCCCGCATGGATTATCTGCCCGCCACCACCCCGCCCGACTGGCGCACCCACGAACGCGCACGCCAGCTTGCCGCAGGCGAAGCCGTCATCTCGCTTTACGCCCGTGGGCGCGACTACCACAAGGTCATGCGCCAGCGCCTGCAACAACTCGCCCAAGCCATTGCCGCCCACGTTGGCACGCTCGGGCACCGTGTGTTTACCGACTCGGCTCCCGTGCTTGAAGTAGAGCTTGCCAGCCGCAGTGGCCTGGGCTGGCGCGGCAAGCACACTTTGCTCGTCAATAAACAAGCAGGCAGCACCTTCTTTCTGGGCGAAATCTATATCGACATGGCTCTGCCCGCTACGCCTGCCACCAGCGCCCATTGCGGCAACTGCCAAGCCTGCATCAGCGCCTGCCCCACGGGCGCCATCGTTGCCCCGTGGCGGCTTGATGCGCGGCGCTGCATCTCCTACCTCACCATCGAGCACGCGGGCAGCATACCGCCCGAACTGCGCCCCTTGATTGGCAACCGCATCTACGGCTGCGACGATTGCCAACTCGCCTGCCCCTGGAACAAATTTGCCCAACGCAGCCCCCTACCCGACTTTGCCCCGCGCCACGGCCTGCAAAGCGCCCAGCTACTGCAACTGTGGCAATGGGACGAAGCCACCTTTTTACAACGCACCGAAGGCAGCCCCATCCGCCGCATTGGCTACACCCGCTGGCTACGCAACTTGGCTGTGGCACTGGGCAACGCCCTGCGCCAAAGCAGCGCCCCACACGCCTGCACCACAACCAGCACCATAGCCGCCAGCGCACCCAACAATGCAGCAGGCAACACACCCACCCCAACCAACCTCGCCGCCCACATCACCGCAGCCCTGCAAAGCCGCGCCCAACACCCCGAAGCACTCGTGCGCGAGCATGTGCAATGGGCTTTGGCGCAGCGCCAAAGCCCCCCTTCAGCCCCTTCAACTCTCTATAACACACCCACCTAAACCAAGCCAGCGCCTCCCAAGCGCACCGCAAACCATGCCCCTCCTGCAAACCCCACCCATGCGCTCCCTGCCCCCAACCCTGCACCAAGCCGCACTTGCGCTTTGCCTCGGCACAGCCACGCTACTACTCACCGCCTGCGCAACGCCGCACAGCACCAACAACTCCCCTCACAGCACCCACCACAGCCCGCGCCAGCTTGCAGGTGCCGACCGCGACCCCCACGGCTGCATCCCCTCGGCTGGCTACCTCTGGTGCCAAAAAACCGCAAACTGCCAGCGCCCGTGGGAGCTTGCCGCCCAGCACGGCTTTGCCAACACCGCCGAAAACTGGCAACAATTTTGCAAAAACCCGCCAGAAAACCCTTCAAACTAGCAAAATAAAACCAAAACAAAAGCGCCTAAAACTCCCAAAAAAACACCCTGAAAAATAAAAAATACAAAAAAAATGGGCAAAGTGCAAAGCACCTTACCCACTTACCTTCAAGCACCTGCGCTTAAAAAAGCAAAATAACCCAACAAAATCGCAAGCTACTTTGCCAAGCTCGGAAATGAATTAAAAAAGATTAATTTCTATTTCAATCTATACGTTCAACATGAACGCAAAATATAAATGAAAAATTAAGTGCGTTTTTAATCTCCTTGGCGCAAAAAAAATGCATCAGCCAAAGATTTTTTTATAACGGCTGGAAAAAAATCCTTTTTTATGCTCCTGCTCGGTAGGATTTTTTCTTTTCATCATCGCTTTCACCGCATCTACATAATCGCGGTCTTCGTTGGCAATGTGGTTAGAGAGCCAGCGCACCAGCATCACATGCACCTCGCCAGCGATGTCTTCGCCCTTGGCAAAGCGCAAAGTAAAATCAGAAACGCGCCGAATAAAAAGCTCATGCACCTTTTTGTGCATTTCTAAAAACTTGTAGCCAGCCTCTTTCATTAATGATTCTTCAAAAGCAAAATGCGACTGCGTGTAATCTACCAGCTCTTCAATCACGCCAGCAACCATTATTCTGTCGCCGCGATTGATTGCCACTTCAAGCTCGTTGAGATAAGTAACTAGCCTGCGGTGCTGGCCATCAATCACTTCAATGCCCGTATCAAAACGCGCTGCATCCCATTCGATTGGCATAACATGCTCCTGTTCTTTTTAGTTAATATTTTTTACGGGGTTATGTAGATATTATCCACATTTATCCTGTTATTGCAAGACCTGATAATGCCAAGTATAGCAACCATTTTTTTACCTGATTTTTACCCAATTTGCTTCTGCCAGAGCCTTGAAGCAAGCAGATTTAGCCCTATATACGGGCATTACCCTGTTTACTTATTTTTCTTTTTTGTTCTATGACTACCGCAGAAAACACCACCGCCCCTACCCCCCATACCGACGCTGCCAACGCTGCCCCTGAAGCAGCCACAGCCGCCCCAGACGCAGCGGCACTGCAAGCACAAATCGACGAGCTAAAAGACCAATTCCTGCGCGCGCAAGCCGAAGTGCAAAATGCCCGCCGCCGTGCCGATGATGAAGTTGCCAAAGCGCGTAAATTCGGCGTAGAGAATTTTGCCGAAAGTCTGTTACCCATTCTTGACAGCTTCGAGGCAGGGCTTGCCATGCCCAGCGCCACTGCCGAGCAAATGCGCGAAGGCTCTGAAGCCACCTTGCGCCAGCTTCTCACCGCGCTTGAGCGCAACAAGGTACTGCCCATCAGCCCCGCGCAAGGCGACAAGTTCAACCCCCACCACCACCAAGCCATTAGCGTAGTACCAGCCCCCGAAGGCGTGCCACTCAACGCCAACTGCGTTGTAACCGTGCTGCAAAAGGGCTACCTGATTGCCGAGCGCGTACTGCGCCCCGCATTGGTTACCGTAACAGGCGAAGCCTAAACAGGCTGCTTTGCGCCAAGCGCCGCACAGCCTCGCATTGCGCCTGTTTTCCAGTTGTTTTCTAGTTGTTTTCATTTTCCTTACATCTGGGGCTTGAAAAACAGATAAACCCCCTTACTTGCAAGGTATTCAGATATTTATTGGAGTAAATCAATATGGCAAAAATCATTGGCATTGACTTGGGCACCACCAACTCATGCGTATCCATCATGGAAGGCAACACCACCCGCGTGATTGAAAACAGCGAAGGCACACGCACTACGCCTTCCATCATTGCGTATCAAGAAGATGGCGAAGTGCTTGTTGGTGCTTCTGCCAAGCGCCAAGCGGTAACCAACCCCAAAAACACGCTCTACGCCATCAAGCGCCTGATTGGCCGCAAGTTCAGCGAAAAAGAAGTGCAAAAAGACATCGACCTGATGCCCTACACCATCGCCGCGGCCGACAATGGCGACGCATGGGTTGAAGTGCGCGGCAACAAGCTCGCACCCCAGCAGGTCAGCGCAGAGATTTTGCGCAAAATGAAAAAAACCGCTGAAGACTATCTGGGCGAAACCGTTACCGAAGCTGTCATCACCGTGCCCGCTTACTTTAACGACAGCCAGCGCCAAGCTACCAAAGATGCAGGCCGCATTGCGGGGCTGGATGTTAAACGCATCATCAACGAGCCTACCGCAGCGGCGCTCGCCTTTGGTCTGGACAAGCAAGACAAGGCCGACCGCAAAATCGTGGTATACGACTTGGGCGGCGGCACGTTTGACGTGTCCATCATCGAAATTGCCGATGTAGATGGCGAAAAGCAGTTTGAAGTGCTCTCCACCAACGGCGACACTTTCCTGGGCGGCGAAGACTTTGACCAGCGCATCATCGACTACATCATTACCGAGTTCAAAAAAGAACAAGGCGTGGATTTGAGCAAAGACGTGCTGGCACTGCAACGCCTGAAAGAAGCTGCCGAAAAAGCCAAAATCGAGCTTTCCAACAGCGCCCAGACCGACATCAACCTGCCTTACGTTACGGCTGATGCTTCTGGCCCCAAGCACCTCAACATCAAACTCACCCGCGCCAAGCTCGAAAGTCTGGTTGAAGACCTGGTTGAGCGCAGCATTGAGCCTTGCAAAATCGCCATGAAAGACGCTGGCATTAGCGCCAGCGAAATCAGCGACGTGATTCTGGTGGGCGGCCAAACCCGCATGCCTATGGTGCAAGACAAGGTGAAAGCGTTTTTCGGCAAAGAGCCACGCAAAGACGTAAACCCCGATGAAGCCGTAGCCGTTGGTGCTGCCATTCAGGGTCAGGTTTTGAGTGGCGACCGCAAAGACGTGCTGCTGCTTGACGTTACCCCGCTGTCGCTGGGCATTGAAACCATGGGCAATGTGATGACGAAAATGATTCACAAAAACACCACCATCCCAACCAAGTTTGCCCAAACCTTCTCTACCGCTGACGACAACCAGCCTGCCGTTACCATCAAGGTCTACCAAGGCGAGCGCGAAGTGACTGCTGGCAACAAGCTGCTGGGCGAGTTCAACCTCGAAGGCATTGCACCCGCACCGCGTGGCACGCCACAAATCGAGGTAACTTTCGATATTGACGCCAACGGCATTTTGCACGTCTCTGCCAAAGACAAAGGCACGGGCAAAGAAAACAAAATCACCATCAAGGCCAACTCTGGGCTGACTGAAGAAGAAATTCAGCAAATGGTGAAAGATGCCGAGTTGAACGAAGCCGAAGACAAGAAAAAGGTTGAACTGGTGCAAGCCCGCAACCAGGCCGATGCCATGGCGCACAGCGTGAAAAAATCGCTCTCCGAGCATGGCGACAAGCTCGACGCAGGCGAGAAAGAAAAGATTGAAGAAGCCATCAAAGCCGTTGAAGAAGCCATCAAAGGCGACGACAAGGCCGACATCGAAGCCAAAAACACCGCTTTGATGGAAGCCAGCCAAAAGCTCGGCGAAAAAGTCTATGCCGACCAGGCTGCCGCCGCAGGCGCAGCAGGTGGCGCAGCGCCCGAGAGCAAGCCGGCTGATCCCGACGTGGTCGATGCTGAGGTGAAGGAAGTGAAAAAAGACTGATTCGCCGCTTGACCTTGACGGCTTTGCATGACCGAATTCCCGCTTTCGCGGGAATTCGGCTTTTCGCCATCCGCCCCGCCCACCTATGTCCACTGATGCCGCCCCCCCACCGCGCTTTGTCTGCAAAGCCTTTGCAGACTTGAGCGTGCATGAGTTGCAGGCGCTGCACATCCTGCGCCAGCAGGTGTTTGTGGTCGAGCAAAACTGCGTTTACCGCGATGCCGACGACACCGATGGCATCAGTTGGCATCTGTTTGCGCTCAACGACCAGGGCCAGGCGCTGGCAACGTGTCGGCTGGTTCCCGCCGGGCACAGATACGCGGAAGCCGCCATTGGCCGCTTGGCCAATGCGGCCGAAGTGCGCGGCACGGGCATGGGCCGCGCCATCATGCAGGCGGCCATTGATGAGCTAAGCAAACGCAGCCCTGGGCCGATTCGCATCTCGGCGCAGCAGTATCTGCAAAAGTTTTACGAGAGTTTGGGGTTTGAGGTGGTGAGCCAGCCCTATTTGGAAGACGATATTCCCCACCTGGAAATGTTGAGAAGTTGAAAGAAGCCAATGGCCAAACGTGACTATTACGAAGTGCTGGGCGTGCCGCGCAACGCCAGCGACGACGACATCAAAAAAGCCTACCGCAAGCTGGCCATGAAGTACCACCCTGACCGCAATCAGGGCGACGAGGCCAAAAAGGCCGAGGCGCAGTTCAACGAGGCCAAAGAAGCCTACGAAATGCTCTAGAACGGCCAAAAACGCGCCGCCTACGACCAGTACGGCCATGCCGGCGTAGACCCCAATATGGGCGGTGGCGGCGGCTTTGGCGGGTTTGAGAGCTTCAGCGACATTTTTGGCGACATCTTCGGCCAGGGCCGGCGCGGCAGCGGTGGCCGCCAAGTCCACCGGGGCAACGCTTTGAGCTACGCGATGGACATCACGCCCGAAGAAGCGGCTGCGGGCAAAGACGCGCAAATCCGCATCCCGAGCTGGGACGACTGCGAAACCTGCAAAGGCACGGGCGCCAAACCCGGCACCAGCGCCAAAACCTGCGACACCTGCCACGGCCAGGGCGCGGTGCAGATGCGGCAAGGCTTTTTCAGCGTGCAGCAAACCTGCCCGCGCTGCCACGGCAGCGGCAAAATCATCCCCAGCCCGTGCGGCGATTGCCACGGCCAGGGCAAAATCAAAAAGCAAAAAACGCTCGAAGTCAAAATCCCCGAAGGCATCGACGACGGCATGCGCATCCGCAGCGCAGGCAATGGCGAGCCCAGCCCCAACGGTGGCCCACCGGGCGACCTCTACATTGAAATTCGCCTGCGCAAGCACAAGGTCTTTCAGCGCGACGGCGACGACCCGCACTGCATGGTGCCCATCACCTTCACCAAGGCCGCGCTCGGCGGCGACATCGAAGTGCCCACGCTGCTGGCGGGCCAAGCCACCATCACCATCCCCGAAGGCACGCAAAACGGCAAGCAGTTTCGCCTGCGCGGCAAGGGCATCAAGGGCGTGCGCTCGTCGAGCACGGGCGACTTGTACTGCCACATGGTCATCGAAACCCCCGTGAAACTCACCGAGCACCAGCGCAAGCTGCTCAAGCAACTCGACGAATCGCTCGAAAAAGGCGAAGGCAAACACAGCCCCAGCGAAAAAACCTTTTGGGACAAGGCCAAGGATTTGTTTTCCTGAAAAAGCCCTAGCCAAGCCCAAGAAAAACCAGAGGCGGCGCGTCCATGCGCCCTCGCGGTTTTTCCACCCAGGCGCAAGCACCCATGCCCAAAAAACCTCCCGCACCCGCCCCAGTTGCCGAACAGGTGCGCAGCCTGATTCGCCCCGGCCAGTCGATTGAGCTGCTCAAGACGCTGCACATTCTTACGCGCGAGGGGGCGTTGAATCAGGATTCGCGGCGCAAGCTCAAGCAGGTGTACCACCTGTTTGGCTTTATCGAGCCGCTGCTGCTGGAGCTGCACGCGCAAAACCCTTCGGGCCACATCACGCTGGCCGACCACGGCGCGGGCAAGTCGTATTTGGGCTTCATCATTTACGACCTGTTTTTCAGCCAACGCGCCAGCGGCACGATCTACGGCATTGAAACGCGGCAGGCGTTGGTGGAGCAATCCACCGAACTGGCGCAGCGGCTGGGTTTTGCGCGCATGCAGTTTTTGCCCGTGACGGTGCAAGAGTCGGCCAGCAGCCCGCTGCTGCCTGAACGCATCGATGTGGTCACCGCCTTGCACGCCTGCGACACGGCCACCGACGACGCGATAGCCTTTGGCCTGCAAAAATCGGCTCGCCACATGGTGCTGGTGCTCTGCTGCCAGGCCGAAGCGGCTGCTCACTTGCGGGCCAACAAGGCGCTGGCGCTGGCACGCACACCGTTGGCCGAGTTGTGGCGACACCCGCTGCACACGCGCGAAATGGGCAGCCAGCTCACCAATGTGATGCGCTGCCTGTACCTCCAGTCGCAAGGCTACCGCGTGACGGTGACTGAGCTGGTCGGCTGGGAGCACAGCATGAAAAACGAGCTGATTTTGGCCGCCCACACCGGCCAGAAAAACCCCAGCGCCGCACAGCGCATGCGTGCCTTGGCGCAGGAGTTTGGTGTGCAAGAGTGGCTGCGGCTGCGTTATCCGCAAGCCGCGCAGTAAATTTTTGTTGCTGGGTAAGCCTTGCATGGGCTATTCGTTCTGCATTCCGCATCTGTCCTACAACAGCATGAAACTTTCCAATACCTATGCGGGTATCCAGCCATTTTCTCCGTGCAATACCCGTTTGACGGGTAGTTGGCATAGCGCATACCCGCTGCCATGCGCATGCGCTGTAGGCCCAACTGCCCGTCAGACGGGTCTTGTAGAAGCAAAATGGCCTGCAAGACCCATCTGGCGGGTACTTTGGGCTTTTCCGCTTGCGGCAGCAGGCAGGCGTGGCCCAGGGCACGCCGCCCGGTAGCTGGGCAGTCTCTATACAATCCGTGCATGACAATTTCGCCCCCCACGTCTGCTGTCTCAGCGGGCGTTGACTCCTCCCGCTGCCTGCAATGGGCGCAAGACACCTTCTCGATTGAAGCGGCGGCGCTGCACCAGGCCGCAGCGCGTTTGCGGCAGCCCGAGGGGGCCCGCGCTTTCGCGCAGGTGGTGGCCCGCATGTTTGCCGCCACGGGCCGCGTGGTGGTCATGGGCATGGGCAAAAGCGGGCATGTGGGGCGCAAAATTGCCGCCACGCTGGCTTCCACCGGCACGCCGTCCCTGTTTGTGCATCCCGCCGAGGCCGGGCACGGCGACTTGGGCATGGTCACTTCCAACGACGTGGTGCTGGCCATCAGCAACAGCGGCGAGAGCGAAGAACTCAGCCGCATCCTGCCCGTGCTCAAGCGCCAGGGCGTGCCGCTGGTGGCCATCACGGGCGGGTTGCAATCGAGTCTGGCACGGCATGCCGATCTGGTGCTCGACAGCAGCGTCGAGAAAGAAGCCTGCCCGCTCAACCTGGCCCCCACCGCCAGCACCACCGTGCAAATGGCGCTGGGCGACGCGCTGGCCGTGGCGCTGCTCGATGCGCGTGGCTTCAAAGCCGAAGACTTTGCCCGCTCGCACCCCGGCGGTGCGTTGGGCCGCAAGCTGCTCACCACCGTGGCCGACGTGATGCGCACAGGCGCGCAAAGCCCCAGCGTGCCGCTGCACGCCAACTTCAGCACCGTCATGCGCGAGATGAGCGACAAGGGTCTGGGCGCGACCGCCGTGGTCGATGCCGCTGGCTGCG
>RRZU011072366.1_pt1 | contig 12445 bp, 7 predicted proteins | sample 2165561 | NCBI WGS metagenome assembly RRZU01 (sample SAMN10456909, study PRJNA506462) | wastewater metagenome | isolation source: wastewater sludge | place: USA: Moscow, Idaho | reverse complement strand
GTCGGCTGCAAAAAGTGGGAAGACGGCTCATTTTCCCCCGTATTTCTGTGCGAATAGAACAACTATTCGCTTGAAATCCGTGAAAAACTGCGCTCGTCTCCCACTTTTTTCGCTTCGACCCATCAAGTCGGACAGGCTGCTAGAGAAAATTCGGGCCAAGCAGGAAGCGCGATGCTTTTTCTCTGCTACGCTCGCCGTCGACAGCGCTGGCGCCACTTTCCTGGCGACCAACCCAACACCGGCCGACATGAATCCTGACTTGAAAAACGATCAAAAAAACGCTGCGATCATTGGCCGGATCCTGTCCGGCGCTCGCTGGGCGACCGTGCTGCGGATATTTGCCCAAGTGGTGAGCTGGATTTGCACGATCGTCGTCGTCCGTTTCATCAGCAATGGCGATTACGGCCTCAACGCCATGCTGGAAACACCATTGGGATTTCTTCTCCTGCTCAGCACCTTTGGTTTGGACAATGCGCTGGTACGGGCAAAGACACTTGCGCACGATGAGCTGCGCAGCGCCTTCGGCTGGCTGCTGATGATCAACGGTTTACTCTTTCTCGCCTATTTCTTCGGCAGCCCCCTGATCGCCACCTACTTCAAGGAGCCTCGTCTGGAACTTCTGGCGCAGGTTCTGGCCCTTGTTTTCCTGCTGATTCCCTTTCGCGTCATCCCCGATGCGCTGCTCGACCGCGATCTGAAATTCAAGCTGAAGGCATTCGCGGAACTGGTGGCTAGTGTCACGGCGGCGCTCACCACGCTGACCCTTGCCGTCATGGGATTCGGAGTCTGGGCGCTGATTGCCGGGGTCCTGAGCAATCGTGTGCTCCTGGCCATCATTCTGATGGTCTTGCAGCCGTGGTTCGTGGCGCCTTCGCTCAAGTTTCAGAGCGTACGTGGAATGATGGCATTTGGCGGGACCATGGCACTGGCGGGGGCGGTCGCGAATACGGGCAACATGCTTCCGGTTCTCGTCGCCGGCCCCAGCCTCGGGGCCGAAACCCTGGGCATCTTTGTGGTTTCCATGGAATTCGCCTTGCTGCCGCTGGCCAAGATCATGCCGGTCATCCATCCGATCGTTTTCCCTGCCTTCTCGAAATTCCAGGAGCAGCCCGCAGCCGTCGCCCGCTACCTGGAAAAATCCATCGGCATCGCCGCTCTGGTCCTGCTCCCGTTGATGATCGGTTTGGCCTGCGTTGCCGAGGAGTTCGTGCTGGCGGTGTTGGGCGAAAAATGGTCGGACGCCATCGTACCACTGGCCCTGCTCTCCTTGAGCGTACCCTTCAGGGGCTTGAGTCATTTCGTTTGGCAGGTCCTGGGCGCGATCGGGTACGCCAATCTGACCTTGAAATCAACCCTCGTTCACCTGGCGCTGATGTTCACGCTGATCATCATCGGGGCCAGTTACGGCGTGATCGGGGTCGTGTTTGCGGTTCTAGTGAGCGAGCCGATCGTCGCCCTGGTGGCCATCCAGTTGGCCAGGCAAGCTTGTGATACCTCATTTCGGAGAATCGCCTGTGGCTTGCGGGCGGCCCTGGTTTGCGTGGCTGGCATGGCGGTTGCAGTAATCGGCGTCAAACTGCTGCTTGCCGATGCAGCGGTACTGATCCGGCTTGGCGCCGAAGTCGGCATCGGCGCAATCGTCTATCTGGGTATCCTGCGGATATGGTTTTCCGATCAATTGCGGGGTGCCCTCGAGCTGTTGAGGAATTGACGACAAAGCCATCCAGGTCGACGAACATGACTGCTGCCCTTGCGCCAGGCCGTGCCGACAGCCTGAAGTACCTGCCTGACTGGTCGCCGCTCAGAAGGGCGGCGCCGCAGCCCCCACCAGGGCCGCCGAGCATGGCTGGTAGACAACGCTGCTCAGCGCGAGCGCGCCAGATCAAGGTCGGCCGTATTGCGTTCATCAACGAAGAGACTTGCCGGTTCGGGCGGCTCGCCATTGCGGCAGGTGACGACGACGTTGGCGAGCACCTGCTTCTTCTGCAGCACTTCGACGGCGCAGCGACCGTAGGTGTTCTCGATGGTCGCCAGCAGGTTGCGCGAATAGGGCGTGGCGAGGCTGCTGTCGAGAATCAGATTGGCGATCAGCAGGCCATTGGGTTCAAGCACTCGGCGAGTTGCCTGCCAGAATTCCCGGGTGACAAGATGACCGGGAATCGACGAATGCGATCCGTAGACATCCACGATCACTGCCGCGAAGTGCTGGTCGGTACGGACCACGAAGCGGCGGGCGTCGTCGGCGATGAAGTCGCCGCGCGCTGTTTCGTGGAGGAAGTGTCTTTCGGCAATGCTGCGCACTGCCGGGTCGATATCGACATAGGTGTAATGGTTGCTCGGTTCGCGGTGTGACAAGGTGAAGCCGCCGGCACCAAGGACCAGAATCCGGCGGTCACGGAAGCCGAGTTCATCGACCAGCAGGCTGCGGATGTGGTGCAGGTAGCGTGCATAGCGTGGCGGCTCGGAATCGTCGATCAGCGAGGCGTACGAACTGTTGTTCTTCAAGGCGCGCCCGTTGATTGCGCCATCGTACTTGACGGGTACGACCAGATAGCTGGCATAGGCGGTTTCGATTTCCGGGCGCAGCCAGGCGTTGGTTCCCGCAGTCAGCGCGGCGACGCTCAGGGCCGCCGCTGCCGTAACCCAGCCGCGGCGGCTCAGCAGCGCGTAGCCGACGACCAGCAGCAGCGCACAGAGCGCAACGGCTGCGGCAACACCGAGCCACTGCATGACCAGCAGCGACAGGGATAGCGAACCCAGGAAAGAGCCGAGTGTCGAGTAGTACAGTGCCTGTCCGCTGGCCTCGCCGACGCGTTCATGGTGCAGCAGGTTGCTGAGGATGGGGACGGTCTGTCCGAGCAGCCAGGCGATCGGGCAGAGCACACCGGCAATGAGCACCAGGTAAGCGACTTCCGGTGGATTGAGCGCCGTGAAAATCAGATCCACGCCCACCCCGGCGAGACCGACACCGATCAGCAGCGACGCGATCAGAAAGTTCCTGGCCACCACTTCAAGATAGTTGTCGGCGATTCTGGCGCCGGCGTGGTAACCGAGGGCCAGCGCCAGCAGAAAGAAGCCGATGGTCGGGGCGGTGACGACGATCGAGCTGCCCATGTGCGGGATGATCTGACGCAGCGCAATGACCTCCGCACCGAGGGAGCAGAAGCCTTCGATGAAGATGATGAAAAAGAGCCTGATGCGTGACATGGAGGGAGTGGCGCCGGGCAAAATGAGCCGGCACTATACCGCAGCCGCTGGAGTTTCCGTCGGTCGTCCGGCGGTCTCGTTGGCGGGCGATGGTATGTCAATGCGGGCGCGAACGCCGAAGAAACCCGCTTCGAGGCGGCTGCTGGCGAGCGCCTGCTACTGCCTGTTCACCTGGCCCTGCGTCTGGATTCAGCGTTGGCGCCTGTCCGGCGAGCCGGCGCCGGCAACCGACGTCTCCGCACGGATCAACCCGGGCAGCAGTTCCGGTGGTAGCTGCAGGCGCTGCAGCAACGTTTCGCGGTTGATGCGCAGCAGGTTCTCGACGGCCGTGAAATCATTCGCTATCGCCGGGTCGGTCCAGCCATTGGTCGAGTGGCGAGCCAGGTTGACGGCCAGCTTGACGTTCTGCACCCGCGGCAGATGCGCGTTGCCCTCGTCCATCATGGTGGTCAGCAGCTCGGGCAGGTGCCAGGCGTGGCAGAGGGCCAGTTGCAAGTCGGCGAGCGGCAATCCCAGCACTTCCTGTTGCGCACTGGCGCTGCGCAGGCTGTGGTCGGCGTGCAGTCGCGAGCGAATTTCCATGGCCTGCTGCGGAGCAAAGCACCACAGCAGGATCTCCGCGAGATCGTGCAGCAGCGCGGCGAGCGCCACTTCGTCGACGTTCATGTCGTGTCGCGCGAATGCCCATTCGTGCGCGTAGCGTGCCGCGCGCTGCGTGCGCACGATCACCTGCAGCACACCGAGCAAGGCTTGCGGCTGACCGCTCAGCAGGCTCTCGAGGGCGAGTAGCCGCTCGAACTTCCGGAAAAACGGGTCCACGCCGAGCATCATCACCGCGCTGGCGATATTCGTGATGTCGTTTTGCAGGCGGCCGCCGCTGACGGCGTAGGCGACGACGCGGACCGCCAGGAGCGGATCCTGCAGCACGATGTCGGTGATGTCGCGGCCGCTGAGGCGATCAATATCCTGGCGCGCCAGTTCGAGGCGACGCGTCGTCTGGCGCAGGACGGGCATTTCTCTTTCGCTGACCAGGGCCAGCCAGCCAGCCAGGTCGTGAGGCGGATGCTTGTCGAGCATTGCTGTCGCCTTGAGAGAGCATCGGGAGCACGCGCAGGCGGAGAATTTCCTGGAGCGCGCAGCGAACCCGGATGGTAGCCGAAAATTCTCGTTGAAGCCGAGTACGAGGAGCATTTGTTGGCCCAGCCTACCAGGCGGGCCCCTTGATATCGACTTGTTTCTCGATTTCCAGGTGCAGCCGCTGGCGCGCTACCCGTGCCTGTTGCTCGCTTCCGGTCGTCGCTTACAGATCAGGCATCCCCGCCAACACGCCCTCCACAATGGCCTTGTGGCCATTTTGCGCTGCTTGCAGCAATAGTCGATGTTCAATGTCATGCGCGTCTCGGTACGACTGTACATGATCGTCCGTCATGGTCACTATGCCGCCGTAGATGCGAATATGTGGCGCTAATCCACCCAGCCGGTCGGGGTTGCAAAGAACAAAGCCACGATAGCCGAGTCCGTTTTCTCGTGAAGGCTGATCAGCAGGCGGCAGGCCTTGGAGTGCATCCAGCAATTCCATACTCCGTTCTGTTGACACGCTCCATGTGGGATTCGGTCTCCCGCTGAATACATCCAACTCCACGATCACGGCAGTTCCCCCATTGCTGTTTTCCGGGGAAGAGCCAGAAGACAAGGCCATGATAGCCAATAATGTCCAGCTCTTCCCGGGAACATTCAACGAACCTGCATCCCGGTGGGCGAGTAACGGTAACCACAGAAGACGGTATACGGTCCTCGGGCACAATTTTGAGGCGTCAATGTCGTGCCGTTGATGACCCTGTTTAGACTATCGGTGTTGCGCGCCGCCGTGCCGCCCGGTTTGTGCCCCCAGAAGCCATTGGAATGCTTCCGATACCAATGGTAGTCTTGCCCCGGCCAGATCACCAAGGCCACGTTCTTGTTCGCGCCGGAGCAGGTTGCCTTGCAACCATCCCAATTGGCTGCGGTGGCAACATTTGGGCAAGCCATAATGCCGTTCGGATGCCCTGAGATGCGCCCCGGCTGGGCGAACGTATCCGAGCGATAATTCATCGCATAGTTGTAACAGTTGTTTTTTCCTATCACAGCGGCGGCATTCCAGAAATTGGGATTGTAGGCCGTATTTTGAATGACGCAGGCAGCCCTGGCGACAAGTTTGGCCTCTTCCTTCCACATTTTCTCTTCCATGACCGCCTCGGCAGGCGGCTCTGATTCGAGGCTCTGCTTACGCATTTCTATCGTATCCTCCAGATATGCAAAAACATCCTCTTTGATTGCATGCTGGCCAGTCGATAGCAACCAGCGGACTGCGTCATCCGACTCGTCTGCGGTAAGCGCACGCAATGCCGACTCCGGTGCCGCGTAGTCGGCAGGCAGCGCGCCGCCGACGCGGAACGTGGCGGGCATGCCCTCGGGCAGCTGCTCGTCATTGATGGCGGAGACCACTAAACCACGGTAGCCAAGAACGCCGTCCACCGCTTCAGCTTCCGCCAGAGACCGGTCAGAAAGCCGCTCCAAAAGTCGATGGCTGTCTTTTTGGGAAAGTATCCACGAAGGGTTTGGCCTTCCAGAAAAAACATCAAGTGTGATTATCATAATAATCTCCTGGCTAATAAACTGGATTATTGAAGTTGAAAATATTCTGCCTTTCACAACTTCAGCCCGTAATCGGGAAAAGCCGACTTCCCCGAATTCCTTCAAATCAATCACCAGATATCATTTTTTGAGCTTGCCTGACAAACTAACAACTTACCGTCGGACAGAGGGAAAAAGCGGCAAGCAGAATGAATAAACTATAGGCCATAACCTAGCCGTGGGAGGTAAAAAAATCTTATCTCTCTGGCAGATACAGCAAGAGCATAGGATTTTTAGTGCACTATAAAAAAATTTCATGACAAGCTGGTCAGCGAAGGGTGTGCGTCCGGCAAGCCTGCGTGACGGGTAGCAGTCTGCGTGGCCAAGCTGCACTTGCTCGGCCTGGTGCGTTCGCCTCCGGTGGCCGAGCTATCAGAAGAGGTTTGGCGTATGATTAAATCAAGTTCAGGGGCGACCAGCATGGGTGTTCTTCAAGACGTACGCATCGTCGAAATCGCCGGCATCGGGCCGGCGCCGTTCTGCGGCATGTTGTTGGCCGATATGGGGGCTGAGGTCATCCTGGTCGAGCGCAGCACGATCAAACCTGGTGACCCGCTCGATTTGCGCGACAAGGCTATCGTCAATCGTGGTAAGCGCTCGCTGGCGCTGGATCTCAAGGACCCACGTGCGATCGATGCGGTGCTGCGACTGATCGATGGCGCGGATGGTCTGATCGAAGGGATGCGACCCGGTGTCATGGAACGTCTCGGACTCGGGCCGGCGCAGTGCTTCGCACGCAATCCGCAACTGGTCTACGGACGCATGACCGGCTGGGGCCAGAACGGGCCGCTGGCTCTGGCAGCGGGGCACGACATCAACTACATCGCCCTTTCCGGCGCCCTGTGGTATTCCGGCCAGCCGGGCGAGCCGCCCATGGCACCACCCACCCTGGTCGGCGACCTGGGCGGCGGCGCGCTCTATCTCGCCATGGGCTTGCTGGCGGGAATACTGCATGCACGCAGTGGTGGCACAGGGCAGGTGGTCGATGCCGCGATAGTTGATGGCAGTGCCAACCTGATGAATCTGATCCTCTCGCTGCATGCCGGCGGCTTGCAGCCGATGGAGCGCGGCCGCGGCATGCTCGACGGGTCGCACTGGTATAACAGCTATGTTTGTGCCGACGGCCAGTACATCAGCCTCGGGGCGCTTGAGCCGCAGTTCTATACGCTGCTCCTCGACAAGTTGGCTCTCCAGGGCGATGCCGAATTTCAGCGCCAATATGACAGCGTTACGTGGGCCGAGCTGCGCGGACGCCTGGCGCGGATATTTGCGTCGCAGCCGCGTGCCCACTGGGTGGCGTTGCTGGAAGGAACCGACGCCTGCTTCGCCCCGGTGCTGACGGCGCGTCAAGCAGCCAGTCATCCGCACATGGCTGCGCGCGGCACTTATGTGGACAGCGATGGTCTCTTTCAGGCCATGCCGGCGCCGCGCTTCTCCGGAGATGCCGGCAACCTGCCCGGCCGCGTGCCGAAACGCGGCCAACACAGCGCCGAGGTGTTGCGCCAGGCGGGGCTCAGTGCAGCCGAAATCGACCAATTGCTCGCTGCAGGATAAAGTGGACCCAGTAGCCAAGACAAAAGAACACCTGATTTAAGCTGTACCAACGACTTCTCTAGCCGATGGGGGGTACGCCAAAACCCCGGAATCGGGAGCGGCGCCGTAGAGAACCGAGGAGCACTGGGGCCGCAAAGACCCACAGCGAAAGGATTTCCGGTTCAGAAACTACGTGGGGGAGTGCCACAGCCGTGCTGATGAGGGATGTCTGATCGATGGCGAACAGGCTCAGCCCGTTGATCACTACTGGAGCCGTAAATTCCGCCGCGTACAGACCGTCTCTGAGCTCCGTCAGCAGCATCTCATCAAAAAATCGTTCCGGGGTGACTTCGATCCCGACATCGGTTGCTATCAGCCCCACGCTGCTATCTTCGACCGGCATTCCCTGGGCGTCGGTCAGGAGCACTTCGAAGTCGACGTGATAGCCTTGCTCGATCGGAACGGCGTCAAAGCGCACCACGGTGATCCTGTCCGGCATCCGCATCGCACCGCCTAGCGCCGGCGTCACATTCTTCAGTACCTGCCGCTCCCGGCTGAGCACACCATCGGTCGTGAGCCCATCGATATCCCGCCTCAGGGCGCCGATGATGTCGTCAGGAAGCTGATTCTGTAGACGGAAGCGTTCCGCACGGCTGTCCAGCAAGGGCAGCATTCCCGACACGGCTGGATCACGGGCTGGGTAGACTTCCTTGTAGATTTCAAGGCCCTTTTCAAGGCTCTTCAGGATCTGCTCCCACTCGACCTTGTTGATATTCTGAGCAATAGCCAGGCGCGCGTACTGTTTCCACACGAACCACTGATAAAGCTGGTCCATCTCACGGGAGCCGATCGCACCAGTGCGCAGCTTGCCGTTGGCAAAGAGTTCGACCGCGCTCTGGAACTTGCCGAGGTCTATATTCCCGTTGGTCGAGAAATGATCCTTGATAATGCCAAGCTGGAGCGTGGATAGCCGGTCCATCACGCCTGAAGTCAGCAGATCCTGGGCGAGCGTGTTGACCTCGATTTGCTCCGCCGCAGGCACAGCCATGCCATGCGCCTCTCTGATCTCATTTCGAATGAACGGCCCCGCCGCCGTACCAAACGCGTTGAAGACGTCCTTTTGCTCCAACCGACGAGCACGCGCGATCTGCTCTGGATCGGTGGTATTGGTTACCCCATAGACTTCGTTGACGCGCGATCCGATCCCGTCGAACGTCTGCCGATCGAAGTCCCGCCAGAAGTCGCGCGCTTCATCGATAGTCACTGCGAGGGCTGTTCCCCCACAGGAGGGGTCCAGAAGCAAAGGAGCGAAAAAGAGTGAACCGACCAGAATTGCAAGACGACCTCTTGAACTCATGGGTACCTCCGTTTTACTAGTTAAAACAGTAAGGTGGCAATGGCTAGAGCTGCACTATGCCCACCTCCAGTCTCCTTATGAAACCTCCTCAAGTGACGCCATCGGAAATGTATATTACTTCCGCATACATGCGGCGGTTGATGCCAAGACAGGTGTCGCCTGACGCCAGTCCTCGTGCGCGCGCGCCGTCTCACACCCTGTTAATCGAGCCTTTCCATCGCAACGATGGTGAGAAGTTCCCCTGGCCCGTATTCGGCGCCTCCGCGCTCTGGGGTAGCTAAAGAGAAGCAAGATCCAGGCCGTTAATATAACAGGGCTTTATATTCAATAAATTAAATGCTTCCCGAGGCCAGTAAGTATCGACGCTGCGGGTCAGTTGTAAAATATTCCGACACTTTTTGCCCGTTTGGCGGGCGGCGTCAGGTCCAACTAGCACTCGGCAATACATAAAGCCTTACCTTGATCTGGAGTTCTTTAACGCCTGCAGCAAGCGATCGAGCTGGCGCAGCGGGTCGGTGTCCCGGCAACGGCTTTTCAGCCGCGCCTTGCGTCGATCCAGGTTCACCCGGTCGAAGAAGGCCTACAGGTCAACGGCTAGCACCAGTGTCGCCCGCTGTGACCATGTCGCGTCCGGCGTCTGTCGCATCGACCACACCCCTGCTGCCCCAGCATCCGATAGAATGCGCGGCACCCACATTGGCTTGCGCTCGTCGCACGTGTTCATCAACCTCAACCAGCCGACATCGGCCGACCACCACCATGACCGCAAAGGGATGCTGGTATCCTGCCACCCGGTTGCGCATGCCTTTCCTTGCGCGCGGCTAAAGGTCGCCCGCTTGCAAAGCGCATCGGGAAGGCTGTGGGCGCACTCGCAGCCTGGCTGCGCCGGCGCTTACCCCGCCTGATGGCAGGCAACGCCATCGAAATCAGCGAGAAGGCCGGCGTGCGCTACCTGCATTTCTCGTCCGCCTGGGTGCAGGGGGCGATGCGCATCCAGCGCCCGAATGCCCTCGAACTGCCGTACACCCGCGAGATGATGGCCGGATTGCTGCTGCGCGAGCCGCCGTGGCCGCGCCAGGCCCTGCTCATCGGCCTCGGAGCGGGATCGCTGGCGAAGTTCATCTACCACCAGCTGCCAGCAACGAGGATCACCGTTGTCGAGATCGATGCGCAGGTCGAAATTGTCGCGCGCGCGCACTTCAAGCTGCCGGATGACCCCTTGCGACTACGTGTGGTCATCGCCGACGGCGCCGAGTACATGCTCCAGGGCGACAGTCGCCATGACTACATTCTGATCGACGGCTTCGACCGCAACGCTCGCGCCGGCGTCCTCGACACCTTGCCCTTTTACCAGGCCTGCCGCGTTCGCCTCAGCGAAAACGGGCTGCTGGCGGTCAATCTGCTTGGTCGCGAGCGTGGTTTCCAGGCCAGTGTCGGTCGTATCCAGCAGGCTTTCGATGGTCGCGTCGTGGTCTTTCCGTCCTGTGATAGCGGCAATACGATCGCCTTCGCTGCCGCTGGCGATCGCGTCGATGCGCGCTACGACGAATTGATCCGCCGCGCCAGCCAGTGGCGGCAGGAGACCGGGCTGAACCTGTTGCCGACCGTCTCCCGGCTGCAACTGGAACAGTACCTGAGCAACGATTTGCTGAGCATTTAATGCGTACTCTCAACGAGCGTCGGGCGGTATCGGCGGAAGCTCCCGTAAAAGGCGGTGTCACGGGTATACTTGCCGCCTCTCGATGCTTCCCGCAGCCTGCTTCCGAAAAAGTGCTCAAGTGATGACTCAAGCCCTTCAATCCACTTCCTTGCCGGACCCTGCACTCGCCGCGCTGGCAGTTTCCGCCCTGCCGGCGGTCTGGTCAGCGCAGATCGAGACGCAGCTGGCCGGCGACGAGAAGATCCTGGCCTCGCTCGAGATCGACCTAGACGCCGCCCTGCGCTTTGCCACCGGCGTGGTACTGGTGACCAGCGAGCGCCTGCTGGTGATGTCGGCAGATGACCAGCTATGGCAGAGCTGGACCTACCGGCCAGGACTTGTGCTGTCGCGCCGCGACCATTCGGGTGTCGGCACCCTCGAACTCTGCGACGGCGACTCGCTGCTGGGTCACTGGCGCTACACGCTCGGCGCCGACATCGCCGCCGGTCGTCTGGTGGACCATTTCACGCGGCAGCTGACCTTCCGGGTCACCGGCGAAGTGCCGCCACCATCGGCGCTGGCGCTCTGTCCGAAGTGCGAAACGCCGCTGCTGGCCGGACAGGAGGAGTGCCCGGCGTGCAGCAAGGAGATTCACGAGCCGCCCTCGACGTGGACACTGTTGCGCCTCGGGCGTTTCGCCAGACCCTACCGCGGGCGACTGCTGGCGGCCTTCGTGCTGTCCCTGCTGACCACCGCCGCGACGCTGGTGCCGCCGTACCTGACGATGCCCCTGATGGACAAGGTGCTGATCCCCTTTCAGAACGGCCAGCCGATCGATACCCACCTGGTCATGCTCTATCTCTCGGGCCTGCTGGGCGCGTCGCTGTTTGCCTGGGTACTCGGCTGGGGGCGCAGCTATATTCTGGCGCTGGTTTCCGAGCGGATTGGTGCCGACCTGCGTACCACCACCTACGAGCATCTGCTGAAGCTCTCGCAGGAGTACTTTGGTGGCAAGCGAACCGGCGACCTGATGGCGCGCATCAGTTCGGAAACCGACCGCATCAACATTTTCATCTCGTTGCACCTGCTCGATTTCGCCTCTGACGTGCTGATGCTCGTCATGCCCACAGTGATTCTGGTATCGATCGCTCCCTGGCTGGCGGCCGTGACCCTGTTGCCGCTGCCGATCATCGGCTGGCTGATTCACGTCGTCCGCGAAAAGCTGCGCACCGGCTTCGAACGCGTCGACCGCATCTGGGCCGAAGTCACCAATGTGCTGGCCGACACGATTCCCGGCATCCGGGTGGTCAAGGCCTTCGCGCAGGAGAGCCGCGAGGCCTCGCGTTTCCGGGCGGCGAACGCGCACAATCTGCTTGTCAATGACCGGGTCAACAAGGTCTGGTCGCTGTTCTCGCCGACCGTCACCCTGCTCACCGAAATCGGTCTGCTGATCGTCTGGGGTTTCGGAATCTGGCAGATTTCGCAGAACAAGATTACCGTCGGTGTACTCACCGCCTTCCTCGCCTACATCAGCCGTTTCTACCTGCGCCTCGACTCGATGAGCCGCATCGTCTCGGTGACGCAGAAGGCTGCGGCCGGCGCCAAGCGCATCTTCGACATTCTTGACCATGTATCGAGCGTTCCCGAGCCGACCAACCCGGTGCACCTTTCCAAGGTTTCGGGGCGCATCGAATTGCGCAGCGTCGGCTTCCGTTACGGAACGCGCAGCGTCACCCGCGACATCAACCTGGTCATCGAACCCGGCGAGATGGTCGGTCTGGTCGGGCACAGCGGTTCCGGCAAAAGCACGATGGTCAACCTGATCTGCCGCTTCTACGACGTCACCGAAGGCGCGATCCTGATCGACGGCGTGGACATCCGCTCGCTACCGGTGGCCGAGTACCGCAAACACATCGGCCTGGTATTGCAGGAGCCTTTCCTGTTCTTCGGCACGATTGCCGAGAACATCGCCTACGGCAAGCCCGAGGCGACGCGTGCCGAGATCATGACTGCCGCCCGCGCCGCGCACGCGCACG
>RRZU010990315.1_pt1 | contig 12447 bp, 10 predicted proteins | sample 2165561 | NCBI WGS metagenome assembly RRZU01 (sample SAMN10456909, study PRJNA506462) | wastewater metagenome | isolation source: wastewater sludge | place: USA: Moscow, Idaho | reverse complement strand
TCCTCGTAGTAGATCGCCTCCACCGGGCAGACCGGCTCGCATGCACCGCAGTCGACGCACTCGTCCGGATGGATGTACAGCATCCGCTCACCCTCGTAGATGCAGTCGACAGGACACTCATCGATACACGCCTTGTCCTTCAGGTCCACACATGGCAAAGCGATGATGTACGTCACGACCGATCCCTTCCTCGACGGGGGGCTTGAAGCCTCTGGCACAAGGCTATAGCGAGGCGAGGCCGAGTACACACCCGTACCGGACGAACGCGCGGCGCGGGCCTCACAGCTGCCCCAACCGGTGGTCGAGGTAGACCAGAGGCGGCGCCGAGAGGTCCTCGAACACGATGCGATGCACCTTTCCCACCACGATCGAATGGTCGCCGGCTGGATGGATCGCCTCTGTCGTACAGCCAAGATGCCCGATGGAGCCAGTGAGCACGGCGATGCCGTCATCACTGCGGCTGTACTCGACGAGCTCCATCTGACCTGCCAGCGGCCGGCCCCGTTCGGCGAACCAGCGTGCGGCCGGGGCCTGCTCGGCCGACAGCAGATTGATCACCCAGCCATCGGCGGCTTGGATCGCGTCGTGGAATCGGGAGTCCCGCTGCACGCAGAACAGGACAAGTTGCGGGTCCAGCGAGACCGAGGTGAAGGAGTTGGCTGTCATGGCGTGATCCTCATCGCCCACGCGGGCAGTCACCACAACAACCCCACTGGCCACTCGCGCCATCAGCCCCTTGAACGCGTCTCTCACCAGAGCAACGCTAGTGCTGCCCCTGCGACCTCGCCTGTCCGCGTTCGGGCAGCCGCACATCGACCACGTCCTGCTGCAGGATCTCGAGAATGTCGGTTCCCACGAGTTCGTGACGTTCCAGCAGAGCGTCTCGCAGCCCCTCGAGCTTGTCGCGGTGCTGCTCGAGGACCCGCCGCGCCACGAGCTTCTGCTCGGCGAGTAACTGCTCCACGGCCTGCCGGCTCGGCCCGTCGGCGATCACCCGGCCGACCAGGTTCGTGTCGGACATCGCGCCCCCCTGGATCGCCGTGAGATTGATCAGCGCTCCCACCATGCCTGCTGCCCCCACCATCTGCGCCGCCACGGTCGTCGCATAGTTCAGGTCCGAACTCGGACCCGTGGAGGTCTCGCCGAAGAACAACTCCTCAGCCACCATGCCACCGAAGGCGATCTGGATCAGGGCCAGCAGTTCGCTGCGGCTGCGAGTGAACACGTCCTCGGTGTCGTTGTGTGCCAACAGGCCCAGGGCATCTTTGCGCTTGACGATGGTGAGCACCTCGAGTCGACGTTGCGGCGCCACGATGTGCGCGACCACTGCATGCCCGGCCTCGTGCGTCGCGATCAGCCGAGCCTCGTGATCGGTGTAGGCGACCGGCTGCCCCAGACCCACATCTGCCACAAGACGGGCGGCGTGGACATCCCGAAGATTCATCGCCCGCGAGCCTCGGCGCAGGGCCTCGACCAGGGCCTCGTCGAACAGGTTCTCCAGCCGTGCCGGTGTGTATCCGGTTGTCAGCGCTGCCAACTGGTCGCGCACATGGTCGTCATCGAGCTCGAGTTCGTGCGCCCGCTTGTCGAGCATGAGGTCGATGATCTGCCTGCGGCCCTTCTTGCCTGGCGGCTCGAAGGTGAGGATCCGGTCGAAACGCCCCGGTCTCATCAGCGCCGGATCGAGGGCGGAAGCACGGTTGGTGGCGGCGATCAGCATCACATTGGTCGGATGCGGTCGAGGGCGCCGGATCTGCCGGTGCGCGGGCAGCAACAGGTTTGTGCTGTCCACGAGCCGTCCAACGAATGCCTGCCATCCGCTGGGCTCGTCGAAGGACTGCATCTGCACCAGCAGCTCGTTGACGACGCCACCGGTGCCTTCACTGACCACCGAGGCGTTACTGATCGGACCGGCAGCAGCTGACCGCATCCCCTGCAGCCCGCCGCACGAGGCGATCTCCGGGGCGGCGGCCGCGGCGTTGAGACCACCTCGGGCGGTCGCGATGGCGTCGATCTCCTCCATGAAGCCAATGGCCCCACCCTCCCTGCGCGCGGTCTTGCGCAGCGCTCGGAAGTAGGAGCGGATCTTGCGTGCGGTGGCTCCGTAGTACATGGATTGGAAGGAGGTGGCGCTGACGAACAGGAACGGCACCTCGGCCTCGGCGGCCATCGCCTTCGCGACATAGGTCTTCCCGGTGCCGGGCGTCCCCTCGAAGAGCAGCCCGCGGCGCGAGGTGCCCCCCATCTGCTCGGAGAAGCTTCGGTGAGCCAGGAAGAGGTTGAGTGACCGCACGACCTCCCCCTTCACCGCATCGATCCCGCGCACGTCGTCGAAGTCGAGACCGATCTGGTCGGGCCGGTACGTCACATGCGGCGAGCGTCCCGCCACGATCGTGGTGCCCAGCAGTGTGCCGATCAGGACGATGAAGAAGATGCCGACGATCAGCAGAAAAGGATCGATCGTGGGCAGTGACAGGCTCGTGAAGTCGATGCCGCGACCCATGATGATCCGGGACCACAGCCACAGAGCAGGCACCGCGAGGATCAGCGCGATCGTCAACAATCGCCGCTGACGGTTGCGCTCGCGTGACCGCCCGACGTCGGCATCGGCGGCGCGCAACCGACCCTCTGCGACCTCGCTGAGGATCCGGTCGGACGGTTCCATCGGGACCTCCCTAGATCGACCCCACTGCGCAGCGTGCGCTATTTCTGGCCGTTCGGGTACCTATGACCGATGGATCCACCCGTTCGGGCTACTCCGATCGGGTGACACCGTTGAACAGATCGCGTTCACGGCCGTCCTCGTCGAACGGCCCGGCGAGTTCGCCGGCCGCGATGCGGAAGTGCTCGACCCCCATGGCCTTCGTGCCGAGGTTGTTGGATAGCGCGAAAAAACCACCGTCGGTCTGCACCTGCGATGCGTGCTGAGCGAGGGCCTCCATCTTGGTGTCCAGCAGATCGGAGTAGTCGACCGATGTCGTGACCAACTCGTCCTCGGTCCCGATCGGCAGGTTGTCCGGATCCATTGCGGCGAACCCGGTGTCCTCGCCGGCCTCCCGCAGAGCCCGGATGCCGTCACGCAACATCCCTTTCGGAAGAGCCGTCCAGTAGACCTTGCTGACCTTCCACGGTTCCCCGAGATCGAGCCGGAACGAGGGCACGGCGGCCAGTGCCACGGCGTACATGAGGACGCGGTGGGCCTGGATGTGGTCGGGGTGACCGTATCCGCCGAAGTCGTCGTAGGTGACGGCGACCTGCGGCCGGACCTCCCTGATGACCGCCACGAGGTCCGATGCAGCCTCCAGCAGGTCGGCACGCCAGAAGCAGTCATCGCGATTGTTCGACTCGGTGCCCATCATCCCGCTGTCGCGATACCTGTGCGGCGCTCCGAGCAGGCGCCAATCCGTGACACCGAGCACGCGCATGGCCGCTGCCAATTCCTCGTAGCGGTGCTCGCCGAGGCGGTCCTCGTTGTGCGCCGCGAGGTGCTGGGCATCCTCGAGCAGGATCTCCCCCTCTTCGCCGAGCGTGCAGGTGACGAGGGTGACCTGCACGCCGTCGCGCACATATCCGGCCATCAGGGCACCGGTCGTGATGGTCTCGTCGTCCGGGTGGGCGTGCACGATGAGCAGTCGTCGGTCGGCCATTGCCCCAGCCTAGGCGGTGGGCCGGATACGGTCATACGCACGCCGCGGCCGACAGCCCGGGCCAGGGTCTTCGCCGTCGTTCCGGTTGAGTGGGACGGGGCTACAGGTTGCCGTCCCCCAATTCCGCATCCGCGCAACAGTCGATGTCAGCCCCGAGATTTGGTGTCCCCAGGTGGTGTTTGGTACTGGCGTTCATCGTACATATGTGCGAGAATGGGGTATCGGGAACGGGGAGAATCGTTGGCGGTGTTCGAGGTGTCGCGGCAGGTGAAACGCCGTTGCGCGTTGGCCGCCGAACTACCCACCGAGCATCCGGCCGAGGTCGATCAGCTCAACCAGTTGGTTGATGCTCTGCCCGACCCCGAGACCATGTATGCGGAGTCGCGTGCCGGGTCGATGGCCGCGGTCGCGGCGTTGCGTAACCGTCTGGACGCCTACCTGACCGCGTTGGCTGGGTGTGCGGATGAGCACGCCGACTCGCGGGTGCTGGGAGCTGGGACGACCGGGATGCTGGTCGCGGTGGCCACCGGGTCGAATCCGGCGGCCGGGTCGGCCACGGTCGCCCGGGGTAACGCGCTGCAGCACCTGCCGAAGGTGGCCGCATCGTTTCGCGCAGGAACCATCTCGACCGCGCATGTCGCGGTGATCACCACCGACGCCCCGAAGATCACCAACTTCCATCTGGTCGAGGCGCAGGTGGTCACGATCGCCGAAACCGTGGAGCCGGCCGAGCTGCGCCGGATCCTGGGCATCCTGGCCGACCAGTGCCGACCCGAAGCCCGCGACCACACCGCCGAAGACCTCCACCAGAAGAGATCGGTGTCGTTGTCGGAAACCCCGAACGGCATGTTCCGCCTCGACGGCTACCTCGACCCGACCGCCGGCGCCGCGCTGCGCGAGGCGTTGAACACCCTGATCGGCCGCACGTCCCGCGACGACCAGCGCACCGCGAAACAGCGGCGTGCCGACGCCCTGACCGATCTGACCACCGCCGGCGCCGCGAACACCAACCCGCTCGGTGTCTCCCAGGTGTCCGTGCCCGTCGAGCTCGAGGACCTCTCCAGTGACGGTGCGGAGCTCGAGGACGACGAGTCCGCGCTCGGTGCCCGGATGCTGGACCTGCTCACCTGCACCGCCATCGTGTCGGTCATCCTCGGCACCCGCCGCAAGAACACCTTCGTCCCCCTGGCCCTGGCGCGGGGCAAACGCACCGCCAACCACCACCAATGGCGCGCCCTGATCGCCCGCGACCGCGGCTGCATCCGCTGCGGACGAGCCCCCAGATACTGCCAAGCCCACCACATCCACCACTGGCGCCACGGCGGCAAAACCGACCTGTCAAACCTCGTCCTGCTCTGCAACCGATGCCACCACGACCTGCACCACGGCCACTACACCATCCACATAGACGAGGGCATCCCCCACATCACACCCGTAAGCGACAGATCCCCACCCCTCACCGCCTGACCACGGAGGTCGGCGCTCCCCCATGCCAGCGGGGTGCCCGCAGTCTGTGATCCCCTCCCGGTCCAACGGAACCGAGCCAGTGTTCGTCGCGCTATAGCCGCTTCGCCGTGAACTTCAACTGACCGGTGGAGCACGTCGTGGGGATGCCCCAGGTCGACACGTTGTCCTTGCGTAACCAGCCCTTCGCGGTGGCGGGAAGGATCGCCCCTGGGGTGGTGCGCGCGTGAGACTCCCGGCCTAGACCAGGTCGATGGCTGCGCCGGACTCCGCTGCGATCCGCGCCGCGATGGCGTCAACCGTCGGCTGGTCGACCGCACTGTCGACCGTCAACGCGATGAGCGCCAGCCCACCGGCAGCGTCCCGGCCCACCTGCATATTCGCGATGTTGATCCCCGCGTCGCCGAGCACTTGCCCGACCACGCCGACCACGCCCGGCTTGTCCTCGTAGCGGAACACGAGCATGTGTTCGCTGATGGGCAGGTCGAGGTCCAGAGTGTCGACCTCCACCAGCTTCTCACTGTCGCGGATCCCGAACACGGTCCCGGCGACGACCAACGACTGCCCGTCGGCGCAGGCCATGCGAACCCGGACCAGGGAGCGGTGGTCGGGGGAATCCCCTTCGGTCACCATGGTGGTCACCACACCGCGGTCGCGCGCCAGGATGGGCGCGTTGACATAGGACACCGGGTCGTCGACGAGCACTGAGAACATGCCCTTCAGAGTCGACAGTTCGAGCACACTGACGTCCAGCGCACTGATCTCCCCGAGCGCCTCGACAGTGACTTGGGCGACCGCCGACGGGGCCATGGAGGTCGCGATCCGGCCCAGGTGCTCCGCCAGCTCGATGAATGGCCGGACCTCCTCGGCGATGAGGCCGCCCTTGACGTTGACCGCGTCAGGAACGAGTTCGCCCGCCAACGCCTGTCGCACCGACTTCGCAACGGCGATCCCTGCCTTCTCCTGCGCCTCGTCCGTGGAGGCGCCCAGGTGCGGGGTGGCTACGACGTTGTCGAGGCCGAACAGTGGCGAGTCGGTGCACGGCTCTGTGGCGTACACGTCGAGCCCAGCCCCGGCCACACGTCCTTCCACGAGCGCTTCGTACAGCGCCTGCTCGTCGACGATCCCCCCGCGCGCGGCGTTGATGATGTGCACGCTGGGCTTCACCAGCTTCAAGGCACCCGCGTCGATCAGGCCCACCGTCTCCTTGGTCTTCGGCAGGTGGACGGTGATGAAGTCGGACTGCGCCAGCAGTTCGTCGAGCGGCAGCAGCTTCACGCCGAGTTGGGCGGCACGGGCAGGCTGGACGAAGGGGTCGTAGGCGACCAGGCCTACACCGAAAGCACTCAACCGCTGTGCGACGAGCAGCCCGATGCGGCCCAGTCCGACCACACCCACCGTCTTGTCGGCGAGCTCGACCCCGCTGTACTTGGAGCGCTTCCACTCCCCCTGTCGCAGCGCGGCGTGTGCCGGGGAGATGTTGCGGGCGCTGGCGAGCAGGAGCGCGACCGCCAACTCGGCGGCACTGACGATGTTGGAGGTGGGGGCGTTGACCACCATCACGCCGGCCTGCGTCGCGGCATCGACATCGACGTTGTCGAGGCCGACGCCGGCGCGGGCCACCACTTTGAGGTTCTTCGCCGCTGCGAGGGCCTCCGCATCGATCTGCGTCGCCGAACGCACCAGGATCGCGTCCACGTCGCCGATCTCGCCCAGGAGTGCGGCCCGGTCGGCGCCATCGGTGTGCCGGATCTCGAAGTCGGGTCCGAGGGCTTCGATGGTGGCGGGTGACAGCTCTTCGGCGATCAAGACGATGGGTTTGCTCACCCCTCGATGGTACGAAGTGGGTTCAGGCGGCCCGGAGGTAGCCTGCGGCCACCGCCTCCGCGCGGGGCCCGTAGCCGCCTCCGAACAGGCGGGCGTGAACCAGCAAGGGCCACAACTGGTGAAGCCCCACCCGTTCCTGCCAGCCCGGGGCGAGCGGGAACACGTCTTGATACGCCGACAGGATCCGATCCAGATGCGGGGTCCCGAAGAGCGCCAGCATCGCCAAATCGGTCTCGCGGTGACCCACGTAGGATGCCGGATCGATCACCCGCGGATGGTGCGCCCACAGGATGTTGCCGGACCACAGGTCCCCGTGCAGCAGGCTCGGCGGCTCCGGCGGGCCGGCCCATTCGGGTTCCGCAAGCAGGGCCTCCACCAATGCCGCACAGTGGGGCATCCCCTCATCGACGAGTGGTCGCAGGCGCAGTTCGGCATACATGGGCGCCCACGTGTCGAACGTCCCGGCAGGCATCGGAAGGCGACCGATGCGACCCTGTGCGTGCCCGTCCCCGAAGTCCCCCGCCGGCGCGGCGTGCAGGTGCGCCAGCATCCTGCCCAGCGTGGCGGCGGCAGCCGGGTCGGCCACAGTCTGCTCGACCCACTGCAGGACCAGCCAGTCCTCATCCACGTGCACCACCCCGGGCACCAACCCCGGAACGGCCGCGTCGAGGCCGGCCAATCCCTCGGCCTCCACCGGCAGCAGGTGCGGGTCCGGGAAGCGCGGGGTCTTCGCGAAGTACCGGTCACCGTCGACCTCGATCCGGAATGCCCGGCAGATGTCCCCACCACCGAGCGGGATCGCACTGTGTGACCCCAGGACCGGTTCGAGGTCGTCGATCATGCGCGAGCGGTCCGCGCCGCCAGGCGCGCGGCCAAGGGATCGACGACGAACATGAGCAGCAGAAGGTACGTCGCCATGCTCGGCAGGATCAGAGCGACGACGAAGGCCAGAACGAAGACCCCCGAGATCAGGGTCGTGCGGATCTTGGCCGACCGGGCCGACTCGGTGTCGGCGAAGTCGTCGCGCAGCAGTCCGGGCGTACGTTGGCTGTACCAGACGATCGCCATCATGATGATGCTGATCAACGCCATCCACCCGATGTAGAAGCCTGTCACCTGGGCGCTCGGCTCGTTCTGCACCACGATGTTGGTCGGCAGCGGTAACAGCGCGATCGCGAACAGCCAGGCGAAATTGAGCCACAGCACGACCCGGTCCACCGCCACGATCCGGTCGAACATCCGGTGATGTGCGAACCAGAACACGGCGATGATCACCCAGGTCAGGGTCAGACCCCACAGCAGCTGCGCATTGGCGCTCAGCATCGCGAGGACCTGGCCGTCCTTCGTGTCGAGTTCGGCCAGCGGCAGGAGCAGCACGGTGATGGCGATGGCCACCACCCCGTCACTGAACGCAATGATGCGATCAGACGTGTGCCGCTCCGTCATCGAGCGGCGGTGCCCTCGGTGTAGTCGTCGTCGGTGGCCACCCACGCCATCAGCTTGCGCAGTTCGCGGCCCACCTCTTCGATCTGGTGCTGCTCGGCCTCCGCGCGCATTGCGGCGAATTCTGGCGCACCCGCGTCCTGGTCGTCGATGAAGCGCTGCGCGAAGGCTCCGGACTGGATGTCCGACAGCACGCCCTTCATGTTCTCCTTCACCTGGGCGTCGATCACGCGCGGTCCGGAGACATAGTCGCCGTACTCAGCGGTGTCGGAGACGCTCCAGCGCTGCTTCGCGATGCCGCCTTCGTACATGAGGTCCACGATGAGCTTGAGTTCGTGGAGGCACTCGAAGTAGGCGACCTCGGGCTGGTAGCCGGCCTCGACCAGGGTCTCGAACCCGGCCTGCACGAGTGCGGACGCGCCGCCACACAGCACGGCCTGCTCACCGAACAAGTCGGTCTCGGTCTCCTCGGTGAATGTGGAGCGGATGCCTCCTGCCCGCAGCGCACCCATCGCCCGGGCGTACGACAGCGCCAGCGGCCATGCGTTCCCGGTGGCGTCCTGCTCGACGGCCACGATGCAGGGAACGCCACGTCCTGAGGTGTACTCACGGCGCACGAGGTGGCCGGGGCCCTTGGGAGCGACCATGCAGACGTCAACGTCAGCCGGCGGCTGGATGTACCCGAACCGGATGTTGAAACCGTGGGCGAAGAACAGCGCGTCCCCGGCCTCGAGGTTGTCGGCGATCGCCTCGGCGTAGAGGCCGCGCTGGGCGGGGTCCGGGACGAGCACCATGATCAGGTCCGCCTCGGCGCACGCGGTCGCCGGGTCCACGACCCGCAGGCCTTCGGCCTCGGCCTTGGCCCGCGACTTCGAGCCTTCCGCCAGGCCCACCCGTACATCGACGCCGGAGTCACGCAGGTTCAGCGCGTGGGCGTGACCCTGCGAGCCGTAGCCCAGGATGGCCACCTTGCGGCCCTGGATGATCGACAGGTCGGCATCGTCTTCGTAGAACAGTTCAGCCACTTCTTCTCCTTGTACGGGTGGATCGTGCACAGTCTCTCAGGTGCGCGGGCAGTGTCTTCAGGGGGCCACCGAGACCGCGAGGAACGCCGCGAAGATCGCGATATGGACGCCCGCCTGCTGCAGGGTCGCGCGTCCGGGCACCACGGTCAACGCGGAGACGAACATGGCCACGGCCAGCAGGACGATCTGGACGGGGCCGAGTCCGAGTTCCAGTTGGGTCGGCAGCCAGATCTGGGCCACGGCGATGGTCGGGATCGTCAGGCCGATGCTCGCCATCGCGGAACCGAACGCAAGGTTGAGGCTGGTCTGCACCCGTCCCAGGCGTGCCGCACGGATGGAGGCGATGCCTTCCGGAAGTAGTACCACCAGCGCGATGATCACACCGACGAACGCCACTGGCAGCCCGGCCGAGAGCACAGCCTGTTCGATCGTCGGGGACAACGTCTTCGCCAGCCCGACCACTGCGATCAGCGATACGAGCAGGAGCCCGAGACTGATGGCCGCGGCGCGGTTGCTGGGTGGGGCTGAGTGTTCGTCCTCGCTGTCCATCCCGGGGTTGAGGAAGTAGTCGCGGTGGCGCACCGTCTGTACGAAGACGAACAGCAGGTACAGCGCCAGCGAGGCCACCGCCGCGAACGCCAGTTGCCCGGTGGTGAAGGTGGGGCCCGGGGAACTGGTCGTGAAGGTGGGCAGCACGAGCGTCAGCACCGCCAGCGCGCCGATCGTCGCCAACGCGGCACCGGCCCCCTCCGAATTGAACTTCACGATGGGCCGGCGCAAGGTGGCGGACAACAGCGACAGCCCGACCATCCCGGTGGTGGTGATCATCAAGGCACTGAAGACGGTGTCTCGCGCCAGCGTCTCGGCCTTCGCGCCCCCACTGGCCATCAGAGACACGATCAGCGCGACTTCGATCACCGTGACCGCCACGGCCAGCACAAGGGATCCGTAGGGCTCCCCCACCCGGTGGGCGACCACCTCCGCATGGTGCACGGCCGCAAGCACCGCGGCGACGAGGATCAGCCCGACGACCAGCGCCAGCAACCCTGAGAGGCCGCGACCCCACACGAGGAGCAGGACGACGAAGCCGACCAGTGGCGCTGTGCGGGCAGCGATCTCCACTAGGCCGGGCGCTCGACCGAGCGCAGTGCCCGGTCGGAGATCGACTTCCCGCCGCGTCCCACGGCCACCATCCCCGACTGCACGAGTTCCTTGATCCCGTACGGTTCGAGCACCCGTAGCAGCGCTTCGAGCTTCTCCCGGCTGCCTGTGGCCTCGATCGTGAGCGTCTCAGGCGCGACATCCACGACCTTCGCGCGGAACAGGGTCACCACCTCGAGCACGTTGCTGCGCATCGCGTCGTTGGCCTTGACCTTCACAAGAACCAGCTCCCGCTGGACGGACTGGTCGTCGAGCTCGACGATCTTGAGCACGTTGACGAGCTTGTTCAGTTGCTTGGTCACCTGCTCCAGCGGGAGGCGGTCGACGCTGATCACGATGGTCATCCGGCTCACCTCGGGGTTCTCGGTCGGACCCACCGCGAGCGAGTCGATGTTGAACCCACGCCGGCTGAACAGGCCCGCGATCCGGGCGAGCACACCCGGCTTGTTCTCGACGAGAACGGACAGTGTGTGGCGGGTCATCAGTCCTCCCGGTCCCATGCCGGCGCGAGGTCGCGCGCGGTCGTGATGAGGTCGTTGCTGGTGCCGGCCGGAACCATCGGCCACACCATCGCGTCGCGATGCACCTGGAAATCGATGACGACCGGTGCGTCGTTGAGCGACATGGCCTTCTCGATCACGGCATCCACCTGCTCGCGGCTGTCGGCGCGCAGGCCGTAACAGCCGTAGGCCTCGGCGAGCTTCACGAAGTCCGGGAACTGGTGGGACTGCAGGTCGGTGTTGGAGTAGCGCTCGTTGTAGAACAGCGTCTGCCACTGCCGCACCATGCCGAGGCTGGAGTTGTTGATCAGCGCCACCTTGATCGGGATGTTGTTGATCGCGCAGGTGGCCAACTCCTGGTTGGTCATCTGGAAGCAGCCGTCACCATCGATGGCCCAGACGACCTTGTCCGGGGCGCCGACCTTGGCACCCATGGCCGCCGGCACGGAGTAGCCCATCGTCCCGAGCCCACCGGAGCTCAGCCAGTGTCCGGGCTTCTCATAGTTGATGAACTGCGAGGCCCACATCTGGTGCTGGCCGACGCCTGCGACGTAGATCGCGTCCGGTCCCACGATCTGGCCGAGCCGCTCGATGACGAACTGTGGCTCGAGCGCATCGGGGTGCGCGTCGTAGCCGAGCGGGAAGCGCTCCTTCCAGCCGTTGAGCGTCTCCCACCACTGCGCGATGTCGATGTCGTCCTTGCGGGACTTCAACGCGTCGATCAGCCCGATGATGGTCGCCCGGGCGTCGCCGACGATCGGCACGTCGGCGTGGCGGTTCTTGCCGATCTCAGCGGGGTCGATGTCCGCGTGGATGACCTTGGCGTCAGGTGCGAACGAGTCCAACTTGCCGGTCACGCGATCGTCGAAGCGGGTGCCGAGCGCGATGAGAAGGTCCGCCTTCTGAAGCGCCCCCACCGCAGGAACCGTCCCGTGCATCCCCGGCATACCGAGGTTCTGCGGGTGACTGTCCGGGAACGCGCCGCGCGCCATCAAGGTGGTCACCACCGGGATCCCGGTCATCTCGGCGAGTTCGAGCAGCTCGGGCGCGGCGCCGGAGCGGACGATCCCGCCGCCGATGTACAGGACCGGGCGCTTGGACTTCGCGATGAGCTTCGCGGCCTCCTTGAGCTGCTTGCCGTGCGGCGTGGTGTTGGGCCGGTAGCCGGGCAACTCGATCTCGTCCGGCCATTCGAAGGTTGTTTGGGCGGCCAGGGCGTCCTTGCTGATGTCCACAAGAACCGGCCCCGGCCGCCCAGTGCCTGCCAGGTGGAACGCCTCGGCGATCACGCGCGGGATCTCCGCGGGATCGGTGACGAGGTAGTTGTGCTTGACGATCGGCATGGTGATGCCGGAGATGTCAGCTTCCTGGAAGGCGTCT
>RRZU011439181.1_pt1 | contig 12448 bp, 11 predicted proteins | sample 2165561 | NCBI WGS metagenome assembly RRZU01 (sample SAMN10456909, study PRJNA506462) | wastewater metagenome | isolation source: wastewater sludge | place: USA: Moscow, Idaho | reverse complement strand
TTCGGACGCATCGTCCCTTGCGGCATCGCAGATGCCGGGGTCAGCTCGCTGGCCGAGGAGTTGGCCGACCCGCCCACCGTCGCCCAGGCCGCCCGGGATGTGGTGCCGCACCTGGACGATCTGCTCGGCCGATTCGTCCCGTTCGACGCTGACTGACCATGGTCTGCGCCGGGGTCGCCGGGTTAGGCTGCCTGGGTGACCGCTCAACCAACTGGACGCCGGCTGCTGCGTCTCGAGGTGCGCAACTCGCAGACCCCCATCGAGGCCAAGCCGGAGTGGATCCGCACCCGGGCGGTGACCGGCCCCAACTACAACGACCTGCAGAACATCATGGTCGCCGAGGGCCTGCACACCGTCTGCCAGGAGGCGGGCTGCCCCAACATCTACGAGTGCTGGGAGGACCGCGAGGCCACCTTCCTGACCGGCGGGGACGCCTGCACCAGACGCTGCGATTTCTGCCAGATCGAGTCGGCCAAGCCCACCCGGTACGACACCGATGAGCCGGTGCGCGTCGCCCAGAGCGTGCAGAAGATGGGCCTTCGCTACGCCACCGTCACCGGCGTCTGCCGCGACGACCTGCCCGACGAGGGGGCCTGGCTCTACGCCGAGACGATCCGCCAGATCCACGACCAGAACCCGGGGGTGGGCGTCGAGATGCTCGCGCCCGACTTCTCGGGCCATCCCGAACTGATCGACCAGGTGCTGGGCACCCGCCCGGAGGTCTTCGCGCACAACGTCGAGACCGTGCCGCGGATCTTCCGGGCGATCCGGCCCGGCTTCGACTACCAGCGGTCGCTGGACGTGCTCACCCGGTCTCGGGACGCCGGACTGGTCACCAAGTCGAACCTGATTCTGGGCATGGGCGAGACCCGGGCGGAGATCAGCCAGGCGCTGACCGACCTGCGCGAGGCCGGCGCCCATCTGGTCACCATCACCCAGTACCTGCGCCCGAACGTGCGGCTGCACCCGATCGAGCGCTGGGTCACCCCGCAGGAGTTCGCTGAACTGGCCGAGGAGGCGCCCGAGACCGGTTTCGAGGGCGTGCTGAGTGGGCCGCTGGTGCGCTCGTCCTACCGCGCCGGCCGGCTCTATCGGCAGGCGCTGCAGGCGTTGGGACGCAGCGTCTGAGCTTGTGAGCAGGCCCTGACTTCCCTGACGCGGGATGGACGCTCACAGCCGGGTGCGGATCCAGTCCAGGTCGGCGATGTGGTCGGCGACCCCACCGGGAGTCTCGATGATCACCGGAGCCGCGGCGTCCCGGATCACCTGCATAATGAACTCGGGATCGGCCTGGCCCTTCCCGAGGTTCGCATGCCGGTCGGCGCCGGAACCGGCGGCGTCCCGCGAATCATTGACGTGCACCAGGTCGATGCGTCCGGTGATCGCCTTGATCCGGCCGACCAGATCGTCCAGGTCCTCACCCGATGCATGGGCATGGCAGGTGTCCAGGCAGAAACCGACGTGATCGAACCCGGACGCCTGACTGATTGCCTCCCACAGCCGGGCGATGGCATCAACCCGCCGGGCCATGGCGTGGGCGCCACCGGCGGTGTTCTCGATCAGCAGTGGGCAGTCCATACGCAGCCCGTCGATCGCCTTGAACCAGTTCTCGAAGCCCACTGCCGGGTCATCTTCGGCCGTGACATGCCCGCCGTGCACGATCAAGCCCCGCGCGCCGATCTCGGCCGCTGCGCTCAAGTGCTGTTGCAGCAGTTTGCGGCTGGGGATGCGAATGCGGTTGTTCGTAGACGCCACGTTCATCACGTAGGGGGCGTGCACATAGACGCCGATGCCAGCCTGCTCGGCGGCGTCCTTCAGCCCGGCCGCACCCCCTGGGTAGAGCACCTTTGGGCCCTTCCAGCTCTGCAGCTCACCCAGTGAATGCTGGACGATCCGCACCCCACGTGCCTGGGCCTCGGCGATCGGGTCGGACTGGTCGACATTGGCGCCCAACTCGAGGGGGCTTGCCTGGCTGGTCATGGCCCAACAGTAGGTGAACCGGCCGGCGGCCGGCCGCGCCGCCTGGCGTCGCCAGGCACCGCGCCCGCCCCGTGACAGACTGGGCGGGTGATTTGGTGGGACGTCGCAGCGGACTACCTGGTGGCCTTGTTCCGAACTGCCAGGCAGGCGCTGGGCGCCAACCCCGATGCCTTGCAGCAGGCCGCCGGGTTCGGCTGGGCGGTACCGATCGGGATCGCGATCGTGGCCGGTGCCTCCATGATGACCGGCCAGTCGCTGGTGCTGGCGATCAACCGGGTGCCGCGCCGCCGCGGCGTCCTGACGGTGGCCGCCGCCGGGCTGGGGTCGGTGGCGGTGGCGGGGTTGGAGGCCGTGCTGGTCTGGGGCCTGGCCCGGCTGATCGTCGGTGAATCCCGGCCGATCACCGAACTGCTGCCCGCCGTGCTGGTGGGGTTCGCGCCCTACTGGCTGGGCTTTTTGGTGCTGCTGCCCTATACCGGGCCTGGTATCGCGCGGGTCCTGCAGATCTGGCATGTGATTGCCCTGTGGACGCTGCTGACCCCGGTGCTGGGCACCGATCGCGGCACGGCCCTGCTGGTTACCGCCGGGGCGTGGTTGGCCACCGTGGCGGTCGATTTCGTCGCCGAGCATTCGCCGTTGCGGTTGCGCGAACGACTGTTCCGGCTGCTCACCGGGTCGAAGGCGACCACCTCACGCGATCTGATGGCTGCGGCGTCCTCACCGGTGGTGCCGCAGTGATCGGCCAAGTCGTGGTCTGGATCGTCATCGCACTGGTGATCGCTGGCCTGGTGGCGCCCAACGAGGCGCTCACCTGGTGGCGTCGCGGGCAGCAGGGGCGCCGCGGGGTCGAGTGGCCCAGCCTGGCGGAGGCCTTCGCCCTGCCCGGCGGCGAACCCGGCGAAGTGCCCGCCCAGTTGCCCCCCGAGACCGATCACTACCTGGTCTACCTGTCGGGGATCGGCATCAGCGGCCCCGAGCAGCTGCCGGTCTTCGAGACCCCCATGGTGGAGCGGCTGGCCGAGCGGGTCAGGCGCACCACCGTGATCTGGGACATCTACCCCTATTCGCCGGCCAACACCGCGCTGACCCAAGGACGCCGGCTGAGCGGCCTGTGGCGTCGACTGGTTGCCTGGAAGTCTGAACAGCGGCTGGGTGCGGTGGCCTTCCTGATCAACCTGCGCAACGCCTTCCAGGTCTTCGTCAGCGTCGACCGGCGCTATGGCCCGGTCTTCAACTGGGCGATCGCCCAGCAGATCGCGGCGGCCCTGCTGCGGCACGGCTACGTGCCGCAGCACCGCAAGCCGGTCACCCTGCTCGGTTGGAGCGGCGGAGCCCAGATCGCCGCCGGTGCGGCCTGGTACCTGTCGGTGCTGGGCATGGACGTGCGGGTGATCTCGATGGCCGGGCTGCTCGGCTCGGATCCGGGGCTGGACCGGGCGCGACAGATCTGGCACCTGCACGGGGACGACGACTTGGTGGTCGGGTTGGGCGTCGTGCTGGCGCCACGGCGCTGGCCGATCTTCGCCAACTCCGAGTGGAACCGTGCCCGCCGCGAGGGACGCCTGCAGTTCGTCAGCCTGGGCCCGCTCAAGCACACCGGCAAGGGTGGCTACTTCGCCGCCGGCCCGCTGCTGCCCGACGGCCGGGAGCCGCGCCAGGCGACCGCCGACCACATCGTCCAAGTGCTGGTGGACGCGGGCCTGGCGTCCGACAACTTCGCTGTGCAGCCCGAGATCTGACGGTGCAGGCGGGCACCGAAGCGACCGCCGGCCGTGCTCACCGGTCGGCGAAGGCGGCGAGCACAGCGTCCCGCAGCGCGTCCAGGCCCATCGTCCCCAGCGACAGTGCCACGGAGTGGAACTCGGCGAGATCGAAGGCATCCCCGAGCCGGGTGCGGACCTGCTCGCGCAGGTCCAGCCAGCACTGCTCGCCGAGGCGGTAGCTGGGGGCCTGGCCGGGCCAGCCGTGGTAGCGCAGCACCTCGAACCGGGCGTTGGCAGCGGGCATTGAGACGTGGGCGTTGAAGCAGCGCCAGGCCTTGTCGAACGTCCAGTCTCCGCCACCCAGCGATTCGGGGGCGGGCAGCCCACAGTGGACGCCCAGGTCGATCACGACCCGGACGGCCCGCAGTGACTGGGAATCCAGCAGCCCCAGCGCCATCCCGGGATCGTCCAGGAAGCCCAGTTCGGCCATCAGGCGTTCGGCGTACAGTGCCCAGCCCTCGCCGTGGCCGGAGACCCAGAGCCCGTGGCGGCGCCACTGGTTCAGCTCGGGGTTCGCCAGCGCCAGGGCGTGCTGCAGGTGATGGCCGGGCGCCCCCTCGTGGTAGACCGTGGTCAGCTCACGCCAAGTGGTGAACTCGTTCACTCCGTCGGGCACCGACCACCACATGCGTCCCGGTCGGGTGAAGTCGTCGCTGGGCGGGGTGTAGTAGATGCCACCGTCATGGGTGTCGGCGATGCGGCACTCGATCCGGCGCAGCGGTTCGGGGATCACGAAATGCCCGCCGGCGACCAGGCCGGCGATCGCATCGTCGGCGCGGTGCTGCATCCACTCACACAAGGCCGCGGTGCCCCTCAGTTGATAGGCGGGGTCGGCGTCCAACGCGGCTTGGGCTTGCCCGATCGTGCCGCCGGGGACGATCTGGTCGGCCGTCTCGGCCATTCGGGCCTGCACCTTGGCCACCTCGTCCAGCCCCCAGGCGTAGGTCTGGTCGATGTCGATGCTGGTGCCCAGGAACCCCCGGGACGCCAGCAGGTAGCGTTCGCGTCCCACCGCGTCGACCTCGCTGGCCTGGGGCAGCAATTCGGCCGCGATGCGGTCGGCCACCGCCCAGAACGCGGCCTTGGCCACCGCCAGGCCGGCCGTCAGGTCGGCTGTCAGGCTGGCCGGACGCGCACCGGCTGCGTCCCCCAAGACGTCGAAGTAGCCACCGGCGCCAGCCCAGCTGCGGCACTGTTCAGCCAGCAACTCCGCTTGTCGGCGAGCCGGCGGCAGTCCGGCGCCGACCGCGGCCTGCTGGGAGCCGAACCAGCCGTCGATCGCTGCGGGCACGGCCTGCAGCCGGCGGGCGATCATCGCCCAGTCGTCGTCGCCGGACTGCGGCATCAGGTCGTAGACCTCGCGGATCGAGTGTAGGTCGCTGGCGATGCCGTTCACCGACAGCAAGTCGGCGCCCATCTCACGGGTCTCCAGTTCCAGCCCGAGCCGCTCGTCCAGCAGCGCCAGGGTGATGCGGTCCACCTCGTCGTGCGGGGTCAGTGCCCTCGCCTCGGTCAACGTCCGGCGGGCCAGGTCAGTGAACCCAGCCCGCCCGTCGGGGGAGAAGTCGTCGTAGCGGTCCTGGCCGAAGTCGAGGCCCAGGTAGGTCGCGAGCACCGGACTGAGTTCCACCGCGGCGGCGAGGTGGCGCTCGGCCAAGGCGTCCACCGCGGTCGGGATTCGGGATTCGGGCATGGGGCAACCCTAACCATCAGGCCAGGTCTCGCAGACCGGCCCGGACGAACCTGCGTCCGGGCCTCGTGGAAAGATGAACCCGGCCACCCAAGTCAATGGAGGAAGAGTCGATGTCGAAGGTGACGTTCTACCGCGGCCAGCAATTGCCGCTCGAGATGCACAAGGTGCGCATCATCCAGAAGCTGACCCTGCTGCCGATCGAGCAGCGTCTGGCTGCCATGGAGCAGGCCGGGCACAACACGTTCCTGCTGCAGAACGTCGATGTCTTCCTCGACATGCTGACCGACTCCGGCGTCAACGCGATGAGCCAGGACCAGCAAGCCGCGATGTTCACCGCCGACGACGCCTACGCCGGCTCGGCCACCTTCACCAGACTGCACAACAAGGTGGTCGAACTCTTCGGCATGCCGTGGTTCCTGCCCACCCACCAAGGACGCGCCGCCGAGAACATCTTGTCGCGCGCGTTGATCCGCCCGGGCACCGCGGTGCCGATGAACTACCACTTCACCACCTCGAAGGCCCATGTGGTCGAGAACGGCGGCGAGGTGATCGAGATGATCCCACCCGAAGGCCTGGCCGTCACCAGCACCAACCCGTTCAAGGGCAACTTCGACGTGCCCCGGCTGCGCACCTACCTCGCCGAACACGGGCCCGAGGCGGTCAGCTTCGTCCGCATGGAGGCCGGCACCAACCTGATCGGCGGCCAGCCGTTCTCACTGGCCAACCAGCGCGAGGTCTACGCGGTCTGCCGTGAGTACGCGATCCCGCTGGTGCTGGACGCCTCACTGCTCGCCGACAACCTCTACTTCATGAAGGTCCGCGAGGCCCAATGCGCCGAGATGTCGATCCCCGAGATCACCCAGGCGATGGCCGAGGCCTGCGACATCTTGTACTTCTCGGCCCGCAAGCTGGGGTTCGGCCGCGGTGGCGGCATCTGCATCCGCGACGAACAGATGTACAAGCGGATGCGTGGCCTGGTGCCGTTGTATGAGGGCTTCTTGACCTATGGCGGCATGTCGGTGCGCGAGATGGAGGCCATCACCGTCGGCCTGGACGAGACCATGGACGAGGACATGATCAACCAGGGTCCGTTGTTCATCGACTACATGGTCACCGAACTCGACCGCCGCAACATCCCGGTGATCACCCCACCCGGCGGACTGGGTGCCCACCTGGACGCGTTGCGTTTCCTCGATCACGTGCCGCAGACCAAGTACCCGGCGGCAGCGCTGGCGTCCGCCCTGTTCGTGGCGTCGGGGGTGCGGGGGATGGAGCGCGGTACCATGTCGGAGGCCCGCGACGCCAGCGGCATCGAACCGCTGGCGCACATGGAACTGGTCCGGCTCGCCCTGCCCCGAAGGGTCTTCACCTTGTCGCAGGTCAACTACGCGATCGACCGGATCGACTGGCTCTACCAGCAGCGACGGCTGATCGGCGGCATGACGTGGGTGGAGGAGCCCGAGATCCTGCGCTTCTTCTACGGACGTCTGGCCCCGATCACCGACTGGCCGTCGCAGCTGGTCAGCCGCTTCCGCGCCGACTTCGGCGACAGCCTCTGAGCTCGCTGGCGGCCCGGGACCCGGCCGTTCAGCGGGGGCACGGGCCGCACCTGCGGACTCAGTTACGGGCGCCGGCCAGTGACTCCAGTTCGGCGATCCCATTCAGGGTCGAAACCGGCGGCTCTTGCTCCAGCGTCGGGTCGAGGGCGAGGTACGCCTTGGTCTCGCGGGCGATCAAGCCGGAGCAGATCAGCAGACCGATCAGGTTGGGCAGCGCCATCAGGCCGTTGGCGATATCTGAGAACGTCCACACCAGGTCGAGTTCCATGGTGGCGCCGACGAAGACCACTGCGCTGAACAGCACCCGATACCAGACGACCGCGCGCAGCCCGAGGAGCCGCTCAATATTGCGCTCGCCGTAGTAGGCCCAGCCGAGAATGGTGGAGTAGGCGAAGAAGACGATCGCGATCGACACTATTGCGCCGCCCCAGGCGCCGGGCAAACCGGTGCTGAACCCCTCCGCGGTCAGCGCGGCCCCCGTCGAACCGTTGCGCCAGACCCCGGTGGTCAAGATGACCAGACCGGTCATACTGACCACGATGATCGTGTCGATGAAGGTCTGGGTCATCGAGACCAAGCCTTGGCGCACCGGGTGCTTCGTCTTGGCAGCTGCGGCGACGATCGCGGCCGAACCCATCCCGGACTCGTTCGAGAAGATGCCGCGGGCGATGCCGAACTGGATCGCCTGCGCGACGACGGCTCCGGTGAAACCGCCCACCGCGGCGGTGCCGGTGAACGCGGCGCTGAAGACCAGGCCGAACGCCGGCAGGATGCCCTGCCAGTTGATGCCCAGGACGACGAAGCCGGCGACCAGATAGAAGATGATCATGATGGGCACCATCAGGGCGGTGACATTGCTGATCGACTTGATGCCACCGAGCAGGACGATCGCGGTCAAGACCGCGAGCACCACGCCGACAACCGCGGTGTTCAGCCCGAAGGTGGTGTGCAGCGCGGCCGCCACCGAGTTCGACTGCGTCATGTTGCCGATGCCGAAGGCCGCGAGCGACGCCGCGACCGCGAAGAACAGCGACAGGCCCAACCCGAACTTGTTCGGGATCGCCTTCGCCAGGTAGTGCTGCGGACCGCCGTTCATCTCACCCTTGGCGTCGACGGTGCGGAAGCGGACGCCCATGAAGGCTTCGGAGTACTTGGCGGCCATCCCGAAGATCGCGGAGATCCACATCCAGAACAGCGCTCCCGGCCCACCGAGATGGATCGCGGTGGCCACCCCGGCGATGTTGCCGACGCCGACCGTGGCGGCCAGCGCCGTCGACAGCGCGTGGAAGTGCGACACGTCACCCTGCTCGTCGTCGCCGTCCCCGCGGCGCAGGAACGCCAACCGCAGGGCGGGCACGAGTTTGGTGAACTGAACGCCGCCCAGCCGGACGGTCAGCCAGATGCCGGTACCGAGCAGCAGCGGGATGAGGACGAACGGCCCCCAAATGATGCCATCGATCTGGTTGAGGATTTCGAGCATGCGCGTCTCCTGAGGTTTCTATGGGGTGAGTGTGCTCACTGGTGACGTCCGGTGCGGGCGACCCGGGTCGCTGACCCGTCTGACATTGCAGCATGGGCAGCTCGGGGCCGCCCGCGATGCCCGGGATCCGGACCGCGGGTAGCCTGAGCGCATGATCCCACCTGTTGTCGACGTGGCCTGGCTGGCCGGGCATCCGCAAGCAGTGATCGCCGATGTGCGCTGGTATCTTGACGGACGCTCCGGTGCGCAGGCGTACGCAGCCGGACACATTCCCGGCGCCATCTTCATTGATCTGGACGCCGAGCTCGCGGCCCCGGCGTCCCCCGAAGCGGGCCGCCATCCGCTGCCCGACCCGGAGAAGTTCGCGTCCGCGATGGTGGACGCCGGCGTCAGCGACGACTCGATCGTGGTCGCCTACGACGATGCCGGTGGTTTCTCCGCGGGACGCCTGGTCTGGGTGCTGCGGGCCATTGGGGTGGACGCCGCCCTGCTCGACGGCGGGCTGGCGGCTTGGCCGGGCGAATTGAGCACCGCCGAACCCCAGGAGTCCGACGAGGAGGTCACTTTCGGGATCAGGGGTTGGGGGCCTGACGTGGTGGCCACCATCGACGAGGCGGCGCGCGGCCCGGTTGTGATCGACGCGCGGTCGGCCGAACGCTACCGCGGTGAGGGCGGTGCCGCACTTGACCCGAAGTCAGGCCACATCCCAGGCGCCCTGAGCGCCCCGATGACGGGCAACCTCGACGCCAGCAACCACTTCCTGGCTCCCGAGACGTTGCGTGAGCGGTTCGCCGCTCTGGGCATCACCGATGCCAACCCGGTCATCTCGTACTGCGGTTCGGGTGTCACGGCCTGCCACAACTTGATCGCAATGGAGTATGCCAGCCTGGGACGCGGTCGGCTCTACGTCGGATCCTGGTCGCAGTATTCGGCCACCGATCGGCCGATCGCCACCGGCCCGCACCCCCAGAGGAGCTGAAAGGGCAGGTCTCGGCCGCAAGCGCCGGATCTGGTGTGCAGATTGCGGAGGATCGGGCAGCGTCTATGCTGCCCGATCCTCCGCATTGTGCATCAGACGGCAGTTCGGGCACGGGGTCAGCACACCCTGCCAGCCGTGGGCGTACAGCACCGCGGCGATCTGCCGGGCCACCTTGCAGGGGCCCTCGGTCACGTCGGCCCAGCCGTAGCGCAGGGTGACGCGTCCATGGACCGCGTGGTGGTTGTCCCGGTCCATGTCCCGGAACCGGCCCTCGCCCTCGTGCCCGAGCCGGCCGTCCAGTTCGGTGATGACCACCCCGCCGAGATACTCCACGTCGGTGCGGTGGCGCAAACCTTGAACCTGGCGGGCTCCTGTCGGCAGCCCGTGTGCACGCTCGACGTCCCGGCGGAAGATCCTCTCCAGTTCACTGTGCACCCCTTCCTGGTGGTCTTGCAGGATCGCCAGGATCAGCTTGCGGTTGGGGTGCCGCTGGCGGGCGGCGAGGGCCTTCGAGATCGCAGACGCGGTCGTTCTCCGAGTGTGCAGGGCAGCCGCGATCCATTTGCTGGTACGTGCCGGGTCGTCCAGGCACAGGTCAAGAACGGTGTCGGGGAGTGGGGAACGCGGCGGCGAGCCGGTTGAACCAGGCAGGTTCCGCGTGCGGATGAACTGCCAGCAGTCGCGGTCCTGGAGGCGCACCTCGTCCGGGATGAGGATCTGGATCGTCTCGGGCGGGTCGGGGTGGATGGCCCACAGGTGGCCCGCAGCGCGTCGGCACAGCATCGCCTGGTCGCCGCCGACCAGGACGCCACCCCAGGCCAAGGACTGCCATGAGGCGCGGGTGCCGTTGGTGTGGTAGAGGCCGGACGCCAGTGGCGTCCAGATCTCCTGGGTCAGCAACCGGTGCAGCACCGAGCGGGTCAGACCGAGCCCGAGTGCTTGTTCGCGGGTGAGGACGTCGGCCTGCTCAGCGGCGAGGCGGCGCAGTTCTGGGGGGATCGATTTGCGGGGGTGCACCTCTCCAGCGTGGTGGGTTCGGCGCGACGGATCCAGTGGCACTGCGATGCTGTGGATAGCTGAGCGGCCGGACGCACATTGCGGAAGATCTGGCAGCGTCTGTGCTGCCCGATCCTCCGCAATACTCCCGCGGGCCGCGGCCACCCTGCGCAGTCATCCGCACTGTGTATCTGATGCCGGGTGAATCAGGCGTTGGGGCACTCACCGGTGCCGTGCGCTGCGGTCTCGTCGGCCGGGCCCTGTCGCGCCCCCTGCTGGGCGTTCTGGCCGGTGCCGTCACAGGTGCCGTCACAGGTGCCGTCGCAGTTCTGCTGCCGCTGTTGGGTGTTGCCGCCTTGGCGGCCCATCGCGCCCGGTCCATAGCCGCCCTGACCGTTGGCGGCCTGTTGACCGCCGCCCTGCTGGCCGGAGGCGGCCCGCTCATAGGCGGCCAGGTGGTTCTCCGAGCCGCCCTTCAGGTTCTCCAAGACGGTGCGCACCGCGGTGGTCTCGGTGGTCGCCAGTTCATGCTCAAGGTCGGCGATGTCGCGCGTCTCCAAGTCGACACCCACCTGGTAGGCGTCCTGCAGCGACTGCATGCCTTGGGCATACCACTGGTCGTAGAGACCTTGCAGGGTGGCGTCCGAGAAGCTGCCGGCGGTCGCCCCGGCCGCGGGATCGTCGATGCCGTATTGGGTGAGTAGTCTCCCGACAGCGTCGAAGTGCCGCTGCTCGGATGCCACGATCTTCGAGAACGGACGAGCGCCGTCGTACTGATCGGAGAATGCCTGGTACAGGTCGCGGGCGAGTCGCTCCTCCTCGCGGCTGAAGATGAGGCCGGCGATTTCGGCGTCGCTCAACTCGCCGTCATCGGCGAAGGCCATCGGCAGGGCAGTCAGACTGAACGCCGCGATGCCCGCCACGGCAAGGGCGGAGATTCGAGTGGAGGTCTTCATGGTGTCGTCCTTCGTGTTCCCAAGGGCTGGGGTACCAGCCGATACAACAAGTAGATGCCCGCCATGTGAAGCACCTCCGAAGGCGATCGTGAAGCTTCGGTGAAGCCACGCTGCCAATCGCCCTGGCCGCCCTGTCGGCCCGCCAAGGGCACCACAATGGGGATTGTGGGTCGAACCGTTCTGGTCGTCGATGACGAACCGCAAATCCGCGCGCTGCTGCGCGAATACCTGGCCGCCGAGGGCTACCAGGTGCTGGAGGCCGACTCCGGGGCGACTGCCCTGCGTCAGCTCGGGATGCTCAGTGAGCCAGTCGCGAGGAACGTCGACCTGGTCCTGCTCGACATTGGGCTGCCCGACGTGGATGGTCTCCAAGTGCTCACCCAACTGCGGCGCAGCTCTCAGGTCTACGTGATCCTGGTGACCGCCCGCACCGAGGAGACCGACAAACTGGTCGGTTTGACGGTGGGCGCCGACGACTACATCACCAAACCGTTTAGCGTCCGCGAGGTGGTCGCGCGCATCAAGGCGGCCTTCCGCCGGATGGACGCCAGCACTGAACCTGACGACGCCGACGTCATCGTGATCGGCGACCTGCGGATCGACCTCGGCGCCCACGAGGTGCGGCAGGCCGGGGCCTTGGTCGAGCTCTCCGCACTCGACTTCGACCTACTCGCTGCGCTGGCCGCCAGCCCGGGACGCGTGCTGTCCCGCGTCCAGTTGCTCGAGAAGGTCTGGGGATACGACTTCTACGGCGATGAACGGGTGGTCGACGTGCACATCCGCACCATGCGGAAGGCCTTGGCCGATGACCCGCTTGAGCCCCGGTACATCGCCACGGTGCGCGGCGTCGGCTACAAGTTCCTGCCCGGGAGACCTCGGTGAACCGCGTCCCGGTGAAGGGCCCCTTCGGCAGGCTCAGCGTCCAACTCGTGGTTTCGCACGTGCTGGTGGGTGTTGCGTCCTTGATCACCACCACGGTGCTGGTCTTCCTGCTCGCCCCCCGCCTGTTCGACACCATGGGCACTGGGTCGGGTGAGATGAC
>RRZU010364888.1_pt1 | contig 12448 bp, 13 predicted proteins | sample 2165561 | NCBI WGS metagenome assembly RRZU01 (sample SAMN10456909, study PRJNA506462) | wastewater metagenome | isolation source: wastewater sludge | place: USA: Moscow, Idaho | reverse complement strand
ATGAAAGATTACAATTAAGAGAAACAAATGACCAACTAATGAGGCACATTGAGGAATTAGATACAATAAGAGATAAAGTAGCTTTAATTCAAGAAGAGCTATCAAATATGTTAAGTGATCAAATGAACAAAAAAATGTATGTACTTTCTATAATTTCAGCTATATTTTTACCATTAAGTTTTTTAACGGGACTTTTAGGAATAAATATAGGTGGAATCCCAGGTGCCGAAAATCAAAATGCTTTTAATATTTTCTCACTAATATTAATAGCAATCGTTAGTTTTCAATATTGGATATTTAAAAAGAAGAAATGGATTTGAATATGATAGATACAGAAGAAAAAATAATAACAAGAGAATATTCCTTAGGAATAATAGCAGATTTTAAAAATGATGAATTTGAAGGACATCCTTATGATTTAGCTCAAGAGCTTGTTGAGTTAAGAGAAATAAATGAAGATGACTATGAGTATATTTGTAAAAAAATGCCAAGTGAATTACTTGCTGAAATCTTATGCGAGATGCCAAACTATGTTCAAGAGGAAATTTCAGATGTTTTAAGTGATAAAAAAATTGCAAATATTACTTCAAAAATGGATAGTGATGATGCTAGTATGCTTATTTATAATATCTCACAAAATGATGAAGAAGCAGCCGAAATAATTCTATCTAAATTAAATGAAGAAGATAAGAAAACAATAAAACATCTAAACTCATATGAAGAAGATGAAGCTGGTGCATATATGCAAAATGAGCTTTTTAAAGTTTCTTTAGATGAAAATATCGGAGATTCTTTAAAAAGATTAAAGCAGTTAAAAGAAGATGATATTTTAGATAATATTTTTCATGCACATATAGTAACCATAGATAACGAATATATAGGTTCAATTGGTTTAGAAGAACTTATTTTATTTGATTACACTTTAAAATATGCAGATCTTCCTGAAGAAAAGTTCACAAACTACAGCTTAAATGATAAAGAAGATATAGAAGATGCTGTTGATATGTTTACAAACTATAACTTAAGTGCCTTAGCAGTTGTTGATGGTAATAATAAACTACTTGGAAGAATTACACATGATGATATCCATGATATTATCCAACAAATAGATACAAAACAATTGTATAGTCTTGCAGGGGTTAGTGATGATGCAGAGCATGAAGAAAGTATTTATTTAATTGGTAGAAATAGAGCAATGTGGTTAGGAATAAATCTAATTACAGCCGTTTTAGCTTCTTTGGTTATTGGTTTATTTGATGCAACTATTCAATCTTTTGTTGCCCTTGCTGTTTTAATGCCTATTGTTGCTTCTATGGGTGGAAATGCAGGAACACAAACACTAACAGTTACCGTGCGACAAATGGCTTTGGGTGAAATAGATTATCAAGATGCAAAAAAGATTATATATAAAGAAGTTATGATATCGGTTGTTAATGGATTGTTATTTGCAGCTGTTATAGGAGTCGTTGCCTATCTTTGGTTTAATATACCTCTTTTAGGTGTAGTAATTGCCATATCTATGATTATTAATCTATTTAGTGCAGGTTTCTTTGGAGCAGTAATTCCTATTGTTTTACAAAAGAAAGGTATTGATCCTGCTATTGGTTCAACTGTAATTCTAACAACTGTAACTGATGTTGTTGGTTTCTTTAGTTTTTTAGGACTAGCAACACTAATTTTATTATAATAAGAGAGTTTATCTCTTATTATATTTTATTGAAGAGTATAATGATAATAAAATAAATGAAACTCCTATAAGTCCAGTTATTGCTTCTGGAATATGATATTGTATATTTAAAAGCATTATGAAAGCTAAAATACCTATTGCGTAATGTGCCCCATGTTCTAGAAAAACATACTCATTTAAAGTCTCTTTTTCAACAAGATAAATCGTAATTGATCTTACAAATAAAGCTCCAACTCCAAGTCCTACCATTATTATGATAATATCTTTAGTAATAGCAAAAGCTCCAATTACTCCATCAAATGAAAAAGAAGCATCTAGAACTTCTAAATAGATAAATCCCCCAATACTACCTGTTTTAACCATATTCTCAATATCTTTACCATTTCTTTCTAATAAATGACATAAAACTTGAATTGATAAATAAATTAGAATTCCCCATGTCCCTGCAATATAGAAATCAATTTTTTTATCTTCTTCAACTAAAAAAGAGAATAAAAATAATACTAAAATTGAAACTATATATGAAGAGAATCTTATTTTCCCTAATGTAGCAATTTTTTGTTCAAGTTTTCCAATCCAGTGAAGTTCTCTTTCATCATCAAATAAGAAATCTAAAAAAACTAAAAGTAAGAACATACTTCCAAAGGCAGAAACTTCGATATGATGTGATACTAATTTTTGTGAATATTCATCTGGATTATTAATAGCTAAATTCCAAACTTCTATTATTCCCATATCAGCAGTAAATGCAACAATAGCTAGTGGGAAAACTAATCTCATACCAAAAACTGCGACCAATATACCAACAGTAAGGAACATTTTTTTCCAAAAAGCATTCCAATGTTTTAAAATTGAAGCATTTACTATAGCATTGTCAAATGATAAAGAAACTTCCATCAAAATTAAAATAGAAGTTAGCCATAACATATTTAAAGCAGTAGCTAAGCCACCTTTTTGGAAACCAAAATAGCTAATAAAAGCTAATGTAATAAATGTGATAATAAACGAATATTTAAAATATTTCAATAATTCTCCTAATCTTTTTTCACATGAATATCCATTTGTGGGAATGGTATTTCTATATTATTGTTTTGTAATGTTTTATAAATAAAAATTAAAAAATCAGACATATTTGATGAATCTACACCCATCTTATTTGTATTTGCATTAATCCAAACTAATAGTTTAAAATCAACACTTGAAGCTCCCATTCCAGTCATCCAAACTTTTGCTTCTTTACTTTCATCATCTTGTATATAAACTAAATCAGATTTCTTTAAAGCATCTAATATCACTTCGATTACTAAATCAGAACTTGTTCCATATGCCACACCAAAAGGTACATGTAGCCTTCTAATATCATCAGAAAAAGTTAAGTTAATTACATTGTTTTGCATCAAAGTTGAGTTTGGAATTATAATATCAATATTATCAAAAGTATTAATAACACTACTTCTCATATTTATTTGAGTTACTCTTCCTCTAAATTGATCACTTATCTCAATAATATTACCAACTTGAATAGATTTTTCAAAGATTAATATAATTCCAGAAATAAAGTTTGATACTATATTTTGTAAACCAAACCCAATACCTACTGATAATGCCCCAACTAAAATTGTAAGAGAAGATAAATCAATTCCCACAGAATTTAATGCAAAAACAAAAGTTAATATAACTAAGAAATAATAACCCAAATTTGCAAGCATAGTTTTAGTTGCAGGTGAGCTATTTTTTAAATAACCAGATGCATTTGATATTTTTCTTTTATAAAATATGGCAACTGTAAAACCAAAAATGAATATTAAGAAAAATTTAATAACAGCTAAAATTGATACACCATCACCAATAGGAATTATAGGGTTATTAATTTCTGTCCATCCATATCTTAGAATATCTAAGAAACTCTCTTTTGTATCTGCAAATGTTGTTTTTGCAACACCAATACGCTCCCTTGATAAATACTTAAATAATTCTATCAATGAATCATAATTTGAACCATTTTCTGTATTGAATGTTTGTAAATTTTTACTTAAATCAAAATACTGTGATTTTTTGTTTTTTAAAGGAGGTAGTAATTCTTCAATTTTTAAATAAATTAAATTCTCAACTATTTTACTTTTCTCATTTTTTAATTCTTCAATATTATTATTAAGAGATTCAATTTTACTTGTATTTTCACTAATTATAGCCTTATCTAAAGCTAATAGTATTTTCTTTTCATCTTTTATTATTTGTTCATAGTTATTTTGTACTTTCTGGATTTTAGCTATTAACTCTTCATTTGGCTCAATTTTTAAACTATCAATACTTTCTAATAATCTTTTTTTAAATCTTTTTTGATATTCAGCATAGGCATCAATTGCCGTTTTATTGCTTTTATTTTTTAAAGTATAAAAAGCAAAAAGTAATTGAGCATTTATTGCTTGAACTTCATTTTTATCAGTATATTTATTTATTTGCTCAACTAAAACCTCAATTTTTTTTGAAGTATCATTAAACTCATTTTGCTTATTTGTATATTCTAAATCAATTTTTATATATTCTTTTACTTTTATTATATAAGAATCAATTGAATCTATTTCTATAGTTTCAGGAAAAGCAATTGTATTATCTTGTTTTATAAGGGTTTGAAGTTTTTTTAAAAGTAACAATTGATAATCAATTTGTTCTTTTTCTTCATTTACTGCATTATTCTTAATTAAGCTAATTCTTTTTGCTTGCTCATCATAAATCTTCGTTAGATTTTCATTTGTATCTTCATACCAACCCTTATCAATAGCAATTGAAAATGAGTTTGTAATTAAAAATAGTATTAAAAATATTAATTTCATTTTGTTTTCCTTTTTTATATATTATAAAAAATTTAGTTAAACTCTAAATTTTTCAAAGAGTTCTTTTTTGTCAATTTCTACAATAATTTCAGATGTATTCATTTTCTTTTTAAATTTCTTATATAAAATTATTTGATAATAAATACCTATAAGACCAATAATTGATAAGAAAATAAATAAATAATTTAAATTAATCCCTATATAATCAAATATCATAGAGCTTATACTTCCAGATACAATAGCAGCTGATATCATTAAAGATCTAATCATCAAATAATCTTTTAATTCAACTTTTTCATCTTGCATAAAATCAACTGTGTGAATTCTAGCTATTTCAAATGTTATGCCTTGAATTGTAAATACAGTTAATATTACATAAGTAAAGGCTATCACAGAAAAAGAAAAAACAAGATAGGAAAATATTTGAAAAATATCTAAAAATATTGCAAATAAATATATATTATGAATTTTTATATTTTTAAATAAAGGCTGAATAAATCCGTCAAGTGCACCAATTAACATATAAAAACTAATCATAAATACAGGTAAATAAGTACCTTCAAATTTAGTTACAAAAGGAATTAAAGTCCAATCAACATAAGTTATTATAAATAAAGTTAGGGATTGAATTTTTAGGAATTTACAACTATTAATCTCTCTAAAAATTGAGGAGTAGTGTTTTGCTGGCAATTGCTGGCATCCTTTTTGATTGTATAAATTTTGGGAATTATACTACAAAATTCTGATTTTTCTTTACAAAAAATAAAGTAATCAATGAAACAAGAGAAAACAATGCACTATATAAGAATAAGTATTCTCCATAAACAGCACCTGCAATTAAAGCACCAACAAAACCACCTAATCCATAGGCAACGCCATACATAAATTGTTGTGCTAATTTTTTATTTTCGTATAAAGTATATAGATAAATAACTACAGAACTATGATAAAGTCCAAAAGAAAATGCATGTAGTGATTGAGTGAAAAATGTAAGAGTTAATGAATCAGGATAGATATATAATAAAAGCCATCTAAATATTGTTATTCCAACACAAAGTTTTATAATTGTTAGAAGATTGTTTTTTAGTAGTGGTGCTTGAAAATAAAAAACTAATATCTCGCAAATAACTCCAAATGACCAAAGATAAGAAGTCATTTCAAGGCTTATTCCATGTGAAGTTTCATATATAGTAAAGAAATTATAAAAACCTCCAAAACTCATTTGCATAAAAAATAAACTTAACCAAAAAGGCCAATATTTAAAAAATGAAAAAGATTCTTTTTCTTGTGTTATTTTATGCTCAACATCAAATTTTAATAAAAGTAATGCAAAAGTAACTGTAGCAACATTTAAAAATAAGTAATAGTGAATCGCAATATATGGTTCTGATAGGAATTTTGCTAAAACCAAAGAAATAAACATAAATCCAATTGAGCCGTAAAGTCTAGATTTTCCATATTTTTCTTTTCCTAAAGTAGAAATTGCTGTTACTTCAAGATATGGTAAAATTAATGATAAACAAGCTCCTAATAATGCATTGTTAATTACAAATAAATAAAAATTATCAATTGTTAAATAAAATAATGCTGATGAAATCACAGATAAGAATAGGGCAGATTTAAACATATTTTGATCAAGTTTAACATGTTTTAGAAATAAAAATGGAGTTATAAATCTCATAAGTGGTGCAAGAGCAAAAACTATACCTATATCAAAAGTACTGTAACCAATATCGTGAAGTACCTTTGGTAAAAATATTATATATACACCAACAGCTGCAAAGTAAAAAAAATAAAATGCAGAGAGATTAAAAAAGAACATCATTTATCATTGATGATAATTGTGTTTGAAAATATATCTTGAATAGTTTTTTTATCTTTATTAAAAAAAGGCAAAAATAGTAGGAAAATAGAAACAACTGCAAATAAAGTAGTTACATATCTAATTAAAACTTGAATAACAGATACTCTTTGTTTAGTAATACTATCTACTAATTTTATTTCATAGGCTCTAAGCCCTGGAGTTTGTCCATTTTTTAACCAAAAAATTAAAATTATACTCGCATGAACAGCAAAAATAATTCCCCAACCCAAAGATCTATTTTGAGCAAAGTCTTCACCACTTCCCATAATTAAATATATAACTATATAAAGTATAGGAGTGGTGATTAAAAAAGTATCTGTAAGAAAAGCTTTTAATCGTAAGCCAAGAGATGCTAAATCACTTTTTGGTGATTTTACTTTAGAGTCATTAACTACTTTGTTTTGTACTCTATTTTGTTTTACATCTCTCCATTTAGACATTAGTTTCCTCTTGATCCAGGTTTATAAGCAATACTTCCTTCTTTGCACATAGGACAATCTTCAGGTGAATACATCTCAAATGTAAAATCATCAAGTGCAAAAAGTGGTTTATTAAGCGGTAGTTTACAATTATCTTTAGCTTCAATATCACTTCCAACTCTTGAACAGAATCCTCTGTTTGCAAGTGCTGCATATGCTACGATGTTTCCACCTGCATTTTCAACTTGCTTAGCAGCTTCAAGAGCACTTCCACCTGTTGTTATAATATCTTCACAGATAATATAGTTTTCACCATCTTTAACTTCAAAGCCTCTTCTAATTGACATTTCACCTTCAACTCTCTCTGCAAAAATAAATCTTACATCTAAAGCAGTTGCAAGTGCAAATCCAGCTATTAATCCACCAAGTGCAGGTGAACAAACAGCATCAACTTTGATACCAGCTTCTTTGATTTGAGCAGCTAAGGCTTCAGCTAATAATTTAGCAGTTTTAGGGTCTTCTAAAACTTTTGCTGATTGTAAATAAAATTTAGAGTGATTTCCACTACTTAATTTGAAGTGACCTTCTAATAATGCTTGCGCATCTTTATATATTTGTGCTACGTTCATCATCAAACCGTTAAAATATCTTTTTCTTTTGCTTTTAAAGTTTCATCAGCTTTAACAACATAAGAATCAGTTATCTTTTGGATTTCATCTTGAGCTCTTTTACTCTCATCATCAGTAATTTCTTTATCTTTTAAAAGATTTTTTACTTTTGTATTAGAATTTTGTCTAATATTTCTAATTGCAACTTTTGCATTATCAGTCATAACTTTTGCTTGTTTAGCAGTATTTTGTCTTTGATCAACAGTCATTGGAGGGAAAAATAATTTGATTACTTCACCATCATTATTTGGATTAACACCAATGTTCGCAGCTTGAAGAGCTTTATCAATAGGACCTAAAAGATTTTTTTCCCATGGGTTAATTACAATTGTAGTTGCATCAGGAGATAAAACAGAACCTACTTGACTTAATTCAGTTGGTGTTCCGTAATAATCAACTCTAACACCATCTAAGATATTTGGGTTAACTTTTCCAGTTCTTAAAGATTTGTAATCTTTTTTTAACGCCTCGATAGACTTTTCCATATGATCTTTAGTTTGAGCATATATTTCTTCTAACATATATTTTCTCCTTTTATTTGATTAATAGTTTATTTGAAATAGTATAGTAATCAGTACTAATGGCTACTCTATTTCTATTTAAATTTAGTTTTTTATCTAATTTGATGTCAATTATACCATTTTTAACTTTGATATCCTGCCAACCATAGCTTGATATAAATAATTTTGCATTTTTTATACCAGGATCAACTTGAACTTTCACATGTTTTAGCCTACCGTCTTTTGGATAAACTTTGGGTTCTATCCAAGTAGCTTCTAATGTATTGTATTTTAACTTTTCTTCTAAATTAACATCACCAACAAGTGCAATTCTATTTAAGTCATAAATATCACTTTTATTATTTACAGAACCATTATTTTGATTTGCTATATATTCAAAATTAAATCTTTTGACTACTTCTTTTACTCTTTGATCATATTCCCCATAAGGATAAGTATATCCCTTAGGTTTAAATCCTAATTTTTCAACAAAGATATCGTAAGCTTTTTTTGTATCTTCAAAAATTTTATCATCTGATAATTTTGTTAGGTGTTTATGTCCATAAGAGTGTAAAGATATTTCACCATATTTAGATGCATCTTTTATTTCTTCCCAAGTCATAAAATCAGGATATTTTTTTTCAGTAGCTTCAACATAAACATAAAGTGAAAAAGGGTAGTTATATTTTTTGAATATTTCGATAGCATTAGTATAAAAACTTTTATATGCATCATCAATGCTAAAAGCTATCCAGTTATCAGGTATTTCTTCACCATTTTTTAGTTTTTCTGATATTTGTGAAACAGTTACAACTTTATAGTTATTAGATTTAAAGTATTCAAACTCTTTTTCTAACTCTTTTAAAGTCGTATTTGTACTGTGATGTTTTTCATCTCCGAAACGATGATATACAAAAATATGTGAATTAGCTTGAACATAAAAATAGCTAAGACAAATAAGTAAGAAATACTTCATATTTTCTTACTCTTTTGTTTCTTATTTATTTTCAGGAACTGCTGGAACTGGAATCGCTATTGGAGCAGCAGGAGCAGCTGGTTCAGTTTGAGTAATAGGAGTTGCAGGAATTAAAGAGTCTGTTTTTATTGAATCAACAGCACTTTTATTTCTTTCTTGATTATATAAATAACCAAGTGCAACAGTGTTTATTACAAACACTAATCCTAAAGCCATTGTAGCTTTTGTTAAGAAGTTTGCCGGACCTTTAGCACCAAATAAAGAATCATTACTTCCACTATATGCACCAAGACCTATGCTTGAACTTTTTTGAAGTAAGATGATTATTGTTATTACAATTGCTAAAGCAAACTGAACGATTAAAAGTGTAGATGTCATTATCTATTTCCTTTTTAAAAAATGGTAGCTATTTTATCTAAAACTTATTAAAAATAAGTTAAAATAAATGTTAAACCTTATTTTAAGCCATTTATAAAGAGTAAACTTGTCAGTTAAGAATCAGTTTTCAAAATACGCGAAGCAATATAAAAATCATAATATCATTCAACAAATTGTTGCAAAGTCATTAGTTAGAGAGTTAAAAACACAAGCAAAAAGAATTCTAGAATTAGGTTGTGGCTCAGGACAAGTTTATAATAACATTTCATGGGATATTGAATATTATAAAGCAATTGATTTTTCAGCTTCAATGTGTGAACTTCATCCAAAAGGTAAAAATATCGAAGTAAAGTGCTTTGATTTTGATACACAAGAATTTTTAGATGAAATTAAAAATGATTCATATGACATAATATTATCTTCATCAGCTTTACAATGGTCAAAAGATTTATCAAAAATCATAAAACAATTATCAATGATTTCAAAAGAAATAAATGCAGTTTTATTTACTTCTAATACTTTTAATAAAATACAAGAAATTACAAATACAAAATCTCCAATCTTAGATGAAATATCAATAAAAGAAGCTTTTAGTAAATATTTTAAATGTGAATTTGAAACAATTATGTATAAATTAGAGTTTGATAATAAAAAAGATCTATTTGATTATATAAAAAAATCAGGTGTAAGTGGTGCAAGTGCAACTTTAGAATTTAAAAATGCAAAAAAATTATATAAAGAGTATGATTTAAATTATTTGGAATTTGAAGTAATTTTTGTTAAAACAATCTCTAAGTTATAAAGCTCATATCTAATATATTTAAAGGTTTCACTATCTTCTATAGATATTAGTTTACAAAACTCTTCCAAAACTCGTGAACTCTCTTGAGCTCTTTTAAAATTAGCAATTAATATTGAGTTCATATCACTTCTATTTTGTTCACTTTTAATTGAAGCTCGTAAAACATCATTTTTAACATCTCTTGTTTCTAGTAATTCATTGTAGTTATTAGTTCTAGCTTTATGTCTAAGCTCTTTTAGTTTAAGGGCAGTTTGTTTATCGTTATATACGTATCTAAATATATCTTCAACAACACGAATTCCTTCACGTAGTCTGTTTAGATTAGCATCGATAAGTCTTAAGTAAGATTGATTCATATGATATAGTTAAAACTAACTCTAAAAAGAGTTAGTTTTGTTATTTGTCATCGCTATTCATAATTCCTAAAATTTGTAATAAAGATATAAACAAATTGAAGAAATCTAAATATAAAGATAATGCAGCTTCAATAGGAGAATCGTAATTCCCTTTAATTATTTGTTGCGTATCATATAAAATGAAAGCAGAGAATAATAAAGCACCACCACTAGCGATTGCTAATTGCATCATTGAAGATTGAATGAAGATATTTGAAATACCAGCAACAATCATAATAATTAAAGCAATGAATAAAAATTTACCCATAGAAGAGAAATCTCTTTTAGTTGTCATTGCAAACATTGAAATCCCACCAAAAGCAACAGAAGTCATTAAAAATGCTTGACCTACAATTGCAGCACCACTAGGCATTGCAAAAATTGCTGTTAATAAAGGAGCAATTGTTAAACCTGTAATAAACGTAAAAGCAAATAATACAGCTAAGTTAACACCTGGAGTATGTTTAACTCTTGGGATAACAAAAAAGATTAATGCTAATTCAACAGCAAATAAAACCCATTTAACAGGTCCCATTAGTATTGAAACAATTCCTAATCCAATATAAGCACCAGCAGTTGCTGCTAATAATGAACCAGCAAATAATTGATAAGTAGCTTTCAAGAAACTCATCAGCTGAGCTTGAGAAGACTCTTGAGTATATTGTGTAGATTGATTTGATAAATAATCTCTATTATACATAGTTATTTCCTTTTTATATTTTTGATTGTGCAATTCTATATTGTTAGACTTAATAATATCTTTAAATAACACATATATTACACTCTAATGGTAATAATAGATGAAAAAAGTAAATAGATGATTAATAGAATTGATTAAAAATTAAACAATAAGCATATATATCTAGAGAATTACTATAAAAAATAAGTAATATTTAGCAAAAAACGTAAATCCAAAAATTTAAGCCAAATTTCAGCTAAAAGGTCTTGACAAACCCAGAGGAATCTATTATAATTCCCGTCCAATTTGACTGGAACGCATCAAACGAAAGTGTGATGGTAACGAGATAGTTTGAATGTGGATGATCTTTAAAATAAATTATAACGTTTATAAAGTAATCTTTGTAAACCGAATATGTAATTCTTGTTGTTTAAATCTGTCAATTTATTCAGATTAAAAATAAGAATAATGTTAAATATATAAAACAAGAAAAGTATGGTAAAACATATTAAACTTGTCTATTAACTTATGAGTGATAATTTTGTAATTAGTAAAATAATACAGAAGAAGTCAAGTTCAAAAACTTCAATTTATGGAGAGTTTGATCCTGGCTCAGAGTGAACGCTGGCGGCGTGCTTAACACATGCAAGTCGAACGAGAACGGATTATAGCTTGCTATAATTGTCAGCTAAGTGGCGCACGGGTGAGTAATATATAGGTAACGTGCCCCAAAGAAGAGGATAACAGATGGAAACGTCTGCTAAGACTCTATATGCCTTTATGACAAAAGTCAGCAAGGGAAATATTTATAGCTTTGGGATCGGCCTGTACAGTATCAGTTAGTTGGTGAGGTAATGGCTCACCAAGACAATGACGCTTAACTGGTTTGAGAGGATGATCAGTCACACTGGAACTGAGACACGGTCCAGCCTCCTACGGGAGGCAGCAGTGGGGAATATTGCACAATGGACGAAAGTCTGATGCAGCAACGCCGCGTGGAGGATGACACATTTCGGTGCGTAAACTCCTTTTATATGAGAAGATAATGACGGTATTATATGAATAAGCACCGGCTAACTCCGTGCCAGCAGCCGCGGTAATACGGGGGGTGCAAGCGTTACTCGGAATCACTGGGCGTAAAGAGCATGTAGGCGGATTAATAAGTTTGAAGTGAAATCCTATAGCTTAACTATAGAACTGCTTTGAAAACTGTTAATCTAGAATGTGGGAGAGGTAGATGGAATTT
>RRZU012193350.1_pt1 | contig 12449 bp, 7 predicted proteins | sample 2165561 | NCBI WGS metagenome assembly RRZU01 (sample SAMN10456909, study PRJNA506462) | wastewater metagenome | isolation source: wastewater sludge | place: USA: Moscow, Idaho | reverse complement strand
TCATGCAGCGCACGCCAAAGCGGCTCACCCTTCGGAGTCCGGCGATCATGCCGAGCATGTCGAAGACGAGCCTGACGCCCACCATCACGGCCTCGCTCCCGGCCAGAAACCACACGAGACACCATGGGTAGTGACGCTGCCGTTGATCCTGCTGGCCATCCCGTCGGTGATCATTGGCTACATGGCCATCGAGCCGATGCTCTTCGGCGACTACTTCGCGAGCGCGATCTACGTCAATTCCGAGGCGCACCCGGTGATGGAGGAACTGGCTCACCACTTCCACGGAGCTTGGGCGATGGCCACGCATGCCGTCACCACCGCCGTTTTCTGGCTGGCCTTCCTGGGCGTCGCGCTGTCCTGGTTCCTGTACATGAAGCGTCCGGACATCCCCGCCGCCATCAAGGCTCGCTCAGGATTCCTGTATACGCTGCTGGACAACAAGTATTACTTCGACAGGTTCAACGACGTTTTTTTTGCCGGCGGCGCACGCCTGCTCGGCCGGGGCCTCTGGAAGGGCGGCGACGCTGGCCTGATCGACGGCATCATCGTCAACGGTTCTGTACACCTCGTAGGCTGGTTTGCGACCCTGGCTCGTCTGTTCCAGACGGGTCACATTTACCACTACGCTTTTACGATGATTATCGGCGTGTTCGTCTTGATGACCCTGTGGGTCACGCGCGCCTGAGCTAGAGAAAGACTGGGAACGATATGTCAGGCACGCCACTTCTCTCTCTTGCCATCTGGGTTCCGATCCTTGCCGGTTTCGTTGTTCTGGCCACGGGCTCTGATCGCAATGCACCGCTGGCCCGGATGCTCTCGCTGATTGGTGCTGTTGCTGGCCTGTTGGTGACGATTCCGCTGTACACCGGTTTCGACATGCACACCCCGGCGATGCAGTTCGTCGAACTGAAGACCTGGATTCCACGTTTCAACGTCAACTACCATCTGGGTGTTGACGGCATCTCGATGCTTTTCGTCATCCTCAACAGCTTCATTACGGTCACCGTCGTCCTTGCCGGCTGGCAGGTCATCGACCAAAAGGTGGCCCAGTACAACGCCGGTTTCCTGATCATGTCCGGCCTGTTGAACGGTATTTTCTCGGCGCTCGACGGCCTCCTGTTCTACGTCTTTTTCGAGGCTTCGCTGATTCCGCTATACCTGATCATCGGCGTCTGGGGCGGCCCGCGACGTGTCTATGCAGCGTTCAAGTTCTTCCTCTTTACCCTGTTCGGTTCGCTGTTGTTCCTGCTCGCGCTGCTCTACCTGTTCATTGCCTCCGGCGGCAGCTTCTCGATTCTCGACTGGCACCAGCTGCCCATCGGCATGACCGCGCAGACCTGGCTGTTCCTCGCCTTCCTGGTCGCTTTTGCGGTCAAGGTACCGATGTGGCCGGTGCATACCTGGTTGCCCGACGCGCACGTGGAAGCACCGACCGGCGGATCGATCGTCCTGGCGGCGATAGCGCTGAAACTCGGAGCCTATGGTTTTCTCCGCTTCTCGCTGCCGATTGCGCCGGATGCGTCGCATGCGCTCGCCGGCCTGGTCCTCGGACTGTCGCTGATCGCCATCATCTACATCGGATTCGTCGCCCTGGCTCAGGAGGACATGAAGAAGCTGGTCGCCTATTCATAGATCGCGCACATTGGCTTCGTGACCCTGGGCTTCTTCCTGTTCAGCGCCCTGGGGGTCGAAGGCGCGCTGGTGCAGATGATCTCGCACGGTTTTGTTTCCGGTGCGATGTTCTTCTCGATCGGTGTCATGTATGACCGGGCCCACTCGCGTCAGATCGCCGATTACGGCGGGGTGGTCAACACCATGCCCAAGTTTGCCGCGTTTTTCATGCTCTTCGCGATGGCCAACGCCGGCTTGCCGGCGACCTCGGGCTTTGTTGGCGAGTTCATGGTCATCCTCGCTGCGGTCGATCACAACTTCTGGGTGGCTTTCGCGGCGGCCTCGACGATGATCGTCGGCGCTGCCTATACCCTGTGGATGTACAAGCGAGTGGTGTTTGGTGCAGTGGCCAATCACCACGTGGCTGAACTCACCGACATCAACGCGCGCGAGTTCCTGATTTTCGTCCTGTTTGCCGCTGGTGCGCTGGGCATGGGTCTCTATCCACAGCCCTTCACTGAAGTCATGCACAGCTCGGTCAATGAGTTGTTGCGTCACGTCGCCCTCAGCAAGATCCAATAATTGGTAGCCGCTATGACTCTTGCCGACATGCAGTTCCTGACGCCGGATCTCCGCCTCGCAACTGCGGAGATCTTCATCTTGCTGATGGCTTGCCTGATCCTGATGTTCGATCTCCTGGTCAAGGACAGGAAGCGCACAGCGACTTTCCTGGCCACCCAGTTGACCCTGGTTGGCGCGGCGGTGATCACCTTCGCGACCAGCTCAGGGGAGATCAGCTACACCTTCAGCAACATGTACGTCGGCGACCTGATGGGCGATCTGCTGAAGCTGCTCCTGTACCTGACGGTGATCGTGGTGCTGTTCTATTCGCGCGGCTACATCCTGGAGCGGGAGCAGATGGCCAGGGGCGAGTATTACGCGCTGGCTCTGTTTGCCACCCTGGGAATGATGGTGATGATTTCGGCGAACAGTCTGGTCACCATCTATATCGGTCTGGAATTGCTCTCGCTCTCTCTCTACGCGATGGTCGCGATGAATCGTGATTCGATTCCGGCTACCGAGGCGGCGATGAAGTATTTTGTCCTCGGCGCCCTCGCCTCCGGCCTGCTCCTTTATGGCATGTCGATGATCTACGGAGCGACCGGAACCTTGGAGATCACGGCCATTGCCGAGAGGCTGTATACGGGCCAGGTTGACCGCGCGATCCTGGTGTTTGGCCTGGTCTTCCTGGTCTCGGGACTGGCCTTCAAACTCGGTGTCGTACCCTTCCACATGTGGATTCCCGATGTCTATCACGGCGCGCCGACGGCGGTCACCCTGTTCATAGCCACGGCGCCGAAGCTGGCAGCTTTCGCGATGGTCATCCGCCTGCTGGTCAATGGTCTGATCGTCCTGGCCCAGGACTGGCAGACGATGTTGATCCTGCTCTCGGTGCTGTCGATGGCCATCGGCAACATTGCTGCGATCGCCCAGACCAACCTGAAACGGATGCTTGCCTATTCGGCGATTTCGCACATGGGCTTCATGCTGCTCGGGATGGTTACCGGGGTGATTGGTGGCGACGCGCGCTTTGCGCTCAACGCCTATAGTTCGTCGATGTTCTATGTCATCACCTATGTGCTGACCAGTGCCGGGACCTTCGGCATGATTCTGTTGCTGGCCCACGCCGGTTTCGAAGCGGACGAGATCGACGACTTCAAGGGTCTCAACAAGCGCAGCCCCTGGTTTGCCGGCATGATGATGATGATGATGTTCTCGATGGCGGGGGTGCCGTTCTTTGTCGGCTTCTTTGCCAAGTTCTCGGTGCTCCAGGCAGTGGTTGCTGCCGGTTATCTGTGGTTGGCCATCGGCGCCGTCTTTTTCTCGCTGATTGGTTGCTTCTATTACCTGCGCGTAGTCAAGATCATGTACTTTGATCAGCCGCTCAACAACGCGCCAATCGTGGCACCGATGGACGTGAAACTGCTGATGTCGGCAAACGGTTTGGCGGTCGCCCTGCTCGGGATCTTCCCACAGGCGCTGATGTCGGTCTGTGCCTTCGCGCTTCTCCGCTCGCTCTGAACGTTTGACAAGTCGACCGCAACGCCCCGCCAGCCGGGGCGTTTTCTTTGGGAGTTCGGACATGCAAGAGGATTATCCACACCTGCGTGAGACACCGCTTGAGAGCACGCAGATCTTTTGCGGCAAGCTGCTCGACCTGCGTCGAGATCGCGTCTTGCTGCCGGATGGCAGCGAGTGCTTGCGTGAGTACGTGCGACACCAGGGCGCGGCGGCGGTCATTGCCCAGGTCGACGACGGGCAGCTGCTCTTCGTTCGCCAGTACCGCTATCCGCTGGCGCGCTCCTTTCTCGAACTGCCAGCCGGCAAGATCGATCCGGGCGAAGGGAATCTGGAGACGGCCAGTCGCGAATTGCTCGAAGAGACTGGTTATAGCGCGACGGAATGGCGCCACCTCGGTGTGATGCATCCGTGTGTCGGATATTCGGATGAGCGGATCGAGATCTTTCTTGCCCGTGGCCTGCATCGTGAAGCAGACCCGAATCCCGACAGCAGCGAGTTCCTCGATGTGCTCAGCCTGCCGCTTGACGAGGCGCTGGCAGCTATCCGCGACGGCACCATCACCGATGCGAAAACGATCACCGGGCTATTGTGGGCGGAGAAAGTGCTCGTTGCCGGCTGGTGATGCGCGCTTCCGGATGGCCTCTGGCGGGGCCAGCAACGTCGCCGCATTGCTCGCTGTGCGCATGGACGGCGTCAGGAAAAGATCCGCGAATCCTTCTCTCGCGACCGTTAGCACGGTGAATCGGAGATGCCTTGGAGTTCCTGACCAACTATCTTGAGCGGCTGACGGTCGCGAGTCGCATGCTGGGCTTTGCCGCGGTCGCTTTTCTTGCGGTGCTCGCCGTCGGGCTGTCGATCTTCCCGCAACTGCAGACCCTCGCCGAAATCAACCGCAGCTTCTACCAGTTTCCGCATAGCGCGCTGAGTACGGCCAAGGATCTGCAATACGAGCTGCTGCACATGCGTCAACTGCTACGCGATCTGCTCAGGGAGCCGGACCCGGACAAGCGCGCGCAACTAGCCAAGGAAATGCAGTACAGCGACGACCGATTCCTTGCCGGCGTGCGCAAGCTGCAGGCGGCCTACGGCGGACCCGCGCAGGACGTTGCCCAGGCGGAAACCCTGTATCGCGCTGTGCTGGCTTCGCGGGCGGTGACGCTGGACCAATTTCGCAGCGGTGCCGTCGAGGTGGCGCGCCGCAGGACCCTGGATACGGCGCCGGAAAACCCGGCGCTGCAACTGGCAGAACGCCTGGATCAGATCAGCAAGCTCTCGTCGGCGAGTGCTCGCGCGATGGATCAACAGGCAATCGAGATTTATCGAAGTGAACGGCAGCAGGCGATCTACCTTGTCGCGGCAAGCCTGGCGGTGCTGCTCCTGGCGGCTTTCATTTTCGCCCGCTCGATTACCCTGCCGCTGCGCCGTCTGCGTAACAGCATCGTCGCCTTGTCGGAGGGAAAGCTGGGGCAGGTCATTCCCGCCCAGGATCAGAAGAATGAGATCGGCGAGATTGGTCGCGGCGTCGCAATTTTGCAGACGGTCTATCAGGGGATGGCAGCACAACGCTGGATCAGGACCAATATCGCCGCGATCTCGGGAGAACTGCAACAGGCAGCGACTTTCACCGAGCTGGCGAGCAAGGTCATGGCGTGCCTGCCACGCCTGCTGGGTGCCGTGGAAGGGGCATTCTTCATCGTTACCGAGGATCGCCGGACGCTGAAATTGATCGCTACTTACGGCAAACCCAGCGGCCAGGAAGTGATGTTCATTGCCGTGGGCGAGGGGCTGGTCGGTCAGTGTGCAAGAGATGGCCAGTTGCTGGACATCAACAATCCGCGCCAGGACGATCCGCAGCTTCCCCAGCGGCTTGCGGCGAGTGCGGCGGCGGCGATTCTGCTGGTCCCGGTGGTACGCTCCGCAAGGTGCCTGGCGGTCATCGAACTGGCCGCCGCCAGACCCTTCAGCGAGGACGAACGGGCTGTGATCGATGGCTTGCTACCGATCGTGGCGATGAACCTGGAAATCATCGAGCGTAGCACGCGCACCCACAGGCTGCTGGAAGCCACCCAGGAGCAGGCGGCACAGCTGGAAAAACAGGCGGCCGAGCTGGCCTCGCTCGAAGAGCATAGTCGCCTGATCCTGGGGTCGGTGAGCGACGGCATCCTGGGTCTCGATGTCGATGGTCGCCTGATCTTTGCCAACCCGGCCGTCCTCGGACTGCTCGGCTTCAGCGATTCGGAACTGCTCGGCACGCACTTTCACGCGCGTGCCCACTATGCCTATCCGGATGGCCGCTTTTTTCCCTACGAACACTGTCCGATGCATCTGACCTCGCTCGATGGACAGGCACGCAAAGTGGATAACGAAGTGCTGTGGCGCAAGGACGGCTCGCCGCTGGCGGTCGAATATGCGACGACGCCATTCTACAAGGCAGGCGTGCTGCTCGGTACGGTCGTCGTCCTGCGTGACATTACCGCTCGCCGAACCGCTGAGGAACACATACGGCAAGCCCATGAAGAGCAGACCGCCATCTTTGCAACGGCCAGCCTGGGGATCGCTTTCATCAAACGTGAGCGGTTTGTCAATGTTAATCGCCGGCTGGAGGAGTTGCTCGCTTATGCTCCGGAAGAGCTGATCGGCCAGGCGGCCGGAGTCTGTCTGCCGGACGGGGAATATCCGGATGGGGTCGAAAACCTGAACGCCGATCTGATGCGTGGCGACATCGTCAAGCACGTCATGGAGTTGCAGCGCAAGGACGGATCGCGTTTCTGGTGCCGGATCAGCGGCCGTGCCGTCGATGCCCGCAAGCTGTCACAGGGAACCGTGTGGATGTTCGAGGACGTGACCAAGGAGCGGGAGGCTGCAGAAGCGATGCAACGGGCCAGGGATCTGGCCGAGGAAACCACGCGGATGAAGACCGGGTTTCTGGCCACCATGAGCCACGAAATCCGTACCCCGATGAACGCCATCATTGGCATGTCGCATCTGGTGCTGAAGACCGACCTCAACCCCCGTCAGCGTGACTACGTAAAAAAGATCCAGGATTCGGGTCGGCATCTGCTCGGCATCGTCAATGACGTTCTGGATTTCTCGAAGGTTGAGGCCGGCAAGCTGGCGGTCGAGCGAACCGAGTTCGCACTCGAAGAGGTGCTCGACAATGTGGCCAACCTGATTGCCGAGAAAGCCAGCGCCAAGGGCCTCGAACTGGTTTTCGATATCGATCCGGCGGTACCTTCGCAGCTGCTCGGCGATCCCTTGCGCCTCGGCCAAATCCTCATCAACTACGGCAACAACGCGGTGAAGTTTACCGAGCAGGGTGAGGTCGACATTCGTGTCAGCGTCCAGTCGAGCGACGACCTGAGCCTGCTGCTCCATTTTGCCGTCAGCGACACGGGTCTGGGCTTGACCGAGGAAGAGATGGGGCGGCTTTTTCAGAGTTTTTCACAGGCCGATACCTCTACCACCCGGCGATTTGGCGGCACTGGTCTCGGCCTGGCGATTTCCAAGAAGCTCGCCGAGTTGATGGGTGGCGAAGTTGGCGTGCGTAGCGAATACGGCAAGGGTTCCACATTCTGGTTTACCGCGCGCCTTGGCCGTGCTGCGCAGGTAGCGCGTGCGCTGCTGCCAAGTCCGGATCTGCGCGGACGCCGGGTGCTGGTAGTGGATGATAATGCGACTGCGCGCGCGGTCATCCGCGATCTGCTCAAGGCAATGAGCTTTGTCGTTAGCGATGTGGCTTCGGGCGAAGCGGCAGTCGAGGAAGTCGCTCGCGGCGCGGCGGCCGATCCGTACCAGATCGTCTTCCTGGATTGGCAGATGCCTGGCATGAATGGCGTGCAGACCGCCAGGCAGATCATCGCGCTGGGTTTGTCGCCCATGCCGCAGCTGGTGATGATCAGCGCAGACAGCTCGCCGGAAATGCTCGAGCAAGCCACGGCAGTCGGCATCCGCGATATTCTGCTCAAACCGGTCAATGCTTCGCTGCTCTTCGACAGCGCGATCCGCCTGATTGGCGGTGCCGGGAGCGAATTGCCCGCGCCAGCGGCGACGCCGCCTCTGCTCGACCAGCGGCTGGCGGCGATCAAGGGCGCGCAGGTGCTGCTGGTCGAGGACAATGAGCTCAATCAGGAGGTGGCTCGCGAGCTGCTGGCCGGTGCCGGCCTGCTGGTTGACCTGGCCGAAAACGGTGCCGTGGCCGTCAGCAAGGTACGCTCGCGCAGCTACGCTGTCGTCCTGATGGACCTGCACATGCCGCTGATGGATGGGCTTACGGCGACGCGGGCGATCAGGCAATTCTCCGAGCATGCCGACCTGCCGATCGTCGCCATGACGGCCAACGCCATGCCGGTCGACCGCAGCAGGTGTCTGGAGGCAGGGATGGTCGATTTCGTTGCCAAGCCGATCGAGCCCGACCAACTCTGGCAGGCCTTGCTCAAGTGGGTAAAGCCGAAGGTCCTGAAGGCCCAGGCACAGTCGCTACTGGCCGGGCCGAGCAGCGATCCGGAGTTGCTTGCACTCGTGGAGATTGCGGGTCTCGATACCGTCAATGCCCTGCGCCGGGTGCTTGGCAAGAAAGCGCTCTATCTGTCGATGTTACGCAAGTTCGTCGTCGGCCAGCAGCATGTCGCGGCCGACATCGTCGCCGCGCTGGACGCTGCCGACTGGCCAGCGGCCGAGTTGCTGGCACATACCCTGAAGGGTGTTGCCGCGAACATTGGCGCCAGCCAACTGCAAGCCGAGGCAGCGCTTCTGGAAGCGGCCATCCAGCACAGGCGAGAGCGAATCGAGCTTGCTGCGCTACTCGATTCTGTAGCTGGAATACTGGCCGTGCTGATCGCGGAACTGAACGCAAAGCTGCCGATCGAAACAAGCGTGCCCGTCGCTGTCGATCCGCTGCGTTTGCAGAGCGTTTGCTGTAAGCTGGCAAAGTTGCTGGCTGAAAGCGATTCGGAGGCGGGCGACGTGGTCGACGCAGAGGGCGATCTGCTGCGCGCCGCTTTTGCTGCTAGCTATCGTGCAATCGAGACGGCTGTGCGCGGCTTCGACTATGAAGCGGCGCTGACGGCGCTGCGCGCCAGCGCCGGCAGTGCCGGCATCACCGTTTGAACAGGGTAAGGGATGGACACGGGCACTCTTGATTTCAACGCCAGAGCCACGCTTCTCGTCGTGGATGATACGCCGGACAATCTTGCGCTGATGTCGGCGCTGCTACGGGATCGCTACCAGGTCAAGGTTGCCACCCAGGGTGCGAAAGGACTCCGCATTGCCGAGTCGACATTTCCCCCGGATCTGATTCTGCTCGATGTGATGATGCCCGACATGGACGGCTACGAGGTCTGCCGGCGGCTGAAAGCCAATCCGCGGACGTGCGACATCCCGGTGATCTTCCTCACCGCCAGGTCCGAAGTTGAGGACGAGCAGAAGGGCTTGGCGCTGGGCGCCGCCGACTACATCACCAAGCCGATCAGCCCGCCAATCCTGCGCGCGCGCGTGGCCACGCAGCTCGCGCTCAAGGCCAGCGCCGATTTCCTGCGCAACAAGAACGACTTCCTTGAAGCGGAAGTGACGAGAAGGACCATGGAACTGGAGGCCGTTCAGGATGTTACCATCCTGGCCATGGCGTCACTGGCGGAGACCAGGGATTCAGAAACCGGCAAACACCTTCTGCGCACCCAACGCTACGTCAAGACGCTGGCGGAACGATTGCGACGACACCCGCGTTTCGCCGATTTTCTCACCGAGCAAAACATCAGGCTGTTGTTCAAGTCGGCACCTCTGCACGATATCGGCAAGGTCGGTATCCCCGATTGCATCCTGCTGAAGCCCGGCCGTTTCGAGCCGCATGAGCTGGAGATCATGAAAAGTCACACCCTGCTGGGCAGGGATGCGATCCAGCTTGCTGAAAACTGGCTGGGCAAGCCGGTCGAGTTTCTCACGCTGGCCAAGGAGATCGCCCTCTGTCATCAGGAGAAATGGGACGGCAGCGGCTATCCGGAGGGCCTCTCCGGCGAGAGTATTCCCGTATCAGCGCGTCTGATGGCGGTTGCCGACGTCTACGACGCGTTGATCAGCCGCCGCCTGTACAAGCAACCGATGACCCATGCGCAGGCGGCACAGATTATCGTTGATGGGCGTGGAAGCCACTTCGACCCAGACGTGGTCGATGCCTTCGTGGCGGTTGAAAGGGAGTTTCAGTTGATTGCCGAGTCCTTTCCCGATTCCGACGAAGACCTGCAGAAGAAAATCGAGTTTCTCGCACAGGCCGTTGCAGTGGACGTCTAACGGTCATGGCGATTCCAGACAACCCCGATGATGAAAGCCATGACCGTTCCCTCACCCCCGACCCCTCTCCCAGAAGCGGGCGAGGGGAGGTTCGTGAGTCGCTGACGCGACTTTTACATTAAGGGCGGCTATTGGCCTGCTCGCCGGCGTGCTCCGAAGGCGTGTCTGTGGCAACCAGCAACTCCTGCAGCGTCGCTCGCAACTCGGCGACGGCGAGTTCCAGGTCAGTCACCCGTTGTTCGAGTTCGGCGTGTCCGGTGACTTGCGCACGCACGGCTGCGTCCCCTTCGCTGGCCAGCATGCCTGCGCCGCAGAGCAGATGTGCCCAGCGATGTTCGCGGCAGCCGGGCTGCTTGGGCAGCTTGATCACCAGCGCGCCGCTACTGCGTCCCGCCAGTTCTTCGAGATACGCTTCGACCGAGGAGCTGTCGTCAAAGCGGTACAGTCGCTCGCTGTTGGCGCGCAACTCGCTGACCGTCTGCGCGCCGCGTAGTGCCAGCATCGCCAGCATGGCCACACCCGCCTGCGGTAGCCCGTAGACCTTGCCGAAATTCTGTGCATAACGCAGCACACGACCCGATGCGCCATAGGTCTCTATCACCAGAACGCGGCTGCGCAGTTCCTCGAGTGCCGCCTGTACCTCGCTTTCCGGCACGCTGATCACCGGTTCGCGCGCCGACTTCTGGTTGCAACCCAGGGTCAGGCTGTTCAGCGTCAGTGGATAGCTGTCGGGAGTGGTCTTTTCCTTCTCGATCAGCACACCGAGGATGCGCGCTTCGAGAAAGCTCAGGAGTGGTTGGGGATTTGGCACGGGCAGCCTCGCTTGAATAGCGGATTGGTCGGGGGCAGGCTCAAGCTCAAGCGAACAACTGCCCATGTTCGCGCGAGTCGTGGAAGCCGACGCGCGGCCACTTTTCGCTCGTCACTTCCAGGTTGTAGCGCGTGCTTGCCAGGTAGACCGGGTTGCCGTCCACATCCCTGGCCATGCGATGGAGTTGCTCACGCTCAAAATTGCGTCGCGTCGCATCGTCGGGAAAAGTCAGCCAGCGGGCCGTGTAAATGTCGGCCGTTTCGAAGATGGCGTCGACCTTGTACTCGGTCTTCAGGCGTTGCGCGACGACTTCGAACTGCAGGTTGCCGACCGCACCGAGCAGCAGCGCGCCGCTGGCGAGGTTCTCGAAGACCTGGATCGCCCCCTCTTCGCCAAGCTCCTGCAAGCCCTTCAGCAACTGCTTGCTTTTCAGCGGGTCGCGCAGGCGCGCCGCCCGGAAGAGCTCCGGGGAGAAGTAGGGGATGCCCTTGAAGCTCAGGGTCTCGCCTTCGCTCAGGCAGTCGCCGATATGCAGGTTGCCGTGGTTATGAATGCCGATGATGTCGCCGGCGACGGCGTCGTCCATGAGCAGCCGCTCGTTGGCCATGAAGGTCAGCACGTTGGCCAGCTTCATCTCGCGATCGAGGCGAATGTGCCTGACCTTCATTCCCGGCGTGTAGCGCCCCGAGCAGACGCGGAAGAAAGCGATGCGGTCGCGGTGCTTGGGGTCCATGTTGGCCTGAATCTTGAAAACGAAGCCGCTGAACGCTGGCTCTGCAGGTTCCACCAGGCGCTTGCCACCGTTGCGTTCCTGTGGCGGAGGCGCCCAGTCGAGCAGCGCCTGCAGAATCTCCTGGACGCCGAAGTTGTTGATCGCCGACCCGAAGAAGACCGGTGACTGCCGCCCGGCGAGAAAACCGACCAGATCGAAAGGGCTGCTGGCGCTCTGGATCAGATCGACATCGTCGCGCAGCTTGCCCACCTCGCCCGGGAACTGCGCATCGAGGACGGGGTTGTCGAGACCGTCCAGCCGCGCCGATTCGCTGCGCCGCTCCTCGCCGGCGGCAAAGTGCAGCAGGCGGTCGTTCAACAGGTGATAGACGCCGCGAAAGGTCTTGCCCATGCCGATCGGCCAGGTGATCGGAGCGCATTCGATGCCAAGCACCGCTTCAATCTCCTCAAGGAGGTCGAAAGGCTCGCGTACTTCCCGGTCGAACTTGTTGACGAAGGTGATGATTGGCGTATCGCGCATGCGGCAGACGTTGAGCAGTTTGATCGTCTGTGCTTCAACCCCCTTGGCGGCGTCGATGACCATTACCGCGGCATCCACCGCGGTCAGCACGCGGTAGGTATCTTCGGAAAAATCCTCATGGCCCGGCGTATCGAGGAGATTGATGGTGTGCTGCTGGTATTCGAACTGCATCACCGAGCTGGTCACCGAGATGCCACGCTGCTTCTCCACCTCCATCCAGTCAGAGGTGGCATGGCGAGCGCTCTTGCGTCCCTTGACCGTGCCGGCAAGCTGGATCGCGCCGCCGAAGAGCAGCAGTTTCTCGGTCAGCGTCGTCTTGCCCGCGTCGGGGTGGGAGATGATCGCAAAGGTGCGGCGTTTGGCGACGTCGCGGAGGATTTCGGGGGGGAAGCGGCTATCGTCCCGGGGGTC
>RRZU010701013.1_pt1 | contig 12450 bp, 6 predicted proteins | sample 2165561 | NCBI WGS metagenome assembly RRZU01 (sample SAMN10456909, study PRJNA506462) | wastewater metagenome | isolation source: wastewater sludge | place: USA: Moscow, Idaho | reverse complement strand
CGTCGCTGAATCCAGCAGTGGGAATAGTACGGTCGGACAATTCCTCGGAGCTCCAGCCGCGCTGCTCCGCGAGCCGATCGACCAGCTCCTTAGCCTTGGCCTGTACGGTGACCTGCTTGAAGCGCCGTGAAATCGAGAGTAGTAGCTGGATTGCAGCGGGATCCCCGTTTGCATACAGAGTGTGCACGAGGGACTCCACCTGGGCACGCCGTGCTCCGTGGGCGCGAATGTAGCTCTGCACGGCGTTTGCCAACTCGATGCCGGGTATTCGGGTGGTCAGCGCCAACAGTCCCTTATCCGGTGTGGCTGAACCAAGGTACTCAGACTGTTTAGCCTGATACAGCTCCTGAATGTACCGTTCAACCGGCTTGGCAGCCTGGTTTCGAGTCCATTCGAGCCAGTCTGAGCTACCCTGCTTGAGAGCTCGCTGATAGGAATCCTGCGCCCTCTGCCAGTGGAGAGGCCCATGAGTCTGCGAATATTCGTGGCACTCTTCTTCGCTGGGATGGCGGGTATCCCGTTCAACCCAGGTAGTCAGGATGAATCGCCCAAGGTGGGCCGAATCCTCAGGATCAAGCAGTGAAAGATAACGATCAAGTAGACCTGTGCCGTCAGGATTCTTGAGTTTGTGCGCAAGAATTGTCCACCAGCGGATGATCGCTGGATCAACCGCGCTACCGTTGGCCCAGTGCGCGGCAGGAAGTGTGTCCAGATCGAACCAGGCGAATGCTGCAGGCACCTTTCCTTTCAGCCCCTTTGTGGCCTCGGCAAGCAGGAGTTCAGGTGCCAACTGTGCTGAGATATCGGCCCCTAATCGCTCAAGCGCGTTGAGCATCGCCGCTTTCGGACCCTCCCGCCGCTCCTTTTTCAGTGCCGCCTGGAGTGCATGAATTCCAGTGGCCCGGTCGTTCGCAACGGCGGCGGTGCCGGCGTCCTTTGAGGGCTCCTTACCTGCTGGAGGATGTGAGGATGGAGATTCAGCCAGTTGCTCCGCGATCCAGAGAGCGGCAGCTGCTCGGATCTCGCCTTTACCATCTGCCAGGCCGTGAATTGCGAGAGATAGTGCGGAGGGGTGGTGTGCCAGCGTGGCCTGCGCCAATGGACGAACAATTTTCGACTCGCTCAGAGCCAACTCGGCGACGGAGGGAACTAGCGAATCCGGAAGCGACGGGAACTCCGTGAGGATACCTAAAGCGCGTGACATCTCGTAGGTATTTCCACCTAGCCAGGTTTGTAGGATGGGGAGCCGATGTGAGAACCACGCCCAAGACATCTCGGATGGCCAACGTTCGGCGTGCGTGATCAGTTGCTCCTCCGTGACGCCATTCTTCACCTGGTCAGCGGAGGCGCCAGCCCTGCGAACTGCGTCCTCGATTGCACGGAAATCAACCTCGCCCCAAGTAACGCCGTGCAGGAACCAGGTGATCTGTGAACTAGATCCAGCTAGACGCAGCCTCAACGCATGAATGAGGTTAAGCGAGGGAACCGCCTTACGTAGCAGGTGCGGGCTGTATTCAGCGAGCACGTCGTACCGAGAGCCCTCACCGTTAGCCACCGCAATGAAGGCGCGGAAGTCGGAATCCGTATAGGAGCGCGCCCGCCTTGCCCGCTCTCGCTGCCAGTCCAGTGTGGAATTTGTATATTTTTCGCTCTCGCTTGCGGCCCAGCGTCGAAGTTCGGCCATCGTCTGCTCGCCGAGGTGTACATCCGGGATCGGATCAAAGGGTGGGAGGACGATGGGGGAAGTGTCGGTTGGGGCGGCGGTAGCGGATGCACTGACGGGACCCGAGGTAACACTGTCAGGTGAGCTGGTAACGGATGGAACGGCTGATTCCAAAACGTGGCGGCGCTGGGCTGCCTGCTCGACTCCAGCAGTAATTTTGGCTCCTGCTTCGAGTGCTCGATCAAGAAGTGACGAGGTAGTTTTATCGCGCCCAAGATACTTGACGAGATCCTTGGATCGAGATGGGGCGGTCTCCACCAATAGAGGAATGAGCACCTCCTCGCGTGTCTTCTCGGAAAGATTCTCTAGAGCTAGAAGCGCGGCATTACGTGGGCCCTTTGCGGTGTCGGTGGTTAAGGTAGCGATCACGGGAGCAATGCCCTCAGCCACCCTGGGATGCTTTTGAGCCCGCTCCATGAACAGAATGCGGCCCTCGGAGGGCAATCGAAGAACCCGCTTGGGACTCAGATACTGACCCCACTGTGCCAATAACCCGTCGAGTCCGGGTAACTGGTGTGGGTTGAGCCCCCTCCCTGAATGCCCGTTTGCCGGTTGGCAGAATGCGAGAATTGCGGCCGACGCTGCTGCCTTCGCTACTATCCCGTCCTCAACTAAAAGGCCGGGTATGTAGCCCGGATGCCAGTGCGGTAGAAAGCGAAGTCCTTTTTCCGGGTCAGTCTTGATCTCTCTCAGGACTGATCGTGAGCGATCCACCGAGGGATCCTCGATCATTGTGAGTGCTACGTCGTTGAGCAGGGCAGTAGCCCACTGTGGGACGTCGTCGACTTGACGGTCAACAGTGCCCGCGAGGGTCGCCAGCAGCTTCGAAAATCGGATCAACTCAGCTGGGGCTGGGTTGGAGGCATAGTAACGGTGCCGTGCCAGCTCCACCATCTTCTGGGTGTAGGAGATACGTCCCCACGCGTCCGACGTTGCTTGATCCGACCAAAAATAACTAAGGTGTGCGGGGTTGGCCAGTACCTTCGCCACTGCGTTGTCTGGTTCCTGTTCTAACTTGAGCAGGATCTCGGGACCAATGCCCGATCTTACGTAATCGACCATACGCCCATACATCTCAGGCGACACCGCCGACACTGGCCATAACGCCTCGGCCAGCGCATCCCGTTGTTCTTGCTTGCCTTTGCCGAAGAACTTATCGAGTATTCCCATCATGGCCTCTCGAAGTTGGAGTGTTTCACACCATTATGCTTTCAACCTCCGACAGATTCTGTGGTCTCTGGTTGATCTCTCCGCGGTGTCGGATCCATGCTGTCCAAAATTCCCCTGCGGGGTTTGTGTCCTATAGAGCTCCTTTCGGTTCTCCTCCGCGGATTTTAGAGAGCACAGCGTTCTAGTGGCGTGTTGTGGCATCAGGGCTGATAGCCAGCGATGTAATTGATGCCGTATGCGTGACAGCTCGTGCGACATTTCAACAGCAGTCACCCTACCGGCACGAGTTGTATCACAACCTACGCCAGCACCGTCACGGCCGCCGGTTCGACGGTGAATGTGGCAGGTAGATCGGCGATATGCTCGCCGTCGGCCCACACGGGGAGCGGCTGGTCACCGCTGATCTGGATCTCGCGTGCGCTCTTCTGGAAGACCCCGGGTAGGGACACATGGGAGCCGTCAAACACCCGAAGCAACACCGGGATCATCCACGGGATCGGTCGCCCTTGGAGAGCATTCATCTCCAGAAAACCGTCGGTGAATGAGGCGCCCCGGCAGATGCGTAAGCCCCCGCCAGTTGACTCCGAGTTTCCGATTGCGACGTTCCACGAGCGGAGGTTTCCGGCGACGCCGTCGACAATGATCGTCAGATTCACCGGCCGGAACGTCAGAAGGGACCGGATGACGCCGTATAGGTAGACGGCGGTTCCGCGAATCCAGCGGGTATTGTTCGCGATCTCGTTGGCCGCCGCCGCGATTCCGACGCACGCAACGCCCGCGAAGAAGCGCCCGTTGCAGAGTCCGATGTCGATACGCTGTTCTCTGGTCTGGATCCCGAGGCGACGCGCGGCCTCCACAGGATCTGTCGGGATTCCGAGCGCTCGGACCAGGTCGTTTCCTCGTCCACCAGAAAGCGGGGCGACGACGGCGCCCGACTCGTAGGCTCCTTCGAGAGCTCGCGCGAGGACGCCGTCGCCGGCAAGTACAGCGACAAGCTGCCCAGGTAAACAGGCGCGCAGGATGTCGGTGGCGTGTGGGGCCGACTCGGTCAGTTGTACGGTGACGTCCCAGCCGCCCGCTTCGAGCGCCTGGCAAACCTCCGGCAAGTGCGTGACCGTCCGGCCGCCGTTTGACGCGGGATTGACGACGAGAAGAAGACTGGGCATGAGGAGATCATAGTCAGGTGGAATTGGATTGTGGCTACTCCACCGCACCCGCGAACTGCGACATGTAGAGCCGGTAATACGCGCCCTCCGCCTTCATCAGTGCGGCATGGTTACCCTGCTCGACGATTGCGCCGTCCTCCATCACCAGGATGGTATCCGCGTCGCGGATCGTCGAAAGCCGATGCGCAATAACAAACGATGTGCGATCAGATCGCAGCGCCTCCATCGCTTTCTGCACCAGCACCTCGGTGCGTGTGTCTACCGACGATGTCGCCTCGTCCAAAATCAACAGCGCCGGGTCGGCGAGGAAGGCGCGCGCAATCGTCACGAGCTGGCGCTCGCCAGCGGAGATATTGCCGCCGTCGTCCTCCACGACAGTTTGGTATCCGTCGGGTAGCGAACGTACGAAGCGGTGCACGTAGGTGGCTTTGGCGGCGGCGATCACTTCGTCGTCGCTGGCGTCGAGGCGCCCGTAGCGGATGTTGTCCATGATGGTGCCCTTGAAGAGCACCGCATCCTGGAGCACCATGCCGATCTGGTTTCGGAGAACGCCGCGATCGAGTGCGCGGGTGTCCACGCCGTCGAGCAGGATGCGACCCGCGTCCACCTCGTAGAAACGCATGACCAAGTTGACGAGCGTGGTCTTGCCCGCGCCCGTCGGGCCAACGATCGCTACCGTGTGGCCCGGTTCGGCCGTGAGCGACAGATCGGTGATGAGCGGCTTGTCAGGGGAGTAGGAGAACGCGACGTGCTCGAACTCGATCTTGCCGAGGACCGGCTGGACCAGCTCGGAAGGCTGCAGCGGCTCCGAAGAATCCGCAGCGACGACGGCGTTACCCGCACCTGTACCGTCCCTACCCGCACCAGTAACGGCGTCAGTAGCACGAGCGCCCAACCCGTTCGCGTGCAACACAGACAGGTCAGGTTTTTCCTCATCCGCGTCCAACAACTCGAAGATACGCTCGGCCGACGCAACGCCCGAGATCATCATGTTGGCCACCCCAGCCACCTCACCGAGAGGCTGGTTGAACTCGCGCGAGTACTGGATGAACGCGGTGACGGCACCAAGGGTCATCTGGCCGGAGGCCACGCGCAGCGCGCCCACCACCGCAATCCCGACGTACCCCAGGTAGCTCACCCACTGCATAATCGGCATGATCATGCCGGAGAAGAACTGTGCCTTAAAGGACGCCTGGTACAGCTCCTCGTTGCGCTCATCGAACTGCTCGCCCATCGAATCGCTGCGGCCGAAGGCGGTGATGATCTCGTGCCCGGTGAAGGACTCCTCGATCGTGCCGTTAAGCCGTCCCGTGTTGCGCCACTGCGCAGTAAACAGCTTCTGCGACTTGCTGCCGATCACGCCCACCACGATCCCGGACAGCGGCAGTGCCACCAGCGCGATAAGCGCCATGAGCCACGACAGATAGAACATCATTGCCGTGATACCGACGATCGTGAGGATGCAATAAATGAGGCTGGTGAAGGCTTGCTGAAGTGCGGCCTGCACATTGTCCACATCATTGGTGGTGCGCGAGAGGAGGTCGCCGCGCTGGTTGCGGTCGAAATACTGCAACGGGAGCCGGTTGACCTTCGCCTCGATATCTTGGCGCAACTTGAACACAATCCGCATGACCACGTCGTTGAGCACGCGCCCCTGCAGCCACATGAACAGCTGAGCGATCACGTACATACCGAGCACGATGAGAATGAGGCGTGCCAGTTCCTCGAAATCGATGCCGTGCCCAGGGGTGAACTCCATGCCGGAGAGCATGTCTGCGAGCTGGTTCTCGCCCGCGGTTCGGAGCCCGTCGACAACCTGCGCGCTGGTCAACCCCTCGGGCATCTGCTTTGCAACGACACCGCCGAAGATGACGTTCATGGCGTCGCCCAGCACGTGCGGTGCCCAGGTATTAAACACCACGGCAATGACGATCATGACCAGCACAAGCGTCATCGGCCCGCGTTCGGAATGGAACGTCCTGAGCAACCGAATCGTCGACGGCCAGAAAGCCTTCGCCTTGCGCGGTGGCGCACCCTCGCCCCAGTCGCTGACCTGGATATTCTCTTGCAGATCGTTGATCTCGGCTTCTGTGAGTTCGTTGTCCGACGACGTCCCAGGGCCAGCGGCTTTTTTAGCCAACTTCTTGTCCGTCTTCTTATCTTTCTTCGGGCTCATGCCACGTCCTCCACGCTCAGCTGGGAATCGACGATCTCGCGATAAGTATCTGAGCTTGCGAGGAGCTCCTCGTGCCGCCCTCGCGCCACGATTTGACCATCCTCCAACACAAGAATCTGGTCCGCATGGGTGATGGATGAGATGCGCTGAGCCACGATGATGACGGTCGCTCCATCTGTGTACTGGGGGAGCGCCACGCGCAGTTTGGCGTCTGTGGCCACATCCAAGGCGGAGAACGAATCGTCAAAGAGGTAGATGCGCGGGCGTTTCATCAGCGCACGGGCGATGCACAGGCGCTGACGCTGACCACCGGATACGTTGGTTCCGCCCTGCGAAATTGCCGATTCGAGGCCCGCATGCCGTGCGGCCGTTTCTATTTCGTCGACGACGGCTCCCTCGCTTACCTCCTTGTGTGCGTCCTTTTCCCCACGCTCGCGCACAAAGCTGGCGGCTTGGGCGGTCTCCAACGCCTTCCACATGTCGTCCTCGCTGGCCTCCGGTGCACCGAAGTGCAGGTTCGAGGCCACGGTTCCAGAAAAGAGATAGGGACGTTGCGGGACGTAGCCGATGGTGTCGGTCAGGCTGGTGCGGGCGAGGGACGTGACAGCGACGTCGTCGACCAAAACCTCGCCGGATGTCGCGTCATGGAGGCGCGGAATCAAGCCGAGCAGGGTGGACTTGCCGGAGCCGGTGGCGCCGATGATGGCCGTCGTCGTCCCTGGGGTGACGGTGAAGTTAAGATCCGCGAGGACGGGTGCCTCAGCGCCCGGGTAGGCGAACGAAACATTGCGGAACTCGACCTTGCCGAGGCTTTCCGTGGGGCGAACCGGGTTCGTAGGCTCGACCATGCGGTTCTCGGTGTCGAGGATTTCGCCAATACGGCGGGCGCACACGACCGCGCGCGGGAACATCATGAACATGAAGGTGCCCATCATGACGGCCACCAGGATCTGCAGAAGATACTGCATGAAGGCCGTGAGTGCACCCACCTGGACGAGTTCGGCGTCCACGCGGTGACCGCCGAACCACAGCACGGCGGCGGTGGCCAGATGCAGGATCATGGTGATGATTGGGCCCATGAGGACGAAGAGTCGGCCGATGCGGACGGAGGTGTCGGTGAGGATGGCATTGGCGTCGGTGAAGCGTTTGGTTTCGTGAGCTTCACGGACGAATGCGCGCACCACGCGGATGCCCATGATCTGTTCACGCATGACGCCGTTGATGGAGTCAATATTGTCCTGCATACGCTGGAAAAGCGGCATGAGCATACCGACGATAATAGCGACGAGAGCAAGAAGAACCGGGACTGAGACCCACACGAGCCAGGACAGGCCGGCGTCCTCGCGCACCGCCATGATGATGCCGCCGATCGACATAATCGGGACCATCACCATGAAGTTGAGGCCCATGAGCACGATCATTTGGACCTGCTGGACATCGTTGGTAGCGCGGGTGATGAGAGTTGGGGCGCCGAAGCGCGACACTTCCTCAATGGAGAAGGCATCCACTTTACGGTACACGCCGGAACGCAGGTCGCGGCCCACAGCCATTGCCACCTTTGAACCGCACCACACGCCAGCGATCGCGGCGATAACCTGCGCGAATGCGACGGCAAGCATGAGGCCGCCGGTGCGCCAGATGAAGTCGGTATCGCCGAGAGTCACGCCCTTGTCAATAATCTTGGCGTTGAGGCTGGGAAGGTACAGGGTGGCGAGTGTGGACACTAGCTGCAGAAGAACCGCGGCCACGATAAGACCCATGTAGGGCTTGGAATACCTTCGGATAAGAGTCCAGAGCATTGAAGTCCTTGAGTGAGGGTGGGAGCGGTGTTCCGGTAGGGCCGCCTGGATTTGGGTGCCGGGAAGCCGGGACGGAGGTCCCACGAGGTGAGGCCATCTTATGGGAGCGACGGGTGTCGCGAACAGAGCTGAGGGCTGTGGGATTGGTTGTATCCGCGGAGGTTTTACTGGGTGGCGGTGAGAGCGGGCTATGTGCCACATATGGCACATAGCCCGCTCTCACCGCCACAAAATTTCGAGAGGCCCTTCGGGGGTCAGACATCTTCGTCATCCTTGGTCGCGTGAACGAGTTCCCGCACCTCGGATTTCCTCGATGGGCCCTGCAGGGAACAAACATCTTCCTTGTCTTCAGCCGTGAAAGCAAGCTTTCACGCTTCGAACTTCCTCGATGGGCCCTGCGGGGGTCAGACATCTTCGTCATCCTCGGTCGCGTGAACGAGTTCCCGCACCTCGGATTTCCTCGATGTGTTCGCAGTCTCCAAAGTAAGAATCGCGACATACATGAGGATTGACGTAGGATTGTTCGGTATGCGCGCGCGTTCTCGTGACGCGCGGCGCCCGCGAAAGAGGGGTTACGGAGCTTCAGAAATGAGGTGACGAGCCCCAAGTAAATGTCCGAACGGCAAATGCCGTTCCCCACGTCCAATGAGTGGAGAAACCCTGTGAAGAGCTCCGTCGAGATTCTCGAGCCCACCAAGGTCAAGCTGACCATTGAGGTGCCGTTCGAGGAGTTCAAGCCTGCTATTGAGCGTTCCGCCAAGGAAATTGCCAAGCAGGTCAACATTCCTGGCTTCCGTAAGGGCCGCATCCCGGCTCGCGTCCTGGAGGCTCAGATCGGCCGTGGCGCCATCGTTGAGGATGCCGTCAACAACTCCCTCGATGGCTACTACTCGGATGCCATCGCGGCCAACAATATTGTGCCGATGGCCCGTCCCGAAGTGGACGTCACCGCTGTTCCGATCGAGCGTGGCGACGAGTCCCCGCTTGCTTTCACGGTCACCGTCGAAGTTCGCCCCGAGATCGTTCTCCCGGATCCGGCTGGCCTCACCGTCACCGTCGAGTCCACCGAGGTTTCGGATGAGGACGTCAATGATGCCCTGACCGCTCTCCTGGAGCGTTTCGCCACACTCAAGGATGTCGAGCGCGCAGCTGAGGACGGCGACTTCGTGACCATCGACATGGTCGCTGAGGTTGGCGGCGAGGAGATCGATTCGGTCTCCGGCGTTTCCTACAAGATCGGCTCCGGCAACATGATCGAGGGCATCGATGAGGCTCTCGTCGGTCTTTCCGCTGGCGAGACCAAGACCTTCTCCACCACCATCGCCGGTGGCGAGCATGAGGGTGAGGCTGGCGACGTGACTGTCACCGTCGAGAAGGTCCAGGAGCAGGAGCTCCCCGAGGCCGACGACGACTTCGCTCAGCTCGCTTCCGAGTTCGACACCATTGATGAGCTCCGCGAGGATCTCAAGGAGCAGGCTGGCAAGGATAAGGTTGCCGCTCAGGTGTATGCCGCTCGCGATCAGCTGCTCGAGACGCTGCGCGACGCCGTCGAATTCCCGCTTCCCCCAACGGTTGTGGAAGAGGAGATCAAGCGTCATCTGGAGCAGGAAGGCAAGGATCTGGACGATCCGCACGCCGAAGAGGTGCGCGGCGATGTGCAGTCCATGCTTAAGGACCAGCTCATGCTGGACAAGCTCTCCGAGCTGTTCAAGGTGTCGGTTGAGCAGAACGAGCTCTTCAACTTCCTGTTCGAGCAGGCTCAGGCCTACGGCATGGATCCGAACCAGTTCATCCAGGCTGCTGCTCAGACCAACCAGCTCTCCGCTTTCGCTGGCGAGCTTTCCCGCGGCAAGGCTCTGATTTCCGCGCTGCGTCTGGCTAACGTGGTGGACGGCGAGGGCAATGCCATCGACGTCACCGCGGTTGTGGGCGAGGCTCCCGAGAACGAAGAGACCCCGGACTTCTCCGCTCAGGTTGTGTCGGTGTCCGAGGATTCCCTCGTTGACGCGGTGGTTGATGCTGCTGAGGATGTTGCGGATGACGACGCTGCTGGCGCTCCCGTTGAGGTTCCTGCCGCTGATACCGACGAGCCCGCTGAGAAGCTCTTTGATCCGGCTGACGCCAAGGTTGAAGAGGTCCTCGCTTATGTTTCCGCCGCCGACGATGCTGAGAAGGCTCGTGTGCTGGAGGCCGAGAAGGCTGGTAAGAACCGCAAGAGCTTGGTCGCCAAGTTGGAGGCCTGAGATAGCTTGAGCTACATGGGCGCGTGGCGCCGCTTGCTGCCAATACAAGCACAGCGCGATGCCACAAGCCCATGGCCGATGCCAAACCACTAGGCTGGCATTGAGAAGCAAACGGGGAGGCCCGCACCGAATTGGTGCGGGCCTCCCCGCGTATTAATGGGATTGAGCATAGAGAAAGCCCGGCTATGTGCCAGGGAAGGCTTCGGCTAGTTGCCAGGGAAGTCCTCGGCTGATTGCCAGTTTAACGTGCGGCTAGTTGCCAGAAACGACTTATGCGCGCGCTGGAGCTCCCGCGGGTCCACCTTCTCGCAAGGGCTAAGCGTAAAGAAAGCCCCCTGATGCAGTGCACCAGAGGGACGATCCATGTAGTAAAACGAGGGACCTTGTCCTCGTATTGTCTCCAGGATAAACCACGAACTTAATCCTCGAGCAGCCGACGGATTACCCTGACAACAGGTTCCACATCGTAACCTCGCTTCTCAACCTTCGTAATACGGGAAACCGAAAAGGTCCTCGGCTGCTCACCAATTGCATACGAGCCATTGGCGAGAGCAATTCGTGGTGCCCAGGGGCGATACGCGGTGGTCACTGGAACAGCGATCACAAGCCCCATCGTCTGAGCAAGGATTTCATTGGACAACACAAGGTGAGGACGGTGGCCGGCCTGTTCATACCCACGCACGGGATCCATTGAAAGCCAGACGACATCCCCTTTCGACGGAACCTTCATACCGCATCGCTATCGATAACGGCGTCTTCCACCTCAAAGTGCTGGTCAACCAGGTCACCGTCTTCAGCAAGGGCAGCCGAATACCCCTCTGGAGTCAATTCCGCGAACGATCCCCAGAATTGACGCTGCTCATGTTCATCAAGGAGCTTCTTCAGAAGCCCTTCGATAGTGAGATCTTCATACTCCGCTTGCGCCTTGAGCCGAGCGCGAGTCTCAGACTGAATCGCAATGGTTGTTCTTCCCATGAACTCATTCTAGTATGCATATTTAGTCATACTCAATAGTCTGACTAATATGTGGTTATAGTGCCAACGACAAGGTGCCGGGCTCGGACATCCTTAGGGAAGAGATCTTCGAGCCGGTGCTTACTGTTATTGCTTGATGCCATGGAGGAAGCTGTGGCGTTGACGAACTCCACCGAGTACTTGCAAACCAAGAACGCCCTCACACCTCACCCATTCTTGTAGGCAAGATGTGTCGGTAGAAGAAGGCTCGTACCAAGGTTGGTGAGGGCCTTCTTTGTCCTCGGTTGCTTGGCAGGGGTATTTGCATGGAGGAACACCTTGATGCTTGATCTCGTGAGATGCGAAAGCTGAGCGGTGGGGTGCGCGATTCCTGCGTGTTGGTGTTACTTCTTGCCGTACTATTGTAGACCTTGCTGATATAGAGATTACGAGTTGAGAGTTAACGGATATGCAGTTCATTGAGGGCGTCGATATTCCGGAAAAAGTGCTTGAGGCTCACATAAAGGGGGAACTCGTACTCTTTGTTGGAGCTGGCGCTTCCATGTCTCCACCTTCGTCTCTACCTCAGTTTACTGAACTCGCTCGTCAGCTTGGCGAGCTTGCAAGACAACCTTTTGAAGAGGCTCAGCAGGACAAGATTGATTCATATATCGGGTCACTTCCAAATGGGTTTGATGCGCATAAGCAAGCAGCTAAAATACTCCAGCCAGAAGGATCCGAACCAAATGAGACACATCGTGCGCTCCTTCGGTTAGCCACGAGCAGTCGATGTATAAAGATCGTCACGACTAACTTTGACGACCACCTGTGTGCAGCAGCGGACGAGCTTGGCCTTGATCTAGGTGAAAAGTGGATTGGTCCTGCACTTCCCTTGGGCCGAAACTTTCAGGGGATTGTCCACCTTCACGGATCGTTGACGCGGGATCCTCATGAGCTTGTTCTCGATGACCGTGATTTTGGTCGGGCTTATTTCGGCGATGCTTGGGCACCAAGGTTCTTGCAGCCGATGTTTGAGAAGAACACAGTACTGTTTGTTGGGTATAGCCTCACTGACACTGTCATGCGGTATCTTTCCCTTGGCTTACCTTCTAAGACACCTAGATATGCACTAATCCCAGACGACCAAAACGACGATAGTGTTCTAAATCGACTTGAGGTCGAACCACTACGGTATCCGAATGCTGATGGTAGGCACTCG